>Ga0209098_1000759_pt1 | contig 33753 bp, 30 predicted proteins | sample AD_JPNHW1_MetaG_FD_184429 | JGI IMG/M metagenome (GOLD analysis project Ga0209098, IMG submission 184429) | Active sludge microbial communities of municipal wastewater-treating anaerobic digesters from Japan - AD_JPNHW1_MetaG (SPAdes) (version 2) | ecosystem: Engineered > Bioreactor > Anaerobic...
TGAACGGACTCTGGAAGCTGCTACTTGTAGAAGCTCCTGCGCCGATGACACTTCCAATGGCTGGTATTTCTGCAGCAACATTAAATGTAGTTGTTGCATTGATTATAGGTGTGACCCATGGCGAACCTGTACCCATCAAAGTGTCGGTAACAGCATCATACCAATTTATTGTTGCACCCGGTGTTGCTGTTGCAGCTAAAGATAGCGTGCCAGTTCCGCAGCGGCTTCCCGGTGTAGTCGTTAATATTGAATTAGCAAAAGTAACCTGAACAGGGGTTGAAGTAGCTGATGACGGTCCGTTCAGACAAGTTACAATACATTGGTAGTAAGTATTAGCCGCAGGAGTTACCGCATAAGTCGAACTGATAGCCCCGCTAATATTTGTGTAAGTGATACCATCTGTTGAACGTTGCCATTGATAGATTACACCGGTACCGCTGGTTGCGTTCTGTAATGAAAGCACAACAGATTGTCCCAAACACAGGTTGTTAGCAGTCGTAAGCGTATTGCCCGGAACCGGGGTCGTACAGGTATAAGCAGGAGGAGCTAAGTTTTCATCTGCCCCTAAATCAGGAGTGTTAACGTCGCGGGTGTCCATATCAATGTCGAAAGTGATCCCGGCAATAGGAGTACCTATTCCATTGAGAGCGGAGGTTGTAGTGTGTAAATCAGTCAGGGATGTGAAGGTCGGGTTAACCGAGATCGAGTGCATATCCAGGCCTCCACTCGCTGTCTGCCAGTTTGCTAGTGTATTCTGATCAGCAGTATAATATCCTGTAAAATTATTCGTACCGGCAACATCAACGTAAAGGTCATTGTAATCAGAAAGCAGGGTCCCGGAACTTCTGTAAATACAATAACGTTTCGATGTGGAGCCTGCCGTGGAGGCATTGACGAAAACATTGTCAACCGTATATACGGTACCACCACCGATGTACATAGCTGTGCTTGTCGGAAATGCATCTTCACTGATCTTTACCGTATTGTAAATAAAATTACCGGTACCAGTGCCGGATATGCCGACAGCCATGGCCCTGATTACCTGGGTTGAAGAAGCTGTCGCTATTCCATGATTCAAATCAGAAACCATATTATTAAACACGTTTGTGGTATAGGTCGAATTGATATCCGTTCTGATCCCATATACAACATAGGAGGTGGAAGTGCTCGTGGTACCTATTGAATACACCTTATTGTTAAAGATATTATTGGTGCCCTGGCCGCCTTCCAGATAAATGCCGTATAGAGAAGCTCCGGTAGTACTTACATTCCTCACAGTATTGGCTGCTATCATGACTCCATTTTGATAAGAAGCGCGGATTCCATTAGTTGTGGATGAGCCGGCACCAATATCATTAGCCGTTGCAGCACCCACAATATTATAAGTAATATAAGTGCCATAATCAGGATAGGAAGAGGACCCATAAACATAAATCCCCATATAACTGTTTTCAATGATATTAGATTGATACAGATTGTGTGAATTGGTGCCATTGGTATCAGAAGCTGTTACTGAGCGATACTGGTAAATACCTTTTGAGGATGTATTTGTTCTGTTTAAAATGATCTTACTGTTTTTTACCGTATTATACTTTGCTCCATTAGTTGCAGAAGCATTGCGAATAAAATACCCATACTCTACAGCAGAGCCTGTGGCAATGGTAATATCAATTCCGTCGAAGGTAATGTAATCACCGCCGTTTATAATAATCCCAGCATCAGAAGTGCCTGTGGTACCGGTAGGTTTAATAACAGGATTAGCACCAGAGCCAAATCTATGGAAAGTAATCGTGTTGGCAGCGGTTCCTGTAGCAGTAATTGCCGGGCAATCTTCAGTAAATATAAGGTCCGTGAGAACATTGAAAGTAACATCATCAGAAATGCCTTCGGAATTCATATGATTGATAGCAGCAGTAAAGCTGGCAAAATTGCCTGTTCCATCATGAACCATAGGAGTGGTTGTCAGCATGGTATTATCAATAGTATAAATACCATGTAATGGATCGGGAACAGCCGATGTCAAAGAAATATTATCAATAGATGCACCAGGAGTAGTGCCGGCAGAATCATCATTCTGCCAGGTTAAAATCAGCCTGAATGTGGTTCCGGCCAGATTTGAAGGAAGACTGATTGTCACAGGGCCATAAGCTGTCTGAGTATAGGATGTCTGTGTATAAATTAAAGTAGCCCCAGTCAGCGCTGTTGAACTCGACAGAGGGTCATCAATAACTGGTGTGACAGATGTGGGTGCAACATAGATTAACAATCTGTCATAACCACTTTCACCGTTTCCTTTCCACTGAAAAGACAAATTGATTTTTGATTCCCCGGCAGGAACAGTAATATCCCTGTAAAAGTGAGAAGTCTGGTTAAGGGTATTCGTATAGGCATAGGATACACCGGCGTCGTTTGAAATAAACGCACTGTTTGATCCTGCAAATGGCACGGCTACACCGCTTACCTGCCAGGTATTTGTCGTGGAATTCACCACCGTCCAGCCATTGGCTGCCAAGGTAGCGCCGGTTTCAAAGCCACCGTCTCCGGTCGGAGAAATTAACACCGTCTGTCCCCAGGTTATACTGCTGAAGACCAACGCAATTAAGAAAGTCATTAATTTTTTCATAATTCAGATTTTTGTTATTAATTTTTGTTTGTAAATTTCGTATAAGTACAAAAATATTCGAGTACAAATGTATTCAAAATATAGATTTGATTGAATATTTTTTTGTTAAAAAAAGATGAAATCATAAACAAATAATAAACAAGTACTTATGATAGTCCAGAACAATAAATACATCAAATCATATTTGAATTTATCTAATACCTATATTTACAATACATGTACCCGCCATCTTTTCGTTTTCAGAAAAAAAAATCATTTTTACAACTGAAATTTGTAGGTTTGTTCTTCAATAAGAAAAAATGCAGGAAAAAATACCCGGAAGCAGAATAAATATTTTTCTGCTGGGATTTAACACGGTAGTTATTCAATTGGTTGTTCTGAGAGAATTATTCAGTGTTTTTTCAGGCAACGAGTTGCTCACGGGACTGGTGATGTCGTGCTGGTTCCTGTTCACCGGCTCAGGGGCATTACTGATAAAATTTATAAAATGCAAGTTCAACTATTTTCTTTCTTTGCTGCTGCTGACAATTCCCCTGCTATTAACGGCCTTGCTGCTGCTTGCATTTACGTATTATAAAAATCAGCTTTTTCAGCCCGGCGTAATGCAGGGGCCGCTCGAAATATTTTATGTGATCGCTGCTGTATTATTTCCGGTATGCCTGTTGTCGGGGGCAGCATTTACGGTATTTGTATCTATCAGTTCCGGCGATAAAAATGAAATTTCAAAATTTTATGCTGTCGAATCCCTTGGCAGCATCATAAGCGGGGCCTTGTTCAGTTTTGTACTGATCCGTTTTTTTGACGGATACCAGGTAATTTCAATGATTGCCGCAATCAACGCCTTTGTTATGATTGCTCTGCTGACTATCAGCAGAAAAAAATGGGTATTGGTTATTAATGTAATCATACTGCTTTCGCTGGTGGGTGTTTTGACAAATACCGCCATCAAAAATATCGCTCTCGGAAAATTATTCCCCGGCCAGTCAGTAGTTGAAAGCGTGGAGAATGAATTTGGCAAACTGATCGTTACCAAAGGCTCAGGGCAATATAATCTATACGAGAACGGTTCGCTCATCAATACCGGAAATAATGAAATTGCCAATGAGGAGGCCGTGCATTATGCGATGGTTCAAAGGCCTGATGCAAAAAGCGTATTGCAGGTTTCGGGCAATATCGGGCATACCGAAAAAGAGATCCGGAAATATCCGGTCAGCCGGATCGATTTTGTTGATATAAACAAGGAGTTGTGCGACCTTGAAAAAAAATATTTTTCCGCAGTTACAACAGCAGGTATTGATCAGCATTTTCAGGATCCGGGAATTTTTATCGGTAAAACAAAAAATACTTTTGATGTGGTGCTGCTCAACACTCCTGAACCGTTATATGCACAAACGAACCGGTATTATACTCAGGAATTTTTCGAACTTCTGAAAAAACATATGAACAAGAATGCAGTGGTTGGACTGGGCCTCCCCGGAGTTGAAAATTATATGAACCGGTCCTCCGCTCAACTGAATTCATCCATATATAACACCCTGAAAACGGTGTTTGGTAATGTAACTATTATTCCGGGGAACAAACTGTTTTTCATTGCTTCGGACGGCCCGCTTACCACAAATATAGCTGCTGCCATAAATCAGTGCGGGGTCGATAACTTATATGTGAACGAGTATTACCTTGATGATGTCTTATTAAAGCAAAAATCCGACCTTATCCTTTCGAAATTTTATCCGGATGCCCCTGTCAACCATGATTTCAGGCCGATAACCTACTATTACGGGCTTCAGTTCTGGCTCAGCTATTACCATGTAAGCCTCATGGTCCCGTTGATAGTGGTATGCGTGACACTTCTGCTGTTTCTCATATTTCTTAAACCGGTTAATATCAGTTTGCTGGCCGGAGGCTTTACAGCATCGTCTGTCGAGATGCTTATCATTGTTGCATTTCAGGCATTATATGGTTTTGTTTATGCTCAACTGGGGATCATATTTACCTTGTTCATGGCCGGGTTGTTTACAGGAGCCTACATTATTGCAAAAAAAGTCAAAGCGGATTATCGTCATTTTATCGGTTTACAGATAACCTTGGCAATTTTTCTTATGCTTTTCTGGCTTGTTATAAACTATATGATTCATTATTCATTGGTACTGAAATATCTTTTGTACCTTTTTATATTCATGCAGGCATGTATAACCGGAACCCAGTTTGCCCTGGCTACAAAACTTAAAGATCAGGCCAATACGGTGATTGCCGGTAATTCGTATGGTATTGAGCTTTTTGGTTCTGCAGGAGGAGCCTTGCTGATCACCAGCCTGGTGGTCCCGCTGCTCGGTGTCTCCAGCACACTTATTGCCCTTGCCGTGTTCAATGCTGTCGCTATCATGATCATGGTGATCAATAAAAAGTTTTTCGGGCGGCTGGCGTGAACTATGAGAAAAAAATAATTTTTTTCAACTTTTTTATTAAAAAGTATTAATTTTGCACTCTCAAAGGCCCCGTAGCTCAACTGAATAGAGTATCTGACTACGGATCAGAAGGTTACAGGTTTGAATCCTGTCGGGGTCACACGATCATCAAGGGTTTCAGGATTAAAAAACCGAGACCCTTTTTTCATTTGCCAAACAATTTGCCAAACATCCGGGTTTATTTTGCTTCTAAAAAATTATTTTTTTCTTATCAGTCACACATAGGTTAGTGTCAATCGACAAAACTATTACATACCCAAAACCTTTTACTTCGCCTGCCTGTTTTATAACTCCTATTATGTTAATATTGCAACGAGACTAAAACTACCAAAATAGCAATCCTGTAGCCGGGCAAAATATGAGGGTGCAAAGAGCATTTTGTCCCGGCTACAAGTAATAAAGCATATTATTTAATCAAAAGATTACTTAGTAATATGATAAATAATTTATTATCAACTAAATTTGCAACAAAAATATCATTTATAGAATTAGACAAAAATCGCTTACTTTAATCTTATTTTTAAATCGTTTAAAATAGCGTTGGCATTTTCATCATTAGGGTCAATAGTAAGCACTTTCTCACAATATTGTTTTGAAATTAGACCGTCATTAAGCTTCTTGGTTTTATTGAATTGAATCAAATAATAATAAGACAGGTAGGAATATGCTTGCTTTAGCTCAGCAGCATATTTAATGGTATCGTTTTTTACATTTTCAATAAGCAATTCAAAGGCTGGTTTTGCCATACCCTCTTTGGCATCGGGATCCATATTAACAAGAGAATAGGCCTTCCATAAATAACCTTTAATATATCCCGGATTAAGTGAAATAGTTATGGAAAATACAGAATCGGACTTTCTCCAATCCTGAAGGCTATAATAAATTTTTCCCAACGTATAATAATCGTTTACCACATCCTTTTTTATCATAGTTTTCTTTATCATTAACTCAGCAGCTTTTCCGTATTCTTTTAGTTTGATATATGAACTAGCTGCCTGATTAAGGAGATCAGTTTGGGTTGTATCCATTTCAAAAGCTTTCATAAAAACCTCTGCTGATACGGAATCCATATTATTCTTTGATAAAAGTTTGCCATAGTAAACATAATCTAATGCTCTTATTTTTTCGGGCTGAACCTGTTCGAAAAATTTATTAATGTAATGTAAGCCTTTATCATAATGGCCTGTCTCATAGTATGAATATGCCAAGGCACGATTGAAATCATTATTTGATGAATCCTGGCTCATAATAATGTTGATCTGTATAATTGCTTCATTATAATCCTGTAAATCGAATAGCGTATTGATATATTGAATACGTGCACTTCTGCTACCCGCTGATAATGATAAAAACCTGGCATAACTTTCCTTTGCTTTGCCTGGCTGACGTGTTTTGAAAAGAAGATATCCTTTTTCACGATATGCAGGAGCATAATTAGAATCAATTTCTATAGCTTCATTATAATAGTCAATGGCAGAAGAGTAGTTATTTGCCCTTACCCATAACTGTCCTAATCTCAATTTTGCTCTTGGGGATTTTGGATTAAGAATCTGTGCCTGATTATATTCTTTTATTGCTTTTGATCCATCATTCAATAATTGCAGATATGCATCACCCTTGACAATTTAGAGATCAAAGTTTTTATTGTCTAGCTTTTCCGCATCACGCAGTAGCGGAAAAACCATTGCGCTGTCAGCAGTGTGAGCCTTGAGATAAGCATTGGCCATTTTAATAAGGACAACTGCCTGTTCTTTTTTTAACAAACCGGAATTTTTATTGGTTTTAGATGGGAGTAAAGAAAGTGCTTTTTCAAAATGTTTTTGGGCTTGAGTTGTATCTTTGTTTATAAGCTCGATTTCGCCAAGCCCCACATAATTCAATGGATTATCAGAATACAGTTCTATCCCCTTTTGAAAAAGGATTTTTGCCGAATCGGCCATTTCACCATATGAATATGTAATAGTATCTGAGAAATATTTTTGCAAATAGTTTTCACCATAATAAAAATAGATGCTACCATCGCCTGGATTTTTCTCAAGAATAGATTTAAATATCTGATCAGCTTTGCAAAACTGCTCACTCCTTGTTAATTTGATGGCTGATTGCAAGTCTTGTGCAACAATGATATTGCCTTGCATAAAAAGAAAAGTAATAGAAAAAACTAACGATTTAAAAATAACCTTTTTCATAAGATGCCACCGTTTCATTTATTTTGTAACACTTCAACTGCCGATTTTTAAATTAATAATACTATATAGCATCAAGTGAAGTATTTCGATTTTATAAATTGTTTTTCCAATTCTTCTACTATGTCGGCAGGGTTGGTTATTGGCATATCGCTGTAAAATAAATCATAACCTAAAAGTTCTGATTTTTTTATTTTTTCGATAACAGGTAACTTCGTCCTGTTTGTTGTTTCAATATGGGTACCATCTTTGTCGACAATAATTACTTTGGGAAGGAAAACCCCTTTTCTGCCAATAAATTTATCCATGATATTTACCGCGTACTTATATTCTTTGCGAGTAGCCCTGCCAAGAGCTTCGTATCGCTGTAATTCTTTACCATCCCATGTAACCACTGTAGCATAGCTTTCAGATATTTTTTCATCAATGCTCGTTTCGTCATTCAGCGTATCATGACCGGAGGGCATTAATAGCACCTTTCCGCCACCACCTTCGATATTTGCAGCGTATCTAGGCATTGTAATACCGGATATCCAACCCTGCAAATGCTTCATGTAAATTTTACCGACCTGTATAGGGGTGATAAAATGAACAATACCTCTTTCTTTATGACATTGTAACAGATAATATGGATGTACCCCAATCCAGAACATTCTTCTAAATGTTTCTGCCAGAGTTTTGTAGTAATCATTTACATGATTTAACAAAACTGTTTGATTTCTTATTGTAAAGCCGTGATTACGGATTTTTTTAATTGCAACAGCTAAATCATATGTTATTTCCTGATAATGATTAATATGCGTCATAAAGTACACATACTTATCCGGACCAGTGTTATATTTATTAGAAGAAATATTGATCAACTCTAATAGCTCGTCTGTAATACCCATTGGCATTACAACAGGGACCCTGGTTGCAATGCGGATAACTCTAAGGTGTGGTATCCTACTTAGTTCCTCAAGAATATATTGCAGACGGTTTCGGCTTATCATTAAAGCATCACCACCGGTAACGAGCACTTCATTGATATTTTTGTTATACCTTATATAAAATAGCCCTCTATTGATGTCATTCCGGTTTAAATCAACAGTCCCATCGAGTGATTTTGCCCGCTGACAATGCACACAATACGAAGCACAACTTGTGTTTTCCGCAACAAACAAAGCAACCCGGTTAGGATAACGCTGATAGGCAGCGCCATAGCTTCTTGAGCCTTCGCTCATAGCACCTTCTACACCTGTATTAGGGAAAAGGAGATTAGCCGGAGTTGGCACGCTTTGCCAGAAAACCGGGTCAAGACGTTTTTCAGCTTTTTCACCGGGCAGCAACACTGGATGAAATGGATCCTCGTGCATAAGAGTAGCGTAATAAGGTGTGATGCGTAACGGTTCTTTGCCCTGACTTTTTAATGTCTTTAGAGTTCTTTCTATTTCTGTTTCCTGAAACTTATTTAATTTGATTACCTTTTTAAGCTGTTCAATGCTACGAATGGAATTTTTTGTTTGCCAGGCAGCGTTGTACCATTGCTCATCTGTCAGATTTTTCCATAATTCAATAGAGTTAAACTTTCTAGGTTCGTAAAATATTTGGTTTTTAGATTTCATTATTAGTACTGTTTAATGATTCTTATGGAAAAATTCATCTGCTTATTTATAATAAGATAAATGCATATTCATATTCGTTGTTATTTACTAAAACGATTTATCTGAAATTGATTTGTCCTTATCACAAAATTCCCTTTGTTTTCAATTAAAATATTTCTCACTGCATTTAAAGAAAATGAGATACTACTTCCAATATATTGATCGGGTTCATTTTCTCCGAAACGATTACATTCATAGGCAATATATTCACCATTATAATTTTCCTGCCAGGAGGATTTTATCAGAAAGTCATTACTTCTAAAATTGATAGTTTCGTTCAATTTAAGCATCGTCCCATTCTTTAACTTCTTATGAGATGAAAATAATAATGTTAATGACCCGTGCATTATTTTATTTTCTGGGTGCTTAAAAAAGTCTTCCAATTTTATTAAATCAGGAATATTAATGTTTTTTTCTTCCGACAAAAAGAAGTTTATTTTAGAAACTAGTTTTGGTAGTTCTTTAAAGGCTGTTTTAGTATAATTCATAATGTGCAAAAATCATTTAACTATTATTGTTGAACATGTTTGTGTTTATTGACAGGTAATTATCATTATTTTATTTTACTTATTAATACTTAGAGATTAAAAAACTCTTTTCATTACAAAGTATAAAAGTCATTTTCGTTTGTTAATCAATGGACTGATGCAAAGCACAGGACATTTAGACTCATCTAAAATTGTGCGCGCGAAAGCTTCAAGAAAATTTACTTCAGAATCATAATTGATGTGAGATGAAATCACGATCAAATCAGCATTTATTTTATTTGCAGTTTCAACTACTTTGGATGAAAAGTTATTACTTGGGAATACAATGGTTGAATATTCAATTTTTTCTTCCTGGCACATTTCCCTTAATAAATCAATGGAAAAGACAGTTTTACTAATATGTTCGGTGTTATCTTTATTTGCTAAACCGGCAATTATTAATTCGGAATTATTTTTTTCAATTATTGGCTGAATATAATTAAATTTCTCAAAAACTTTTTGATCCATACGAATGGGATAAACTATTTTATTAAATTTTTCATGATTCCAATTGCCTGGAACAACCATTACCGGACATGCAGCGCCAGTTACCACATTAAATGCAACTGAACCCATTTTATCAGTATTTCCCGATTTGCCATGTGCTCCCATAACAATAATGCTGGCATTGTCCTTTTCCGCATAATTACGGATAATTTCAGAAGGGGTGCCAATTTCAACATAAGAGTTTACTTCTAATTTAGATGACTTAGAAATTTGAGATGCCAAAGCTTTTAATTCCTTATGAACATGCTTTTGAAATTCTTTAAATGTTACAAACCCAACATCCGATGACGGTGGAGAATCAGCCATATTCGTTTTGTCGATAACGTGAATTAAGGTCAATTTTGAATTTTGCCTTTTACAAATAGCTACAGCAGTTTTAACAGCACTATGGTTTGATTTAGAAAAATCAACCGGGAGCAGCATGTTTTTAATTTTATAAGTTTTCATTTTATCAGATTTAGGGTTATTAATACTATATTTTACTTTATATTGCAAACAGTCCAAAACAAACCGACAAAAATTGATTGATGATTGAAGGAAGCATAAGCTATGGTTTTATAATTGATCATTTTTTTTGCGGCTACTTATATTTTTTGTTTTTTTACGACGCAGTACTTTTTGTAAAGACAATACAGCCTCAGTAATTGACTTTTCATAGTTATCACTGTTCTTTTTAATAAAATGGTTTTCACCGGGAACAGAAAGATTTATTTCACAGAATTGATTGTTTGGGTTGCCGGATGCGCCTTCAAATAAGGTTACATCTGCCCTGATGATAGAATTATCCTGATCAAAAAGTTTGGAAACTTTTTCGTTTATAAAGGCCTCAAGATGAGAACTGGCTTTAAAATGTATGGATTGAAATGTTATATTGTTCATGATTATTATTTTTAAGGTTCTTTTTTGAAAATGGTTTAATAAAAATTATATTGACAATTAAGCATTGTAATAAATTTAATCTGTTTGTACCACAACATCAGAAAAATCAATTTCCCCGCCCCATTTATCAGCTAACAAAGAATAGTCTGTTTTGTCAGCGACAACCATAGATGGCTTAATACATAAAACAGGACGTTTAGAATGATTAACAATCTGTTGAGAAAATGCACCAATAAAGTATGCTTTTAAATCATAATCAAGATTTGCAGTAAGGACTATCAGGTCAACATGGTTTTCATTCGCACTGTTTATGACTTTTTCAGGGAAATTCTCACATGGGCATAATAATGGTTGAAACACCACATTGTCATTATGCAATTGATACTTAAACTTGTCCATTAAACCTGCTATTTGATACACTTCATCAGGTTTTTTCTTATCAGCCAGACCTAACAAAATTAATTCTGACTTGTTTTTCTCAATAATAGGCCTCGCAAACGAATACTTATCCAATGCGCCCGGAATAAGCCGTATTGGGAATAAAATTTTTCCGAACTCAGTTTTTTGCCAGTCACCCGGGACAGTTAACACGGGGCATGTCGCATTTTTCACCACCCTGAATGCTTCAGAACCCATAAAAAACTCTCGTATACCAGAAATGCCATGCGAGCCCATGACAATCAAACTGAAGTCTTCCTGAAAGGCGAACTCGCAAATGCAATCCGATGGATTACCAGCAACAACTTTGAAAGTGGTATTTATCTTAGTCCTTTCATGAATTTTTTTTGATAACACGTTAAGTTTTTCTTCCAGTGATGATTTAATATCCGGGCCAATTTTAACGCCGGGTAAAAAAACTTCGGATGGCTGCAAATGAGAATATCTATCAAGAACATACAACAAAGTAATATCAGCTTTTTGTCTTTTGGCTATAGCCGTTCCAACTTTTAAAGCCCTTTCAGAAGGTTCTGAAAAATCTGTCGGTATCAGTATTTTTGAGATATTTCGTTTCATGATGACAATATTTAAATTTTTTAAAAAAAATAGTTAGTTATAATTCATAGATCGGTATTTCTCAGGAGGCATCCCAACTACTTTTTTAAAATAGCGGCCAAAATATGAGTTGTCAGCAAATCCCAACTTGAAAGCAATTTCTGAAACGCTCAACCCCGAGTGTGCCAGCATACGCTTTGCTTCCAAAATAAATCGCTCCTGAATGATCTCACTCACAGTTTTATTATAAATTTCCCTGCAGAGTGCATTAAGGTAATTTGGAGTAATATTCAATTTCATTGCAAATGCTTTCGGAGTTTTTAATTCGGAATAACTGTTATTTACAAGTTTGCGGAATTCGCTAAGTAATTGCTTCCTCCGGTCCGAAATAATCAACAAGCTTTTTGCATAAGCATTACGGCGGTACATAAGTATTAAAATCTTTAGCGTAAGACAAAGTATTTCTGTTGAGTTTTCTTTTAAAAGAGCGTATTCCAGCAAAAGAATGTTAAATACATCAGCCCATTCTTTTTCGTGAATATCCTGTATCTTAATATAAGGGCTGATGTCACCAATCAACGACTGATCGCTTTTAATTTTTGGATTGCCCGTGTAGATGTGATTATAAAAGGCGTCTGTAAATTGTACCATTACCCCTTCTATCTTTTGAAATCTGATCCACTTGAAATTTTTATATTTTTCAATGAAGAAAACTTTTCCTTTTACTGCAGTGTGCTCATCAAAATCAATATGTAAAACTCCCTTTCCAGCGGTAATGTAAATAAATGAATGCCATTTACCGTTTGCTATTTCAATTTTTTTTTTCAATTCCATGACATTCAACTTGAAAATCCGAAACTGAAATCTTGCATCAGTAATAATCAGGTTTGAATTTTTTGCAACCATATAAGAATTATTTATCGTTGAATTGTACTATAACAAATATAACGAATTTATTGACTGTTAGTATGGGATTTTCACGGCGAATAATGGCACTATTTACCTTAAAATAAAAATCTAATATGTAAATTGTGCTATTTTCGAATAAAAAAGAAAAACTATCAAGAAATGATATTACAGGGATTTTAAATAAATTATAGGAAAACAAAACAAAAATCTTATTTTTGAAAGACAGGAAATAGTATACCAACAAATATTAATTTAAAAATATAAATTGACGAAAATGCAATCAAAAGAAACTAAATGATTACATCTGAAATTATCATAATCTTATGTGTTTTGCTTTTGCTGGCCTACGCGTTTGATCTTAGCTCTTCGCGCACAAGAGTACCAGCAGTAGTACTTTTGCTTCTTTCAGGGTGGCTTGTAAGGCAAGGGTCGATTGTATTGCAAATAAATATTCCCGATCTTTCCATTGTACTGCCCGTGCTTGGGACTATCGGCTTAATACTAATATTGCTGGAAAGTTCCATGGAACTTGAACTTACCCGTAAGAAGCAACCCCTGATCATAAAATCTTTTTTTATGGCGCTTTTGCCCTATGTCGCCCTTACATTTATACTTGCCTGGATATTTCAATATTTTGGGAATACAACTTTTAAGGCCGGCATGATCAATGCGATACCCTTATGCAACCTGAGCAGCGCAGTAGCCATCCCAAGCGTCAGGCATTTGTCGGGCAAAAACAAGGAATTTGTCATTTACGAAAGCAATTTCTCTGATGTAGTAGGTGTGCTTTTCTTTAACCTAATGCTTATGGGCGGCACTTTTGGCATCGAGACCGTCGGATATTTTCATTTGCAAATTATTATAATGGCATTGATATCTTTAGTGGCGACTCTTGGGCTTTCCATATTACTGAACAAGATAGAACATCATATAAAATTTGCACCAATCATACTTATCATAGTGCTCATTTATGTTATATCAGATGTATATAAATTACCCGGATTAATTTTCATATTAATATTCGGATTGTTTCTTGCTAATTTTAGTAAAATAGGGCATAACAAGTGGATAAAAAAACTGAAACCGGAAGCATTGGAAAAAGAAGTGACCCGGTTCAAAGATAATGCAACAGAAATGTCGTTCATCATCCGATCGTTGTTCTTTCTTTTATTCGGCTTCCTCATGGAGACCTCTGATATTTTGAATACAAAAACCATATTATGGGCCATCGTTATCTTTGCAATTACCTACCTGGTGCGTTTTATCTGGCTGAAGATCTTCCGATTAAAACTGAAGCCCTTGTTTTTTATAGCCCCCAAAGGACTATTTACTATTATATTGTACCTTACAATACCCTTAAGCCTGACCATTCCTTTTATCAACAAATCGCTTATCATTCAAATAATCATACTTTCTTCTTTGTTTATGATGTTCGGACTGCTTGCCACCAAAAAAGAAACGGAAGTCAGGAAAAAGACCGAATCAGAAAAACAATGACTGAAAAAAATTAAAAAAAATAACAACATTTATTATACATGATGACCGTATTAATAATATCAATTTTTGTTCTGGGGTACATTGCCATTGCGTTTGAGCAAACCATTAAAATAAATAAGGCAACCATTTCTTTTACTAAAGGATACCCTTCATCTTAATCAAATTTTATGAAGGATGCAGTAAACCGCTTATGTCTTTCCAGAGGCAAGCATCATTCATTTTTTCATCTATATTTGCGAGGAATTCATTCCTTCGAATGATATGCCGGGAAAATTCACCAATGGGTTCCTATATGATCTGAACCAGATCAATGTCTTAAAAATATAAAATAAAATATATAAAAACTGCCTATTATAAGATCTTAAAACAATATTATTAACAATTCCTTGTTTTTTACCCTTCAATTTTGTACTTTCGCACTACCAATACAACACTATAAAAATATATATCATGAAAAAATTACTAATACCTTTTTTATTACTGACAGGATTTTTCTTTCTGACCGGAAATCACCAGGTCAAAGCTCAATACAGCTGGAACACAGCGGCTGTTTTTGATGGCAGTTGTTATCACAAGCAAATGGTCAGCGCCCTCAACACTACTTCGGGCGAAATGACTGTGGAGTTCTGGATTAAACCGGCAAATCATTTTGACGATTATGCTATTATCGGGAAAGACCAATTCAGGATTATGACAGACTCAAAAAAAATTCGCGTCCAGGTGAACGGTGCGTCCCTCCTCTATTCAAACGCCGAGCTGGATACCAGCCGGTGGACGCATGTTGCCGTAACTTTCAGCCATGCCATTGACCAAATTAAGGTATATTTAAACGGGAGCCTGGATAATACTTATTCAACTTTTACCGGAACTTTCGCCGCTACACCCGACACCCTGTTTATTGGCGTCAATCAGTATGTAGATACCCTGCAGGGAGAACTGGACGACATCAGAATTTGGAAAACTGTCCGTTCAGCCAATGAAATTCAAAAAAATTACAAAACTCATCTGAGCTGGTACGGATTATCCTATTATGATAACAACCTGGTGTATTGTCAAACCTATGATTTTGATGTGTACAGCCCTGGTTTTTATTTGCCTTATGGTGGATCTTTTGGAACTTTTCACAGTGATATTCTCGGCACCCTGCCCTCCAACACCGTGCTGCATAACAATAGCATGTATTTCACGGGAAGTTCTTACCTGGAGGCAACGTCGGCCAATGATCCCGACATCTCGTTAACAGGGCCTATGACCGTGGAAGCATGGATTTATCCCGCGACCATAGGTGCCATACAAACCATTGTTGATTTGACTCAGGGCGGCGGAGGTTATAAATTAACATTAAATGCCGCTGGTAAAATTTCCTGGTCAATGGGCAGCACGATTGGTACCAGCGACCTGGTGCTGACACCCGGCAGATGGTATCATATCGCGGTAGTATGCGGCACACCCGCCAGCGGATCGCAAACAGCACACATCTATATAAACGGAAACCTGGATGCCGGTTATAACTATAACCAATTAACGCTGAATACGGGAAAACTCAGAATAGGCGCCAGCGGCAGCAGCACTGATTACTTTGACGGATTTATTGACGAAGTACGCATCTCAAATTATTCAAAGAATCAAGCTGAGATCCAGCGTTACCTTCACACTCCGGTATTATATAACAACAAACCGGAGGCACCCCAGATAACCGTTGCCTATAACTTTGATGGCGCTTTATATTCAGGCACCAGGGATGGCGGTGCGCTGAAGAATTACGGCTGCCGGTTTACCTATAATACCGACACCTATTCACCCATGTTTCATACAGGCAATTCACACGAAGCGCTGCTCGACAGTTTAACGATGTCGCATCCCTTTGCCCCCATCCCATCCACGGGCACAGCTGGTTATACCTACGATACTTTGCTTGTCAGCCAATCGACACCTATTGATCACAGTACCATGAAAGTGTTTGTCTCGCTGAACCATAACTTATTCAGCGACCTTAGAATCGAGTTGATTTCGCCCGATAACGATTCCGTAGTTTTAGCAAATCAGGTTGCCCTGCCCACCAAAGGGATTACTTGCATTTTCAAGGAAATTACCGACCAGGTAATGGCCACATCCTTTGTCGACAACGCACCCGTAATAGGTACTTACGAAGACTTTAGTGTTTTTCAGGGAAAGAACAGCCAGGGAAACTGGCGGATCAAAATCACCGACCTGGCCAACGGCAACACGGGCGTGCTGAACAGTTGGGGCATTTTATTTAAAGAAGGCCCTTATTTCGTTGACGAACAGGACAATAATGACAATCCTGTCATTTATCCAAATCCTTCCGATGGCATGTTTTATATTGAACTGTACGCCGCTGAAGGCTCCGCCAACAGGCTGGAAGTGTTTGACATCCTTGGTAAAAAAGTCTATGAGGAACAACTTACCGGCAATAAATCAGCCATAAATCTATCAGGACAACCCAAAGGTGTTTATTTTGCCAGAATATTTTCCGGAAACAAATTACATATTGAAAAATTAATTTTACAATAAGCCATTAAGTACAACCAGGAGGAACACCGGGCACATTTATTGGTTTTTGTTATGCTCCCGGTATATTTCTTCGGCAGTATTGCCCTGCCTCAATAATTTGCGAAACTCCCAGGGAGCAATAGGATTTTTATCGTACCAGAGTCCTTTTTTGGCATTACGGGCAGCAACCTCCGACGCTGCAAAGACTTCATCATCACTATATTTTTTGAAATGCCAGGCATATCCTGCCTTAATCATTTCATGGCTTAACTCAAGAGAGTCGTCTACAAAAGTAAAACCCAGCACCCTGCGATGGCCGTCGATACCGGTAACCAGCACTTTAACATTTTTGCCAAAACACAAATCCGACAAATACGTCTTTGCCACCTTGTTAAAAGCCATGCCTTTTTCAGGGGCATCAATGCCTTGCATACGCACACGCAGGGTTGTGTCGCGCACCAGCACATCGTAGGTATCTCCGTCAATCACGGCTACCACTTTGCCTGCAAGTGTGTCGCCATTAACGGGCGGCCAATTTTTGAAGGCAATACTTGCGGAAGGTGGTCTCACATTTTCCTTATTACTTTCAGGTTTGCCCATGCCACAGGAAGAAATGAAAAAAACCAGTGCAAAAAACCACAGATGAACCAATGGTTGTCGCATAAGACAGGCATTTTTTAACATCACTGTTTTCATGAACAAAGTCTCCTAATTTTTTTTACTCATATGATCAACCAAACTGCCCGTCAAAGCAGAAACCACATCCCTGATCTTATCCTTAATTTCATTCCAGGCCTGGTTTTTTCTTTTCATACCCCACTGATAAGGGCCATAACCGGGAGGACAATCTTTTTCATTAGTAATAAAACCATAGCTGTTATAACTATCCTTACCTTCCTGAAAAAAGTCCGTAAATTCATATTGATAACTGCCATCATAAGCAAAAATCCTTAAAGTATAATTGATAGTGCCCTCTGAAAAATTCAAATTATAGTTAATCTTGCTTTGAATTGTAATCCGCGCGCTGTCTTTATTACAGCAATAAGGGGCATCTTTCGGATCAATGTAAAAATAGGTGCCGACCCAGGTCAGCGCAGCGTCAAATAACTTGCTTTTTGTGCGGCTGCTGCCATCTTTTACAACTTCCGAAATAGTCATATTTTTACTTTCCGAACTATTCATATTTTCTTGTGAAGAAACAGGAACGGATTCTTTATAAGTAAAAACGCTATCAACAAATCTTTTTGCAACGGTGTATACTATTTCCTTTTGGAGCATCTTATGAAATTCCACGACCGAATCATTTTCAACATCAACAATACATGGTGTTTTATTCCCGTCTTTCGTATATATCGTATCATGATCCTGACTAAATCCACTTTGAATTATCAGGAAAAATAATAAAAGAAAAGCAGGAATTTTTGAAAACATAAAATTCATTTCTTCACAAACTTACATAAAAAAAATACAAGATATGACACCTGCCCGAAATAGCTGCCAACACCCGAACATAATATATATGCCGGTTTTTATGAAAGCCAGGTATGATTTTTACAATTATGTTGTGGTGTTATTTTCTGTCAAAAAAAGGATTTTTGGAAGTTGCCGACAAGGGTATCCCGAAAATAACAGCCGCTTCCTCACCCAGCAGGCCGAGTTCTTTCACGGCCATTCCCACAGTGTACATCACGCGGTTGTCAATATGGTGTGTGGCAGCCACACTCACCGCCGAACCGATAGCAATACCCAGATCGCCTGTATTGAACACACAGGGAGTTTGAGGATGCCTGTTTTTTTCATCACAATTTTTGAATCCGCATAAACCGCAGGTTGGCAAGCCCAAAGAATTAATTTTTGTGGCCAGTAAAAGCATATAGGGCGCCAGTAAAATATTTTCGGCATCGCGCTGAAAAAACGTAGCATTTAACCTTGTCCCGATCTCTTTCATTTTATCAGAAATTTTCTGAATATCCTCTTTTTCGGCTATGGTAATAATCAGGTTATCCACTCCCCTGCCCTTGGGAGCAGTCCGGGCAGCTGCCATCATTTTTTCCGCAACACCCTTCACTGCCTGTTTAATTAAATCTTTTTCCTGTATCATCAGTTTCTGTATTATTTTCTATAAATTTTATCAATCCCCCAATCTCCCAATCTCCCAATCTCCTATTCTCCTATTGACTAATGACCTAATGACTAATGACCTAATGACCTAATCTCCCAATCTCCCAATCTCCTAATCTCCTATTCTCCTATTGACTAATGACTAATGACCCAATGACCTAATCTCCCAATCTCCTAATCTCCTAATCCCTCACCCCCATCGATTACTTTCCCTTTTTTAAAAAAAACCTCCCGCTCCACCGTTCCGTCTTCGCGATACCAGATTTCTTTTCCTTCTTTTTCGTTCAGTTTGTAGGGAACTTCCCGTTTAAGCCGGCCATTCCAATAATATCCATACAACACACCGGCTCCCGAATCAAAATCACCACTACCAACCACTATTCCCTTATCATCAAAATATTCCCACTTTCCCTGGTAGAGGCCATTTTTGAAATTTCCTGATACTTTAACAACCCCGTTGGGATGGTACTCAACATAATGCCCATTCAGGGTATCGTTTGAGTAATTTTCCTCAGTATAAACGCTTCCATTCTCGAAATAGGCCAGACTTTTGCCATGGCGAAGGTTATGAGAATAATACTCTTCTCTTTCCAACAGTCCTTTAAAATTCCAACGGGTAAGTTTTCCTTCTATTAGTCCGTTGGCATAAGTACATTCCATTTGTTTGTTTGAATTCAGATGATACCATGTCTGCAATCCGTCCAAATTGCCATTACGATAGGTAAGTTCCGATTTCAGGGTACCGTCGGGATAATACTCTTTGCGCGTTTTGTTGCAAGAGGTGAACAACAGCACAACCGTCAATAAAAACAGGAAGTTTTTCCCGGTCAGGCTTGAGATTTTCATAAAACTGCACGAAAATTTTTATGCCACCATGAGCATGGAACGGTCTATCCTGTTGATCTTTTCTTCAGCAAATGCACGCGTGATATGAAGATCGCTGGTATCGTTTCTGGAAGGCATTTCGAACATGGCGTCTGTCATGATGATTTCAAAAATAGAGCGAAGCCCGCGAGCACCAAGTTTGAACTCTATGGATTTTTCCACTACAAGATCCAGTGCAGCGTCATCGAAGGTCAGTTTTATTTTGTCCATTTCGAATAATTTCGTGTATTGCTTTGTCAGCGCATTTTTCGGCTCAGTGAGAATCCGTTTCAGGGTTTCTTTATCGAGCGGGTTCAGGTGGCTGATAATAGGCAATCGTCCGACAAGTTCGGGTATAAGGCCGTAACTTTTCAGGTCTTGCGGGGCCACATACTGCATCAGGTTTTCTTTATCAATATTCTTACGTTTTGAGCCGGAAGCATAACCGATCATGCTGGTCATCAGGCGGGAACCTATTTTGTTTTCGATTCCGTCAAAAGCGCCGCCGCAGATAAAGAGGATGTTTTCGGTATTTACCTGTATCATGCGCTGTTCAGGGTGTTTGCGCCCTCCCTGAGGAGCCACATTCACCACGGCGCCTTCAAGGAGTTTCAGCATGGCCTGCTGCACACCTTCGCCTGAAACATCCCGGGTGATGGAAGGGTTGTCGCTTTTTCGGGCAATCTTATCTATCTCATCAATAAATACAATGCCTTTTTCGGCTTCTTCCACATTATAGTCTGAAACCTGCAACAAGCGGGTAAGAACACTTTCCACATCTTCGCCCACATAACCGGCTTCGGTCAGTACGGTAGCATCAGCAATGCAGAATGGCACATGCAGCATCTTAGCGATGGTGCGGGCCAGCAAGGTTTTTCCGGTTCCGGTTTCTCCGACAAGGATGATATTGGATTTTTCTATCTCCACATCATCGGCAGATTTTTTGTTGCTGATCTGGCTGATCCGCTTGTAATGATTATAAACAGCAACCGATAATACCTTTTTTGCATGATCCTGGCCAATAACGTATTGGTCGAGATGATGTTTTATCTCTGCCGGTTTGGGAAGTTCAAATTTATGAGTGGCGCTGCTTTTTTTACGGGTGACAAACTCTTCATTGACGATCAGTTGCGCCTGCTCTACACAAGAATCACAGATATGTCCCTCCAGCCCGGCTATCAGCAGGTTTACGTCAGCCCGCTTTTTACCGCAAAAAGAGCATTTTTCAAAATCTCTGCCCATTATTTACCGTTTTTTGACTTATTAGACAGCACTTCGTCGATCATTCCGTATTTCTGGGCTTCCTCTGCTGTCATCCAGTAATCGCGGTCAGCGTCTTTCCAGACCTTCTGATAGGATTGTCCTGAATGGGCTGCAATGATCTCGTAAAGCTCTTTTTTCAGCTTTTGAATTTCGCGTGCCGTAATTTCAATATCTGAAGCCTGGCCTTCTGCGCCGCCCATCGGCTGGTGAATAAGAATGCGCGAGTGCTTCAGTGCCGTCCGTTTTCCTTTCTCGCCTGCGCATAAAATAATAGCTGACATAGATGCAGCCATTCCCGTACAGATAGTCGCGACATCGGATGTGATATATTGCATGGTGTCATATATACCTAACCCGGCATAGACAGAACCTCCCGGGGAATTAATATATATCTGAATATCTTTTTTTGCATCCACTGATTCGAGGAATAGCAACTGTGCCTGGATGATGTTAGCAACATAATCATCTATAGGAGTGCCAAGAAAAATGATGCGGTCCATCATAAGCCTTGAAAACACATCGACTTCACGGAAATTGACCTGGCGCTCTTCAATAATAGTGCGGGTCATATCCTGAGTTGTGCTGAATTTATCAAGCTGCGAACTTGTGATGCCAAGGTGTTTTACGGCATATTTGCGAAATTCTTTTGAGGAATCCATAATTATTGTTTTTTTGTGGATACTATTTTTACAAATTCATCGTAATCTACATCAACGAAATTCATTGTCAGTTTATTTTTCAGAAATTCCAGAAATTTATCATCAAATATTTTGTCGCTGATACGTTTTGCCTCTTCTTCATTCTTTAGGACAGTATCAGCGATCTGGTCAAAATATTTTTCATCCGGTTCATGATGATGCTCGTGCTCCTGTCCTTCCCCGTGATCATGCTCATGTTCGTTGGCTTTACGGAAATAACCTTTGATAAAATCACGCATTTCCTCTTCGGTAACATTTAAATTATGTTCCTTGATCATTTTATTCTCAATAAGCTGCCATTTGATAAGGTCTCTGTGCTGTTCAAAATCTTCTTCAATCTTTTCTTTCGTAAGTTTTTCATCGGTCTTTGTTTCCAGCATATATCTTTTCAGAAATGCTTCGGGCAGGTCGAACGGGGTGTTTTTGCGGATAGCCTCAGAAGCATCATTCACAAATTTGCGTTCACATTCCTTTGCATAACCGTCAACCGCATCTTTGCGGATCTGTTCCCGCATCTGATCAATATTTTCAATATGTTCGTTCGGGTAAACTTTTTTATAAAAGTCTTCGTTCAGTTCGGCTATTTTATTACGGGTGATCTGTTTTAAAGTGAAACGGAATAGTGAATTTATTGCGTTTAAATCCTCCTTTTTCTTTCCGATAAAATAAGCAGCTTCAAATTCGTTGCGTGCAATTGTTTTCGGATCGAGATCAACAAAGTCACCTGTTTTCAAACCGATGAGTTTATTTTTCTTTTCTTCGCTTTCGAGATGCTCCATGTAAATGTACGAATCATTTTTAATACCGCCTTCTTTCAGGTTTCCATTCTCATCCAATTCTGCAAATTCGCCGGAGATCATTTCATTTTCTTCAACAGTATCAACGTTTTCATATGTACCATGACGTTTACGCATTTCTGCCAGGTATTTATCAACCGTTTCGTCAGTAACACGTATCCTGTAATGATCCACTTTTAACTTATCCGAAATGTCGATTGTAAATTCAGGAGCAAATGCGATATCAAACCAAAAAATAAAATTGGTTTCATTATCGATATCGATTGGCTGGTTCCTTTCCTCACTGGCAAGGGGCGCTCCCAGGATATTAAGTTTTTTGTCATCCAAATATTTGTACAGTGCCTCACTGTATAATTTGTTCACAACCTCATATAATAGGGCTTTCCCGTACATTTTTTTTACCAGGCTGAAAGGAACATGGCCGGGCCTGAACCCGGGGATGCTGGCTTTGCGCTGGTAATCCTTTAGTTGTTTGTCTACTTTTTCCTGATAATCGGCGGGTTCGAGTTCAATTTTTATCGATGCCGTCAAATCTCCTGTTTTTTCCTGTACTATATTCATCTGAAATTATTATTAATATATTATTGATAATCTACTGGTTAAATCATATTAAAACCACCTTGTGGCTGTCAGTCACAGCAGGGTTAAAAGAACTTCCGCCAAAGGTAAAAAGCCTGCAGGCTTCTCGTCCCGATCGCTATCAAAACTTAAAATCAATCCATTCCTCCTTACTACGTGCGGATGAAGGGACTCGAACCCCCACGTCTCTCGACACCAGATCCTAAGTCTGGCGCGGCTACCAATTACGCCACATCCGCAAAACGAGGTGCAAAGATACAAAAAATACTTTTACTCAAATACAAGCAACAATTTTATATTGTATTTCCGGCACCTGATTTTAATCAGTTTTAAAGTTAATTTATTCTATTTTTGCAAGCTTCAAACTTTGCTCATGATCTATCTCATACTTGCCATACTCAGCTCAAGCATCATTTTTATCCTGTTCAAGTTTTTCGACAGGTACAAGATCAGCAATATACAGGCGATCACCGTCAACTATCTTGTAGCAGTTCTTTCAGGTTATTTTTCCACACAGGAAAACATCTCATTTCAGACAGTTATTGATAAACCCTGGTTCAACATTTCTGTAATTTCGGGAATGATGCTGATGCTGACTTTTTTGATTTATGCTTTTTCAGTTCAAAAGGCGGGTATTGCCATCACCAGCGTATTAGGTAAAATGTCTGTCATCATTCCGGTACTTTTGGGTTTTTTAATGTTCCGTGAAAAGATCACATGGATACGAATAAGCGGGATCATCATGGCCCTGATAGCTTTTTACCTGACCCTGCAAAGATCATCGCAGCAAAAAACCAGGATCAAATACCTGATATTGCCCATCTTACTGTTTTTTGGCAATGGGTTGAACGACTGTTTTTTTAAAATAGCCCAGGAACTTTATATCCGTAATGATTACACGACGTTTCTCATCACCGCATTTTTTATTTCGCTGGTCATTGGTTTCCTGATACTGATGGCATTAGTGCTCAGAAAAAAGGAAAAACTACAATTTAAAAACATTATTGCAGGAATAATACTGGGAATCTTCAATTGGTTTGCGACCTATTTGTTTCTTGTCGGTCTCAGCTATTTTGATGTGAGTGTTTTTGTTCCTGTTTTCAGCGCAAGCATTGTCAGTATTGCTGCTTTGACCGGGTATTTTTTCTTCCGTGAAAAACTGTCCAAAACAAACATCATCGGAATCGTATTGGCTATCATCGCCATTATCCTAATCGCCGGAATAGAATAAAAAAAGGGGCTTATCCGAAAATAAAGCCCCTCTCAAAATTTTTATTCAAAAACTATTTTTGTTTCACTTCACTTTCTTTGCTGAGTTTGCCTTTTAATTCTGCATTTTTCTTATCAAGTTCATTTACCTGGGTTTCCAGATCGTCGAGTTCTTTTTTCTTTTTGGCATATTCAGCATCAGTTATCTTCTTTTCTTTTTTCTTCAGCTCAAGCTTTTCTTTTGCCTCTTTGATCTTAGTACGGGTATCTTCATTAGTCTTGACTGTCTGATCAATTTTCGATTCGGAAACCGTTATAGCCTCTTGTTTTGATTTTGCTTCGGCAGCCCTGTGTTGCCCGAATTCCTTTCCTTCCAGGCCTTCCTTGTCTTTTCCATAGGCGTTGCCTTTGCCTTGATTGTCCTTGGCTTTATCCTGTCCCTTTCCCTGATCAGAAGGTGGCACAGGTGGAGGAACGGGTTTGTTCGGCTTTACAACATTCGGTTTTGGCGGTTGTCCGGGAAAGGGTTTAGGCTTTGGCGGAGTTTTCCCAGGGACAGGGGGTTTTGGCAGCCCGTTGTGTCCATGTTGAGCATATACCTGGGTGCCGAAGACCAGGCCTGTGATGAGTAATGTGATCAAAAACTTTTTCATGTTTAAAATGTTTTAAATATTGTTCAATAAACTGTCCGCTTTTTGATTCAGTTGTTCTGCTTCCGCATTTACATCATCAGCAGTCTTCTGAATTTCTTTCAATTCAGGTGATACGATAGTATCATTAGTGGCCTCTGTACTGCTGCCACCGCCACATGCAGAAAACATGCAGGCACATGCAAAAATCAAAAAAAGTTTTTTCATAATTATTATTTTTTAGGATACAAAAATACATAGTTTTTTAAAATGTATTCAGGAGTAAGTTCTATTATGGTATATTTTTTTTAATTTTGAACTTTTATTTTAAAAATTTCTACTAGAACATAACCTAAAAGAAGAATCATGACAGAAAAAATCGTTAACGAAAAATATCTTGAAAGTGCTATCAACAGGGCAAAAGAAAAAGGTATCATCCTTCCTACTTTCGAACAGATGCAAAACCCGGATCTTATTCCGGAAAAAATAAAAGACAAGCTGAAAAATATCGGCCTATGGGAGCTGCATCCGCTGAACCTATTCCGCATCAGTTGGAAAAATGAGCCCAAAACTTCCGGAGGTTTATACGGAAATGTCAACTCGCTGGAGCTTCCGAAGGAGATCACGGGTGTTGATGCCCGTATCGTGCTGTTACTGGGGAAATGGTTCCCGACCGGCGCCCATAAAGTAGGCGCTGCTTACGGCTGCCTCGTTCCGCGTATTGTTACAGGCCAGTTCGACCCGAATTATCATAAAGCAGTATGGCCCTCCACAGGCAATTATTGCCGTGGCGGAGCTTTCGACTCCTATTTGCTGGGAGTAACCGCAGTAGCCATTCTCCCCGAAGAAATGAGCAAGGAACGTTTCGACTGGCTGAAAGAGATCGGCGCCGAAATCATCGCTACCAAAGGCTGCGAATCAAATGTAAAAGAAATTTACGACGCCTGCTGGGATATTAAGAAAAACAGAAAAGATTGTATCATTTTCAACCAGTTCGAAGAGTTTGGCAACCCTTGCTGGCACTATCATGTAACAGGAAAAGCTGTCGAAGAGGTCGTGAGAATGACCGGGGGCAATCTTGCAGCATACGTTAGTGCCACCGGTTCGGCAGGGACTATTGGCGCCGGCGATTACCTCCGGACTATTTATCCTCATGTTAAAGTTGTTGCTTCAGAAGCCCTGCAGTGCCCTACCCTTCTTCAAAACGGCTTTGGCGCTCACCGTATCGAAGGTATTGGCGACAAGCATGTTCCCTGGGTTCACAATGTCAAAAACACCGACATGGTCACCGCCATTGACGACGAAGATTGCATGAGGATACTCCGCCTTTTCAATGAAGCCGAAGGAAAAAAATACCTGAGTGATAACGGCGTGTCAGACGAGTTCATCAAACAATTGCAGATGATCGGCATTTCAGGAATCGGTAACTTATTGTCGGCAATAAAAGCAGCCAAATATTACGAGATGACCTCCGACGATGTGATAATTTCTCTGGCCACGGACTCTGCTGAGATGTACCAGTCGCGTGTTGCGGAGCTTAACGAACAAAAAGGCGCCTATTCTGCATTGCAGGCTACTAAAGATCATGAAAAGTGCCTGCTCGGAACCGGCATAGACAATCTGAAAGAATTTACTTATTACGATAGAAAAGCCTTACATAACCTGAAATATTTCACATGGGTGGAACAGCAGGGCAAAACTGTTGAAGAAATCAATGAACTATGGTATAGGAAAAATTTCTGGCAGGATACTTTTTCACAGGTTGCCGGCTGGGATGAACTGATCAAAGAATTCAACGAACGCAGCGGCGTATTGAAAAACCTGTAAATATGTGCGAATTTTTCAAAAACCCGTTCTATAAAGAGGTCCCGGGATGGACTAATCAAAAGAATGCTTTCTTGAACGATGATATTTATAAGTTTCACCGTTCGCTGGATGGCTATGAGCCTACGCCGGTGCACTCGCTGGACGGGCTTGCACAAAAGTTAGGGATAGGTTCGGTCTATGTTAAAGACGAATCATTCCGCTTTGGAGTAAAGGCGTTCAAACCTCTCGGGGCATCTTATACGATCTACCGTTTTCTGAAATCAATGTGGGAAAATAAATTAAAAACTGATTTTTCTGTTCTTGATTTTAAGAACCCGGAGAAAATGCAAAAACTGGGCACCTTTACCTTCTGTGCCGCCACCGACGGCAACCACGGACGGGCCGTAGCATGGACAGCCCGTATCCTGAAACAGAATGCTGTGATCTATATGCCCGCCAATACCGCTCCATCAAGGATAACAAATATTGAAAGTGAGGGTGCAAAAGTGGTATTGATCGACGGGACATTTGACGAATGTGTAAGCCGCGTGGATGCCGATGCAAAAGCCAACGGATGGATCATCATTTCCGACACAGCCTATCCGGGGTATATGTATTTTCCTCAGTTTATCATGGCAGGTTATTCAACCATTTTCCATGAGATGGATAACATCATAAACATGCAGAACGAATGCAGGGCAGATATCGTCTTCTTGCAGGCCGGTGTTGGCGGGCTTGCTGCTGCCGGTACCTGGTACCTGACAAATAAATACGGAAAAAACCGTCCAAAGATCATTTGCCTGGAGCCCACCCGTGCCGATGCCTTCATGGAATCCGTCAAAAACGGTAAACCCGTACATTCAAAAGGTGATTACAATTCCATCATGGCCGGGCTAAACTGCGGCGTGTCGCTCCTTGCCTGGGATTACATCTGCGAGGGAGTCAATTACATGATGACGGTCAGTGATGATTATGCGGAAAAAGCCATGCGGCAATATTATCATCCATTGGAAAATGATCCCCGGATAATATCAGGAGAATCCGGATCGTCAGGGATGGCAGGGCTGCTGGCACTGTTCGGAGAAGATAAATTTTCAGCATTACGCAATGACCTGGGTATTAACCCCAAAACATCGGTATTGCTCATCAATTCAGAAGGAGACACCGACCCTGAGAATTTTAAAAAAGTTGTTTCATAAAAAAATATCAATTAGATTTAACCTAAATATTATTAATATTTATTAATTTAGGCACCAAGCAAATGTTGGTGCAGAGCACCAAAATATTTGTAACCAGAAAAAACCAAAATAAATAGAGGTGCAAAGCACCGTAATATTAAAACAATAAATTATGGCAGATACATATACACAATTCTATGTTCATCTGGTCTTCTCCCCAAAAAACAGAAATGCTTTAATACAAAAAATATGGAAAAATGATTTGGAAAAATATATTACCGGCATTGTTCAGAATAACGGACATAAAATGCTTGCTATTGGAAGTATGTCCGACCATATACACATTTTTCTCGATTACAATGTAAATCAATTAATTCCAAAATTAGTTGAACAAATAAAAACATCATCAAATGATTGGATAAAAAAAAACCAGCTTTCCCGATTTAAATTTGAATGGCAAAAGGGTTATGGCGCTTTTTCTTATTCTCGGTCGCAGTTGAATACTGTTATTAATTATGTATTGAACCAGGAAGAACATCATAGAAAAAAATCCTTTCGTGAAGAGTATTTTGAGCTATTGAGGGAGTATGGTGTTCAGTTCAAAGAAGAATATTTATTTGAGTTTTTTAATGGATTGTATTCATGGGAATAGAAATATCACGGTGCGCTGCACCTAAGTTTTCAATAGGTTTGTTTTTTTTACAAATATGCCGGGGCGCTGCCCCTGTCTCAATTGAATGCATCAACCTCATAAACAAATCTATTTATTATAAGCCAAGATTTATTCAAGTCTTGGATTTTTTAAAACCAACATTAACAAACTATTTATACCCGACACCTCAAAAAAGAATATCCCTGAAAAAGTTACTCCATGCACTTCATACTTCAGGCACTTTAGGCACTTACAATAAAACAAATTAAGATTTTGATATGATCAATTTCAGATTAAACGGCGAAAAAATTAGTTACCACGGCGATCCGAAAAGACCTTTACTGAAATATCTGCGTAACGACAAAGATATCACTTCCTGCAAGGATGGTTGCTCAGGCCAGGCATACTGCGGAGCATGTATGGTGGAGATCAACGGAGAGGCCAAATTATCATGTGTAACACTGATGGAAAAAATTGACGGCTCAGAAATCATCACATTGGAAGGCATTCCTGATGATGTAAGGACCGTCATTGCAAAAGCCTTTGTCGAAAAAGGCGCCGTACAGTGCGGCTTCTGCACGCCCGGCTTTATTATGCGCACCAAAGTGCTTTTTCAGAAAAATCCGAGACCTGCAAGAGAAGAGATCGTAAATGCCCTGAATGTGAATCTGTGCCGCTGCACCGGTTATGTGAAAATCATTGATGCCATTGAGCTTGCAGTAAAGAACTTTGCCGAAAACAAGCCAACGGAATTTTCTGAAAAAACTGCCGCCATCGGCACAGCGTACCCGAAATACCAGGCATTTGAAACAGCCATCGCCACACGAAAATTTGTCAACGACCTGAAGTACAACGGGATGTTGTTTGGCGCACTGAAATTCAGCGACCATCCAAAAGCGAGGATCCTCCGCATCGATGTTTCAAAAGCTGAACAATTACCCGGTGTCGTCAGGGTGGTTACCACCAAAGATATCCCCGGCCAACGCTTCACGGGATCTATAATTGCTGACTGGCCGTTGATGATCACCGAAGGTGAAACCACCCGATTTATCGGTGACGTGTTGTGCGGCATCATTGCCACTGATGAAGACATCGCCCGCGAAGCTGTAAAACTGGTAAATGTGGATTATGAGATACTGCCCGCGGTTACCGACCCTTATGAGGCCATCAAAGAAGGTGCGGCACAGGTGCATCCCGACCGCCCTAACCTGATGGAAAACTGCATCGTCCGCAGAGGTGGCGATATCGAAGAAGCCATCAGAAATTCAGCCTTTGTTTCGTCGGGTTTTTATACCACACAACGTATCGAACATGCTTTTCTCGAACCGGAATCTGCCGTTGCCGTGCCCGAAGATGGTGCTATTCACCTGTACAGCGAGGGACAAGGCATTTATGTCGACCACAAGCAGATCATAAAATTACTGGACATCCCGGCTGAAAAGCTCCGTGTGACCATGGTTCCCTGTGGCGGCGGCTTTGGCGGCAAAGAAGACCTCACCGTGCAGGGGCATGCCGCTTTATATACCCAACTGACGGGCAAACCTGTAAAAGTCACGCTAACACGTGAGGAATCCATCCGCATGCATCCCAAGCGCCATCCGGTGTTTATGGATTTCACCTTGGCCTGCGACGACAAAGGAATGATCACAGCCCTTAAACTACGTGCTGCCGGCGACAGCGGCGCTTATGCGTCCGTCGGGACAAAAGTGATGGAACGCGTGGCAGGCCATGCCAGCGGCGCTTATCATGTTCCGGTGGTTGACATTGAATCAAAGACCGTTTACACCAACAATATCCCGAGCGGCGCCATGCGCGGCTTCGGGGCCAACCAGGCGGCTTTTGCCCTCGAAAACTGTATAGACGATCTATGCGAAAAAGGAAACTTCGACCGTTGGCAGTTCCGTTATGACAATGCCCTAACCGAAGGTAAGATGACAGCCACGGGACAGGTGCTTGAACAGGGAGTCGGCGTAAGAGCCACACTGCTCGCGGTAAAAGATGAGTTTTACAAATCAAAAAATGCAGGCCTGGCCTGCGGCATTAAAAACTGTGGTGTAGGCAACGGGATGATCGATTTCAGCCATGCCAGGATAGAGATCAAATCGGAAAAGGAAGTGGTGGTAAAACACGGCTGGACCGATATGGGACAAGGGATCAGCAATGTGGTGATACAGATATTATGTTCCGAAACAGGCATAGACCCTGCCATAATACAGGTAGAGATGGATACTGAAGCCGGACTGCAGACAGGTATGACCACCTCATCACGTGCTACCGTTTTGCTTGGTAATGCCGTGATTGATGCTTCCCGCAAGCTGAAAACAGATCTTGAAAAACTGTCACTTGCTGAACTCAGCGGGAAACAATATTCAGGTTATTCGGAGTGCAACTGGACCACCAAGCCTGGCGCTGATGTGGAAAAGATCGTCACACATTTTTCATACGGCTATGCCACTCAGCTTGTCGTTATTGATGATCAGGGAAAAATAAAAAAGATTGTCGCTGCCCATGATGCCGGAAAAATAATGAATAAGGCCATGTTTGAAGGACAGGTCGAAGGCGCCGTGGTGATGGGACTCGGCTATGCACTTACCGAAGACCTGCCCATGGAGAACGGCTATCTGAAAAGCGCCAAACTTAAAGATTGCCGCTTATTAAAAGCCAAAGACATTCCTGAAATAGTTGTTATCGGCGTGGAAGTGGAAGATAGTTTCGGGCCTTACGGAGCCAAAGGCTTAGGCGAAATCGGCCTGGTTCCCACGGCTGCAGCCGTTACCAATGCCTATTACCAGTATGATAAGGTGAGAAGGTATAGTTTGCCGATAAACAGGAAATGATTCAATGTTTTTGTTAGTCACAGACTAACATTTAAAAGGTTCGAAGTCACAGACTTCGAACAACTGGTCATCATATGAGTTTTTAAAAAGGTTTGAAGTAACAGACTTTGAACAACTGGTTAGTTGTGAGAAGTTACCGAACCTTCCACATAATAATTTCAACTTAATAAGCCAGATTGCTTTTTGTTTAAATCCAAAAAGTTACCTGATAAAATTCATAAATTCTTTCCGTTCTCTTTTTGGCGGTTCAATAGTGCTGGCAGCAGCTTCTTTCATTTTTAACAGCCACACCATGTTTTTTCCCAGCACACGCATAATCTGTTTGCCTTCAATGTCCTGTGCTACCTCACCGGGAGCCGCCCCGTGTATCACATTCCAGTAATTGGATGTGGCCAGGATCATCTCGGAATATGAAAGATAATGGTACAGGCAGTCAAGGGTGGCCGAACCACCTGTTCTCCGCACTGCTACCACGGCTGCTGCTACTTTGTGCCGGAAAAAATTCCCGTTCGCCCCGGAAACAAAGAACAGCCGGTCGAGAAAGCTTTTCATCGTACCCGCCACACCTGAATAATAAACCGGGGAGCCAAGGATAAGACCATCGGCTTCTTTTATCTGTGGTATCCATTGGTTGAGACTATCGGTATCAATAGAACACTTTTCGTTCCTGTTCATGGCACACTGGCCGCAGCCGATACAACCATGTATCAACTTGTGTCCGATATGTAGTATCTCAAACTCAATACCAGCGGCTTTAAGTTCCTCTCCTACCATGTTCAGGGCATGAAAGGTGTTGCCTTCCTTTTTGGGGCTTCCGTTTATTGCTATTACTTTCATTGAATTTCAAATTATTTAGTTGGTAATGAATAAAAAGGCTGCAAAGTGAATTTTATTGATTTATGGAAAATCTTACTTCGATATCGGTATTTCCTTTCAGCATGGACCAAACCGGGCAGTACTTATCTTCCGACATGCTAATCACTTTTTTCATATCATCTTCAGCGACATCGGGAGATTTAAGGCAAATTTCAACTAAAATGCTTTTAAAGCCTGTCGGGTGTTCTTCTTTTCTCGATCCTGTTGCATGGATTTCACACGCGATGATTGTTTTGTTCATCTTTCGCAAGAATGTCAGTATGGCACTTCCAATACAGGAGGTTAAGCTGAGAAGCAGCAATTCCAAAGAAGTATAGTCCATGCCGTCACCCAATGGCGGAATATAATCGATGGAGACCGGAGCATTCTCTCCGACCGTCCCGGTAAAATTCAGCCTGTATTAATAAGCCTGATAGAGGCACTCAATTCTTTAGATTTATCAATCATTTTCTTCTGATTATTTTTTATAAAATTAGATTATTTATTTGTTCATATGCATCAACACCTATTTACAATCCGATTCCATTTCTGATATTGCCTGACAGTTCGTTCAGAAACCGCGCCATATAAGCGCCATCAACCACATCATGATCAAGCAGTACCGTCAGGTTCAGCATCTCCCTGACCTCCACGGCACCATCAACCTCAAGCGGCTTTTTGGCTATTCCGTTAATCCCAAAACATACCGGATGCACCGACACCGGAATGAACCAGCCGTTTACATTGCCAACCATCCCGATAGAAGTTACTGCAATGTTACCCATTTTTCTATAAGCATAAAAAGGATGTTTCAGGAGATACCGCCAGAATGTTCTTCGGATAAAACCGGGCAGCAGGTTATACATCCTTTCCATCCTTCCCGATCGACGCTGAAGCACCATGTCCCCAACAGCCATGTTTTCACTTTTTGCTTCACTTATCTGGGCCGTTATGGACTCCAGGCTTCGTTCATTCGCCTTTTCAATGACCAGCGGGACCGGAACTTTTTGCCCGTTCAATTCTTTCTCAACCGCCATTGAAACATTAATATCATTGAATATCACCAGCTTTTGTTTTCCTTTAAGATAGGCGGCCACCTGTTCATGATTTTTGATTGTAAGGCTGATCGCCTTGATCAGCCATGCATTGAATGAGATTTTGCCGGTCTCGTTTTTATACTTTTTAATTTTTTTTCTGCTGTCTGTCACATCTATCTCGATCATGGAAGCAACATGATGCTTCTTAAGCCCGATCGCACACACATCGATAGTGGCAATTCTTGTTTTTGAAAATTTCTGAATCCTAAACCCGGCCATGGCTGTATTTTTTATGACTGAAGAATAAACTTTGTAATAATAGTCACCTTAAACGTAAATATCGGAGCTATTTATTTTATTGAATTAGGCGCTTAAGCAATAAGATTTTTATAGGTATGTGGTGAGTAACTTATCATTCGTTTCATCAGATTTTCAAATATTTTTTCTTTCATAAAGTTACGATTAAAGCGATACGTATATTCATC
>Ga0209098_1000765_pt1 | contig 33454 bp, 32 predicted proteins | sample AD_JPNHW1_MetaG_FD_184429 | JGI IMG/M metagenome (GOLD analysis project Ga0209098, IMG submission 184429) | Active sludge microbial communities of municipal wastewater-treating anaerobic digesters from Japan - AD_JPNHW1_MetaG (SPAdes) (version 2) | ecosystem: Engineered > Bioreactor > Anaerobic...
GATCTCGTCGCGCTCCTGGCCGGGCAGAACGTCCATGTCCTCGCCCTGGCCGTGATCGACATCACCGAGTCCTCCATCGTCCGCTTCGTCGTCGACGATCCCGACAAGGTCTACGATATCCTCCGCCGCCACGGCTACTACATCAACGAGAGCGAAGTCATCGGCATCGAGCTCGACAGCGAGACCGACCTCGGCGGCGTTCTCGCCGCGCTCCTCGAGGCCGAGGTCAACATCCACTACCTCTTCCCCTTCCTCGTGCGCCCCAACGGCAAATACGGGCTGGTGATGCACGTCGAGGACCGCGAGCTCGCCACCCAGTCGCTTTCCATCCGCGGGCACCGTATCCTCAGCCAGCGCGACATCTCCCGCTGAGCGCGGCGGCCTGCCGCGCCGAAAAAAGCCCTCGCCACCCCCCGTAGCTGCGCGCTACGCACGACCCGTGGGCTTCTTCGACTCCCTCTTCGGCCAGAACAGAAAAACCGCTCCGCGACCCGCCGCTACCCCGGCCCCGCACACTCCCGAACGGCCCGGCCCCGCCGCGCCCGCCGCCAGCCCCCAGCCCGACTCGGCCCCCTTCGACACCCCCGCCTCCGCCGCCGAAGTCCCGGAGCTCCTCACCGCCGCCCGCGCCCACCTCGACAACAAGGACCTCCCCGCCGCCCTCCAGATCTACGAGCAGATCGCCGCCGCCGACATCGACCTCGCCGAGCCCCTCACCCGCATCTCCGGCGACCTCGGCGCCACCGGCCACATCGACGCCCTCATCGACTTCCTCTCCCCCCGCTACTCGCCCGAGGCCCACGGCCTGCAGCCCGGCATCAACCTCCTCCAGGCCTTCCTCCACCGGCACAACCTCGCCGCCGCCCAGCAACTCCACGACGTCCTCGTCCCGCTCGTCACCACCTATTCGATGCGCGACCGGCTCGAAGGCTTCCGCTGCGCCATCGACGAGCTCCGCGCCGAATCCCCCGCCGAGCCGCCCGCCCCCCAGCCCGAGGCTGCCAACGTCAACCTCATCAACATCAGCAAGCCGCTCTGGTCCTACGGCCTGCCCGACGGCGAGAACACCCTCCCGACCAAGGCCCCCGGCGCCCGCAACCTCGCCATCCTCCCCTTCGCCCTCGTCGGCGACGGCGTCACCCCCGGCAAAGTCCCGCCTGCCGACCACCCGCTCGCCGCCACCGCCCGCGGCTTCACCTTCGCCCTCGCCGAAGCCTGCTGGTTCGCCCCCGCCTACCGCGCCCTCGGCATCACCGGCATCGATCCCGAGAAAAACCTCCTGCTCCTCCCCCGCGCCTTCACCGGCGACCAGGTCCGCCAGCTCTTTCCCAGAGAGAAGGAGCCCATCGACTACGCCATCACCGGCACCATCAAGGCGGCCCCCGGCGGCGCCGTAGCCTCCGTCGAGTTCGCCATCTGGAACATCGCGAAGCGCAAGCTCCTCAAAACCCTCCGGCTCGACGGACCCGACTCCCTTTCCCAAGCCTGGTCGCTGCTCCTCGGCTACATCGAGGCCGCCAAGCCCGCCAGCGCCCCGATCCCCTACGCGCTTCCCGCCGACCCCGTCGCCCACGCGCTCGCGCTCGACCAGCTCCTGCACTTCTTCCTCGCCGAGAAAGGCGTCCTCCCCCGCGAGAAACTCGCGCCGCACGCCCCCCGCCTCACCGCCTTGGCCGACTACGCCAGCGCCCACCCGCAGGCCATCGCGCCCCGCCTCGCCCTCCGCGCCGCGATCCACCATTGCACAGCCCTCGAGCTTGAGATCCCGCCCGCGGTCGCCGCCAGTGCCGACCGCCTCTCGGCCGGGAGTTGACCCCACCGGCGCGCACGCGGCCTACCAAGACGCGCCACCCACATCCCGACTCCGCGCTTAAGCCCGGCACCCGTCGGCCGATGTGTCCTTCACCGTGCCCACAACCGGCCCGGACCCACAGTGACTTTGCCGACCGCCCCTCGATCGAACCCCCATTGCGCGTGCGGCCGCTGGGCGCCAATGCTGGCGACCGGCGTCCTCTGCGCTGGCGCGTGGCTTGCCGGCCCCGCCCTTGGCTCACTCGTTTCACGCAACGACACAGCCACACAACATACCACGCTCCTCGCCGCCCTCGACGCCGTCAGCGTCAGCCTCTGGCTCGAGGCCAACCCCGCCAGCCGCTCCTCCTCGACCACCGTCGTCACACCCGAGCGCGCCCTCGCCGATCTTCGCCAGACCGTCCTCCGCGCCTCCCTCCCGGCCACCGTGCGCGGCAGCTATCTCGTCTCGCTCGATGCCATCGAGGCCGCTCGCAACAGCACCCGCACCCAGCGGCCGGTCGCCAGCGACACCCAGCCTTCCCCCACCGACACCGCGCTCATCTATCTTCACCAGCTCCAAGCCGCCCAGATCCAGGAACTCGCCCAGCTCGCCGCCCAACACCCCGCAATCCTCCGCGCCGCCACGCTCCGGCTCGCCGGCGGCTCCGCCCTCATCGCCGCCGCCCTCGCCCTTCTCGTCTGGCATCTCACCCACCTACGCGCGGCCCGGATCACCGCCGCAGCCCCGGCCCTTCCCGCGCCCACGCCAGCCCCCGCGCTCCCGCCTCCCGAGCTTACCCAGGCCCGCGCCGCCGCCGACGGCATGCAACAGGCCCTCCGCGACCTCACCGCCGTCGCCATCACCGACGACCGCGGCCTCATTCTCGAGGTCAACGACCGCTTCTGCCAACTCTGCGGCTTCTCCCGCGACCTCCTCCTCGGCCGCACCCACCGCCTCCTCAACAGCGGCCGCCACCCCCCCGAGTTCTTCCGCGAACTCTGGGAAACCATCTCCGCCGGCCGCCTCTGGCGCGGCAAGATCCTCAACAAGAACAAGGACGGCCACCCCTACGAAGTCCTTGTCACCATCGTTCCCTTCACCGACGCCGCCGGCGCCCGCCGCTACGCCGCCTTCAGCATCGAGCTCGGCGCCTCCTCCGCCCCCACCGTCGCCAGCGGCCAGCTCCAGATCGCCGTCCAGGCCGCCGGCTTCGGCATCTGGGAACTCGATGTCGCCAGCCGCACCCTCAAGTGGGACCAGCGCATGTTCGAGATCTACGGCATGTCCCCCGAAGGCGCCATCACCTACGAGACCTGGATCAACTCCATCGTCACCGAGGACCGCGCCGCCACCGAGGAACAGCTCCACACCTCCATCGCCGACGGCTCCGAGTTCGACACCGAGTTCCGTATCCAGCAACCCGACGGCTCCGTCCGCCACATCCGCGCCATCGCCTACGTCGGCACCGGCGACCGCGGCACCGCCGCCCGCGTCTTCGGCGTCAATTGGGACAACACCTCCGAGAAGGAGATGGCCTCCTACCTCCGCGCCGCCGCCGAGAACGCCGAGAGCCTCAACCAGCAGCTCGAGACCGCCATCGAGCGCGCCAACGCCCTCGCCCAGGAGACTGCCATGGCCACCGTCGCCAAGTCCGAGTTCCTGGCCAACATGTCCCACGAGATCCGCACCCCGCTCAACGCCATCATCGGCATGAGCGGCCTGATCCTCGACACCCAGCTCAGCATCGAGCAGCGCGAACTCGCCGAGACCATCTCCACCTCCGGCGACTCCCTCCTCAGCCTCATCAACGACATCCTCGACTTCTCCAAGATCGAATCCGGCAAGCTCGAGCTCGAGCAGCGCCCCTTCGACCTGCGCGAATGCCTCGAGAACGCCCTCGACGTCCTCGGCGCCAAGGCCGCCGAGAAACACCTCGACCTCGTCGGCTGGGTCGGCCCCGGCGTCCCGCCCGTCATGGTCGGCGACAGCACCCGCCTGCGCCAGGTCCTCATCAACCTCATCGGCAACGCCATCAAGTTCACCTCCACCGGCGACATCCTCGTCTCCATCGAGCACCTCGGCCCCGCCGACGGCGGCCTCCACCGCCTCCACTTCGCCGTTCGCGACACCGGCATCGGCATCCCCGCCGACCGCATGGACCGCCTCTTCAAGAGCTTCAGCCAGGTCGACACGTCGACGACCCGCCAATACGGCGGCAGCGGCCTCGGCCTCGCCATCTGCAAGAAGATCGTCGAGCTCATGCACGGCCGCATCTGGGTCGAGAGCGAGTCCGGCAAGGGCAGCACCTTCCAGTTCGAGGTCCCCGTCGCCGCCGGCGCCGGCACCCCCGAGCAGCTCAACCTCCACACCCCGCAGTCCGAGCTCTCCGGCAAACGCCTCCTCCTCGTCGAGCCCAACGCCACCAGCCGCCGCATCCTCGGCGCCCTCGCCGCCGGCTGGGGCCTCTCCCTGCGCTCCGCCACCTCCGCCACCGAAGCCCTCCAATGGCTCGACCACGGCGAGATCTTCGACCTCGCCCTCGTCGAGCTCCACCTCGACGAGACCGACGGCCTCTCCTTCGTCAGCTCCGTCCGCGCCCTCCAGCGCTCCAACAAACTCCCCGTCGCCATCCTCGCCCCGCTGGGCAGCCTCGGCCACACCCCGCCCGAGCTCGGCATCGCCACCATCGTCACCAAGCCCGTCAAGGCCAACGCCCTCCTCGACGCCCTCCGCGCCCTCGCCACCGGCTCCGCCCTCCAGCGCACCTCCCGCACCTCCGCCTCCGGCGCCGAGATGCTCGCCCACGACTACCCGCTCGACCTCCTCCTCGCCGAGGACAACCCCACCAACCAGCGCATGGCCACCCTCATGCTCGGCCGCATGGGCTACCGCGTCGACATCGCCAACAACGGCCTCGAGGTCCTCACCGCCCTCGAGAAACACCCCTACAACGCCATCCTCCTCGACGTCCAGATGCCCGAGATGGACGGTCTCACCTGCGCCGGCGAGATCAAGATGCGCTACCCGAAGAACCAGCATCCCTATCTCATCGCGATGACCGCCAACGCCATGACCGGCGACCGCGAGACCTGCATCGCCGCCGGCATGGACGACTACGTCTCCAAACCCGTCCGTCCCCACGAGCTCAAGCGCGCCCTCGTCGGCGCCGCCGAAGCCCTCAGCGCCCGCAAGACCGAAGTCCCCACGTCGGCCGCCGCCCCGGCGCCCACCATCTCCGCCCCGGCCGCCGCCGCCCCCTCGATCTTCGCAACCGCCCAAGCCGCCGCATCCGTCTCTCCGGTCGCTGCCAGCGCCGCACCGGCGCCGCACCCGAGCACGCCCCCGCCCGCCACAGTCCAGCCTCCGTCGTCCACTCCGTCCACCGAGACCACAAAGCCCACGGCGTCCACAGCCGCGCCCGCTCCTTCCTCAGAACCCGCGCTGACCATGACCACGGCCTCCTCCTCCGAGCCCACGCCGCACGCCGCCACCCCACAGCGCCCCGTCCGCAAGCCGAATACCGAGGCGCGCCGCGCCAAGGCCCTCGCCGCCGCACGCGCCGCGCTCGCCGCGGCCGAGTCCGAGCCGCCCAAGCACGACGCCTTCGAATCCTCCTCCCTCGAATTCGTCCTCCCCCCCGAACCGGGTGAAGCCTTCACCATCGCCCGCGACATGTTCGACGGCTTCTTCACCGAATCGACCGACCGCCTCCTCGATCTGCAGAAGGCCGCCGAGACCGGCGATGTCGACACCGCCAACCGCGTCTCCCACCGCCTCAAGGGCGCCTGCTCCATGATCGGCTTCCGCGAGATCGAGCAGATCACCGCCGCCATCGAGACCGATGCCCGCGCCGGAAAGCCCGCCGATCCCGAGTCCGTCGCCAAGCTCACCCCCGCCTTCGAGACCGCCCGCGACGCCGCAAACCGCTGGCTCGCCGAGCTCCAGAAACGCGCCGGTCAGTAACGGCCCGCCGCGGCCGGCCGCGGTCCACCCAACGCCGCCGGTCTCACCGCGGCCGATGCCCGTACCGCGCGAGCACGCCGCACATCGGCCACGCGCACACCGCCATGAACACCGCGCTGCCCCACAGCACGCCGTTGAGCGGCACCCCGGCATCGTGCGCCCAGCCGAACGCCATCGGCGACAGCGCCGTCGCCGCCACGCCCACCGCCCCGCTCAGCCCGCGGATCAACCCGATGCGCTGCGCGCCGAACAGGTCCGTCCACGCCGTCGTCATCACCCCGCTCGAAGCCCCGAAGCCGACCCCGAGCAGCGCGAAGAACACGTACGCGAACACTGGCGACTCCAGCGTGAGGCAGCCCAGCCCGGCGCCGAACAGCGTCGTCGGCAGGGCCAGCAACCGCAGCGAGCCGATCCGGTCCGCCCATGCCCCGGCCGAGATCGAGAACAGCGCCCGCACGACCGCGAACACGATGAAGCCCGTCGGCATCACCGCCGCGTTCCAGCCGCGCGCCTCCGCGATCATGCCCTGAAAGAAGATGATGCCCGTGCCCACGAACGGCACCGGCCCCGTCACGACCAGCATCGCCCAGAACCGCCAGTCGCGCACCACCTCCCAAAACTCCGCCGCCGTCGCCGCGCGCCCGCCCTCCGGCGCCTGCGCCAATCCATGCAGCGTCCGCCGCCGAGCCAGGAGCGCCGTGGCCGCCGGCGCCAGCACCAGCGCGCACACCGCAGCCACCGCCACCCACGCCCACCGCCAGCCCAGCGCGTGGATGAGCAGCGTCGCGCCGATCGGCAGCACCGCCTCGCCCAGCGGAAACCCGGTCACCGCCAGGCTCACCGCCTTGCCGCGGTTGTGCTCGAACCACCGCGCCGCGCGCGTCAGCCCCACGTTCACGCACATCCCCTGACCGAAGAAACGCAGGAGAAACATCGCCGCCGCCAGCCACCACAGGTTGGACACCGCCGCCGCCACCAGGCAGGCCGCCGTGAGCCCACCGAAAGTCACCAGTCCCGCCCGGCCCGACGGCGCGCTGTCCAGCCATCTCCCGGACAGCGGCAGCAACGCCCCGGCCGCCAGCGTCGCCAGCCCGTACACCAGCCCCAGCGTCCCCGAGGAGAGCCCGAGCGCCGCGCCCCAGTGCGGGCTGAACAGCGACAGGAAGAACGTCTGCCCGAAGCTCGAGGTAAAGACGAAGAGCGTGCAGTACGCGATCTCCACACGGCGGGCCTTGAGCAGCTCCCAGTAGCCCTCACCCTTCGCATCGCGCGGCCACGCCATCGCCCCGGCCTTCTCCCAGAAACCGCCGAGCAGCCGCAGCGACGCCGACGACCATTCGTCCACGTGCTCCGCGACCTCCTCGTCCCAGCTCTCGGGTTCAAGCGCCTCGGCCATGTTTCGCTCCCGTTATCGCCGCCCGCCCGAGAGTCGACAAGCCGCGTCTGGCGAAACAGTTGTCGCCAGCAGCTACCCAATCGCAGGAGGGAAAACTCGCTCCGCCCCGGCGGCCCTCGTCCACGCCCACCCCCATCCGCGGCCACACGGAGTCGATGTGCTCAGCGCGACTCTCGGCTTCGTTCATGTGGGGCGGGAGCACGCCCTGAGCAGAGTGGAATCCCAGCTACGCCACAAGGCTGCGCAACACGCGTTCCCGAGGACCTTTGCCAACTTGTAAGCATCACTTACAGGTTACCTCGCAGATGAACCATTAAGTCGGACTTAATGGCTCGCCCCTGAGCCGGGCTACGCTGTCGGAGCAGACCTCTGGGCGTACGGTACGAAATCGTTCCGGTCTTTGGTCAACAGCTGCATCAGCTTGGGGTGGATGAAGAGCTTCTCCCGGCCGATCGCGTGTTCCTGCAACACTCCGATCGCAACCAACTCCTTGAGGTAGACCGAGGCGGTCTGTCGCGCGGCGATGTTCGCATCGATCAGATTCTGGATGCGGCAGTAGGGCCGCTCGAAGATCAGCTCGATCAAATCCCGGTTGGAGCTGCGTGCCGCCGCTTCCTTCACGTACGCCGCCGTATGCTCCTCGAGAGCCCGGATCGCGGTGATCTTGCCGGTCGTCCACTGCGCGGTCTCCTCGACGCCACGCAGGATGAAAACGATCCAATCGGCCCATGCCTCGGCACTCGTTACCTCACGCAACAGCCGATAGTAGTCGGCCTTGTGGGCGATGATGTAGCGGCTGAGGTACAGGATCGGCAACGTGAGCAGGTTCTCTTGGATGAGGAACAAACTGTTGAGCACGCGCCCGGTGCGGCCATTGCCATCGGTGAACGGATGGATCGCCTCGAATTGGTAATGTGCCACCGCCATGCGCACCAAGGGATCGAGCTCGGTCGCCTCGTGCAGGAACTTCTCCCAGTTGGCCAGCATGTCGCGCAGGCGATCTTCGCCTTCGGGCGGCGTGTAGATGACCTCGCCCGTCCGATCATTGGCCAGCGCCGTACCCGGAACCCGCCGCACTGTCATATCCATGCCCTTGATCTCGCTGCACACACACTCGGCCGTGCGAGTGTTGAGGGGATGCTTCACGAGTTCTCGAAAGCCTTCCAAGAGCGCATGGCTGTAGCGCAGCGCCTCCTTGGTCGCGGGATCAGCCGCCTGCTCGTTCGCCTGCCGATACTGGAACAGCCGGTCGGTGGTGGTGACGATGTTCTCGATCTCCGAACTGGCCTGCGCTTCCAGCAACGGCAGCGTGTTGATCAGCATTCCTTGATTCGGAATCAACTCGGCCGCCTGCTTCAGCTCGGCCAAAGCGGCCCGCGCCGTGATGCACTGCTTCAACACCGCTTTGGTCTCGATCTCAACCGTGGGCGGCAACGCAGGGAGTTCGTTATAAGGAAGATCCGGACGCCAGTGCGACGACGTGTCGATATTCTCTTCGTTTGTCGACATGAGCCAACGTTGTGTTCACGGCATCGACAGATCAAGCCAACATGTCGATTCCCGATCTAAAAATCGACACATCGCGCCGATCTGTCGATCTCGCCGACGCCTCCCACTCCGCCACGACGATTTGCGTTTAAGCAGGGAAGTCCTTGCAGGACGGCGTCTTCGGACAAGCCCTTCCCACTTCATTCCCCTTTGCTTAATCAGGCGTCGCACTTCCACCCGCCGACATGTCAGCTATACACAGAGACGCGGAGGTTTGGAGTGAAGGATTGATTCGGACTCTCCGCGTACTCCGCAGCTCCGCCCTGAGCTAAGTCGAAGGGCTCTGCGTGCCACCGATCCAAGGTTCGCGCTCCCTTCGTCAGAACTCAGGTGCCAGCCCGGTGACTGAACCTGTAGAAGCCGCCAGGAAAGACTTGATGAAGGAGTGGCTACTTCAGCGCGTCGACAGTGCAGCCGGCTTCCTTGCGGAGGACGTCGTCGATGTTGCGGAAGGCTTGTTCGAACATGGTGGGGCGAGCGGCGGGAAGCGTGGCGCGCGCGGCGCGGAAATGGAAGCGGGAAGGCGGCGGCGGGAGTGCGACAGAAGACAACGAAGGGAAGGGAGAACGGATGGGGCGTGTTTCTGCCTGCGGGTGGACCCGCTTGCCCCCAAGCGGGTCGTGGACTCGGACCGCGACTGAGCCTCTCCTTGCACGAGACGCCGGCCGCCGCAGCTCACGCCCGCGACGGCGTTGGGGCAACGCCGTCCACCTCGGGCGATCTACCGCGCGATCTCCAGTGGGTCGCGCCGGCCGGCGGCAGCGGGAGCTCGACTTCCTCCGTGAGAAAGACGGACGAACGGTCGAGATCGAGGAAACACGCCTCGTCCGCCCATCTCCGCAGGTACCACCAAGGCGTGAGCCCGTAGCAAGCAACACATCCCACCACACGCCCGCGCGGTCGTCCTCGAAACCGGGATGCGGAGATCAGACCGCGGCACAACACGGACTGAGCGGCGCAACACAGCACGGAGCGGTTGGCACAGCCCCGGAACAGCGCACATCGCGCCGCGACGGTCGTTGGTTCAGCAACGCGTTGACGATCTCCAGCTCGGCCGGACTAGGCGGGCGCCCACTCGCCCCGCTCAACGCCAGACCTGCGATCAAGCCGCGCCAGAGGGCGCTGCGCCAATTGGTTCGTTCGTTTTCCATAGAGTATCCTTGAGATTCGTCGAATGACCGGGCCTCGCGCTCAGCAACATCCGCCGCCGCGACCACAACTCCCCTTCTCGGGACCGCCGCAGCCGCAGTCCGGCGCGGTGCCGCGGATCATGCCGTTGATGATCGCCGTGGCGCAGCCGACGCCGGCACCGGCGCGGATCGCCTCGGTGGCGCAATTCCGGGCACACGCCCCGCACTCCATGCAACGCTCGCGGTGGACGATTTCCGCGTGGCGCCGCGGCGTGCGGAGCGCACCGAGCGTTCCATCCGCCCGGGGTTTGGAAGGCACGAGCGCGAACACGTCGTGCGGGCAAACGTCCACGCAGCGCCCGCAACCAGTGCAGCGAGAGGCGTCGAGTTCGAGGGAGATGGCCGAGGTGTAGTAGAGCAGACTCATGGTGTTTCCTCAGAACGCGCCGACGAACTGGCAGACCAGCCCCGCGACCGCCGCCGCGCCGATGAGCGGCAGCGCCCGCCTGGTCTCGAGGACCGTGCCGGACTGCGAGGTGTAGACGGTGGCGCCGGTGAAGTTGAGCCCCACGTACGCCGCGATGGCGCCGCCCGCCAACGCCGAGCCGGCAATCGCCCAGCCGCCATGGAACACGGACCAGAAGGCGCCACCGGAGGAAGCCGCGGCAAAGCCAGCCAGCACCGCGGTCAGCGCTAGCCCGACCGTCGCGCCCTTGATGGAGAACGACCGTGTCGGCAGCCACGGCAGCAGCGCCGGAACAATGACACAGGCCGCGATCGCGGCGCCGGCCAGTTGGACAAGATAGCCGGCGAACGCCCCCGCGAGCTGCGCGTTCACGCCGCGTGCGTGGAGCAGCCCCAGTCCGAGCGCCACCGCCGCCATGACGAGCAGATGCCAGCGGCCGTTGGTGATCTCGACCGGAACGAGGACCAGCCTGTCCCACAACGTGAAGTTCACGGTCCGCATCGCCGCGTCCTTCCGCCGTCCGGCCTTCAGCCAGGCGGGGATGTCGACCGCGCGCACCGGCCCGTAGATCACGGCAAAACCCGTCGCCTCGGCCACGCGGTGCGCCGCCACGCCGACCGCGCCGAGTTGCGGCAGGATCAGCCGCCGGTGGGAAACGACGCCGGCCAATCCCGTCGCCTCGATGCGCCGCACAAGTTCCTCGGTGGAGAACGTGCCCTTGCCCGCCGCGCACCAGACGTTGACCCCGTGGGTGTCGAGCACGAGCAGCCAGGCATCCATCCCCTGCAACGCGCGCCGCAGGTGGTCGAACGAAAGCTTGTAGTTGGCCGTTACGAAGACCGGCGCCTCGGCGCCAGGGTTGCCGAGCGAATACAGCCCGGCCGCCACCCGGTAGTCCATCCGGCCGACGTTGAGCCGCACGGAAAGCGCGCCCAGCCAGTCGGACCAGGTCCACGCCGCACCAGCGCTCCCGATCCTCGGGCCGCAGCACCCGCCGGCGCCAGAGCCGGCGCCGCACGCGCACGCGCTCATGCGCAGCCCCCGTTCTTCTTGGTCACGCAGGTTTCCGCGCAGGTCTCGAACTCCTCGAACGCCTTCGCGAGGTAGTCGACCGCGCACACGACCGTCGCCTGCTCCTTCTCCGGGATCAGGCGGAAGAGCCGGGCATACTTCTCGTCGGAGTAGTCGTTGATCTCGGCGGCCTTCGCGCGCCCGGCCTTGGTGAGCGCGATCAACACAGCCCGTCGGTTCTCCGGGTTCTGCTCGCGCGTGACGAGCTTCTCACCGACCAGGCCGTCGACGGCACGGCTGAGCGCCGCCTTGTCGGTGGCCATGGCGTCCTGCAGCTCGCGGAGCGACACGCCCTCGCGGCCCTCGAGCTCGAGCAGGATGTGGCAGGGCAGGAAGCCCACGCCGCAGCAGGTGGTGTCCTCGCGGAGGTTGCGGCTGATCTTGCGGACGAGCAGCCGCAACGCGGCGCGGAAGGCGCGGATGTCGGACGTGGTGCAGCAGGAGCGCGGTTTCATTGCTCCTGACAATTGTTGTCTTCTACAACTTTTGTCAAGAGCAACCTTCCGCACTCCAAGCCCGTTCGCCTAGCCGCAGCTACAACACCCCTTCGACGGCGCGGCCGGCATGTCGTTGCCCGCACAGGAGCCACCCGCCCGCAAGCGCTCGGCCACCCACGCCGCCACATCCTCGGCCACCGCGCGGCGCTCGGGCTCAGGCACACCCTCGATCTCGAAGAGATCGCCGTATCTCCGGTAGCGCGAGAGCGCGTCGAAGCTGCGCAGGCGCCCCGGTTCGACGAGATTCTCGACGATGCGGCCGTGGCACCGCAGGTGGCAGCCGTCGATGACGACGACCTGCGGCGCCTGCTTCACCCAGCGGGCCATCTGGGAATCGGGCGCAGCGAACAGCTCGCCATGGCAGCCGCGCGCAAAGCCTGGCGCCTTCGCGACACGATTTGCCGCCAAGCGGGCGATCTCGCCGCGAATGCAGGCGCCCTCGCAGGAGAGCACCGGTATCGCGCCTGTGGCGATGTTGTTGAGACCGGTCGTCTCGCCCACGGGGCAGACGGCGGTGGTGCCGGTCACGTTCAGGGAGAAGTCCTTCGTGTTCATCGTGCGCGGTGCGGCGGGAGCGCAGTCGCCGTCGGCGAACCGACCTGCAGCGCTCAACGGTATCCTCCGGAGAGCGGTACGCTTCCGCCGCGTACGAGGCTCAGGTGCAACCGCAGCCGGCAGCAGCGCCCTGCGCCGGCGCGGCGCAGGAGGCTCCGGCGCTTTCCCCGCCAGCCTGCGTGAGCTGCTCGGCGAGCTTCAGGATGGCGCGGGCCGGGGTCTCCTTCACCTTCGCGGCCATGGCGACAGCCTTGGCGATGTCGGGGAGCGTGATGCCGACCTTCAGCGCCGCGGCCACGTGGTATTTCAGGCAGGGCTCGCAGTTGGCGCCGATCGCCGCGCCGAGGGCGACGTATTCGGCCGCAATTGGCGAAAAGCCGGCCACGGGAGCGGCACAGGTGTTGGCGGAAGCAGGGGCGGCGCAGCCGCAGTTGAAGGGCATGTTCATGGAAGTGTCGGTTGTATTCTGATTTCGGTCGGCTGCCTTGGCGCGTCGTGCGCGGGCAGCCGGCCTCACCTCCTTGGACGAGATCGCCGGGACAAGAGATACGGACTTTGCGGCGACAGGCGCAGATATCTTCCGATCACAGGCGAGCGTGCCCGTCTCGCTCTGATAGAACTCGCAACCGTGCTCGAGCTCGCGGCGCAACGCCTGGCGCGCGCGGTGCAGGCGGATCTTCGCGTTGTCCACACTCACGCCGAGGCGGGCAGCGATCTCGGGATTCGAGAGTCCTTCGAGATCCTTCAGCTCGATCACGGCGCGATGTTCCGGCGCGAGCCGCGCCACGTATTCGCGCACGCAGGCGCTCATTTCAGTGCGCACGAGTTGCCGCGGCGCCTGCGCTTCCTCATGCGGCTCGGGCACAGGCGCCGTCTCACCCTCGATTCCAGCGTCCGCCGGGGTGAGCGACACCGTGCGCCGCGCTTCGTGGTGGCGCCGGCTGCGCAAGTGATCGAGTCCGACGCCGCGCGCGATGCGCAGAATCCAGGTTGAAATGCTCGCCTCGCCGCGGAACTCCGGCAGCGCACGAGTCACGCGCACGAAGACTTCCTGCGTGAGATCGTCCGCCTCCGCCTCGCCCACGAGCCGCACCAGCACGCGGCGCACCCGCTCACGGTTTGCGGTGAACAGCCCAGAAGGATCGGGTGACGGAGGCATCGGTTCTCGAGAGTTGCGGAACGACAGGAGTGAACGAAGCGGGAAGGAACCGAAGAACGGGAGTGGAGTGGTTGTCCGACGGATCTCTGCGGCGGTACTCCCGCCTTCCGCGGCATCCTCGTTTCCTTCGTTACCTTCTGCCGTCCGAGGATTGGGGCTTAGCTTTTCAACTCGAAGCGCCGCTTGAACCAGAACGCCACATGCACGAGGCCGATCAAGGCCGGCACCTCGATCAGCGGGCCGACGACAGCGGCGAAGGCCACGCCGGACTCGAGGCCGAAGACCGCGATGGCCACGGCGATCGCGAGCTCGAAGTTGTTGCCGGCCGAGGTGAACGCGAGCGAGGCCGAGCGCGGGTAGTCGGCGCCGAGCTTCTTCGCCATGACGAAGCTCACGAGGAACATCACCGCAAAGTAGATGCACAGCGGGAGCGCGATCCGCAGGACGTCGAGCGGCAGGCGGACGATCGCCTCGCCCTGGAAGGTGAACATCACGACGATGGTGAAGAGCAGCGCGCCGAGCGTGAGCGGCGAGATGCGTGGGATGAACTTCTTCTCGTACCACTCCTCGCCCTTCAGCGGCACGAGCACCACGCGACTGAGTACGCCGGCGGCAAACGGGATGCCGAGGTAGATCATCACGCTGCGGAAGATGTCGCCCATCGCCACCGGCACCACCACCCCCGCGAGCCCGAAGTACGGCGGCAGCACCGTCACGAACACCCATGCGTAGAAACTGTAGGTGAGAATCTGCGCGATGGAGTTGAGGGCGACGAGGCCGGCGGCGTATTCGCGGCTGCCCTTGGCGAGTTCGTTCCAGACGAGCACCATCGCGATGCAGCGCGCGATGCCCACGAGGATCAGCCCCACCATGTAGTCGGGGTGGTCGCGCAGCAGCAGCACCGCGAGAATGAACATGAGCACCGGCCCAACGACCCAGTTCTGCACCAGCGAGAGCGTCAGCACGCGCCGGTCGGCAAAAACCTTCGGAAGCTGCGCATACTTCACCTTCGCGAGCGGCGGATACATCATGAGGATGAGCCCGATAGCGATGGGGATATTGGTCGTGCCGACGGTCAGCGGCGCGAAGAACGCCGCCGGATCGGTGAGCACGAAGTGGCCGAGCGCCACGCCCAGCGCCATCGCGCCGAAGATCCAGAGCGTGAGGTAGCGGTCGAGAAACGAGAGATTCTTGGCGACGGGTTCGGACATGGAGGGAGGCAGTCTTCAGAAGTGCGACAGAAGATAACGAAGGGGAGGAAGACGGATACAGACCGGATGTCCGGTGGCCCGAACTTCGTTCTCTTCGTTGCCTTCTGTCGGGATCGGTCGTTCAGGATTTCGCCTTTAGCTGGTCGCGGCGGCCCTCGGCGTAGGCGGTGAAGGTGCGGCGGATCGCGTCCCGCACGCGGCGGAAGACGGCCAGCTTCTCCTCATCGGCGCCGGTGGCGTGCGCCGGATCCTCGAAGGGCCAGTGGTGACGGTTCACCTGGCCGGGAAAGATCGGGCATGCGGCGTCGGCGTTGCCGCAGACAGTGATCACCGTCTCCACTTTCTTGTCCATGAACTCGGTCATGGACTTCGAGCGGTGCGCGGAGATGTCGATGCCGATCTCCTTCATGGCGGCGATGGCGGACGGATGCACGTAGCCGGCCGGTTTGGAGCCGGCGCTCTGGACATCGAGGATGTCGCCGGCAACGGCACGCAGGATTCCCTCGGCGAGATGCGAGCGGCACGAGTTGCCGGTGCAGAGGATCAGGACGGTGGGTTTCGCGGTGTTCATGGGTAGCGGGCGGTTGAGGAAACTCAGGAGGGCGGCAGAGGAAACTCGACCTCCTCGGTGAAGAAGACGGCCGAGCGGGCGAGATCGACGAACCGCGCCTCGTCCTCGACAAAGAGCTTTCGCAGGTCGGCGTTTGCCGGGTCCTTCACCACGGCGAGAAAGTCGTCCACCGACTGCCACCAGATCTCGCCGAGACCGTCGTACGGCTCGGCCGAGCCTCGCGAGGCGCGCATCCCTTCGTTGACGGGGCCGCCGAGGGTGTGGCTCTGCACATAGCGCAGCGCGCGGTAGCGTCGTGCGTGTTGCTGGAAGAGCGGGCCGTGGTGATTCCGCCAGTAATCGCTGAACTGCTCACGCGTGAGTTCGCTCCGGCGGCGGGCACAAAAGACGAGTTTGATCATGGATAAGGTGATTCAGCCGTGGACCGACCAGATCAGCCAACCGGCGCCGGCGAGCACCAGCAGACCGCAGGCGCGGCGCAGCCACTTCGCACCGGCCGAGCTGCCGTTCCAGTCCAGCACCTGCTGGACCTTCTCGGCGGACACACCGGCGGCGACGATCAGCACGCAGTGGCCGACGCCGTAGGCGAGCAGCAGCAAGACGGCGAATCCGGGCTGCGTGCGCGCCACGCCGAAGATCACGCCGAGCACCGGCGCGAGGTAGGCGAAGGTGCACGGCCCGAGCGCAACACCGAAGATCAGCCCGAGCAACAGCGCGGCGGCCTTGCCCTGAAAACGCGGCAGCGAGAGCCCGCGCTCCCACGGCAACGGCAGAATCTCGAGCAGGTGCAGGCCGACCAGCACGAGTACGATTGCCACCGCGTAGTTGGCCCACGGGCCCACATCGCCGAGCATGCGTCCGGCAGCGGCGGTAAGCCCGCCCACAGCGGCGATCGAAAGCAGGATGCCCAGTGCGAACAGCAGCGCGTAGCCAAGCGCCTGACGCGGCGTGGTCCCCTTCCGCTCGGCGATGAACCCGACAATGAGCGGGATGCTCGCGAGATGGCAGGGGCTGAGCACGAGACTCGCCACGCCCCAGCCGGCGGCGGCGACAACCGCCAGCCACGGCGCGCCGGTCATGGCGTCGCTCAACCAGGTGAAGATTGTGTCCATCGGGTCAATTCTCGGAAGACGCCCCCACAGAAGGTAACGAAGGAAACGAAGATCGATCCGAGACGAGAAAAGGCGCCCCCGGAGCGCTTTCGGAAGCCCGCGGTCTGCGCCTCCGGGCCTTCGTTCTCTTCGTTACCTTCTGTGGAGTGTTTGTTCGGTTTCAGGGTGTTGCGGGTTGCGTGGCGGGTTCCTTCACCTCGACACCAAGCTCCTTCCACTTCGCGAGGATGTCCTTCTTCGCCATGAAGCCTTCGTGGCGCGCGAGTTCCTTGCCGCCGGCGCCGTAGAAGATCTGCGTCGGGATCATGCGGATGCCGTACTTGCCGCCCTCCTCCCGATTTTCCCACACATCGATGAAGACGACCGTGAACTGGTCGGTGTAGTTGCGGGCGAGATCGTCGAGGATCGGCTTCATCTGCTTGCACGGGATGCATTTCCCGGCGCCGAGATCGACGAGGCGAGGCAGGGCCGGCGCATCGGCGGCACCGAGCTGAGCTGCCGTGAGCGCGAAGAAGGAAACTAGAGCGACAAGGAGAGAACGAAGAGGGGTGAGTGTCATGATCAGGTGAGTTGGAGTTTTGGGAGAATCAGAGCAGCGCGAAGGCGGCATCCGCCACCTTGCGGGCGGCTTCGGGCGTCGCGGGCGACTGGCCCTTCTTGAAGCCGAGATCGGTCACGCGCACGTGGTGGACACCGGTGAAGCCAGCCAGTTCGAGGGTCTTCTTCGCGCAATCCTGCGGGCAGCCATCGATGGCGATCAGCGCCGGTGCGGCAGCGGCGTTGGCCATCAGGCCGCTCACGCGTCCGCCGATGCCGGCGAGGCACGACAGCCAGACCTTGCCCTCGGCATTGAGCAGGCGGCCGGCGCGGTCGGAGATCTCGCCGACATCGGCCGCACCGGAGCACGGATAGACGAGCGCGGCCGGGCCGGACTCTTCGTTGCAGCTACAGGAGCATTGGGGCGTCTGTTCGCTCATGGCAGTCAGGGTTTGATCTTCTGGAAGAGCGCCGGGAGGCGGGTGCGGTAGAGCTCGAGCACCTGCGGCTCCATCTCGGCGAGCGGCTTCACGGGGACGAGGTCCATGACCTCGGCCGGCGCGAGTCCCGACTCGAGCAACGTGCGAGTGGCGCCGCAGACCATGCGCTTCAGTCCGGCGTTCGCCTCGGCCTCGGTCAGGCCGAAGGAAACAGCGAGTTCGCGCAGCGCCTGCAGCTGAAACCAGAGATACGTCGGTCCCATCGCGGTGAACACCGCGTAGGCCTCGATCTTAGCCTCGGCCACCTCCGGGCTCTCGCCCAGCGGGGCGAAGAGCGCGCGCACGGCGTCGCGGTCAGCGGCGGTGAGCGCATCGCCGAAAACGACCGGGGTCATTCCGGCGCCGATGACGGAGGGGGCATTCGGATTCGAACGCACGATACGCGCGAAGCCGCCGAGCAACTCGGTGAGCTTCGCGATGGTGAACTTCGGCGCGAGCGAGACGAGGATCGCGGAGGGTTTCAGCGCCGCGGCGGCCTTGCCCGCGGCCTCGGTCAGCACCGGCGGATGCGTCGCGAGGAAGACGACATCCTGCGCCGCCGCGGCGGCGAGGTCGGAGGTCGTTTCGACTCCGGGATACTCGGCCTTGAGCCTCGCGAGCGCCTCGGCGTTCGGATCGGCGACGACGATGCGCGCCGGAAGCTGCTGCGCGCGGGTCCAGCCCGCGAGGAAGATGCGGGCGATGCGCCCGCCGCCGATGAAGCCGATGCTGGGATTGCTCATGGTCGAAAGAATGGAGCTGGAGAATTTTGAACCACGGAGTTCACAGAGAGGACGGAGGCGGCGGAGAAATCGGTACTCCTGCTCTGTGTTCTCCGTGTCCTCTGTGGTGGAACGCCTTGGTGGTTCGGAGCCGCTCAGCCGATCAGCTGCTTGGCCTCGTCGAGCGTGGGCACGCGGCCGGAAAGCTTCACGACACCGTCGACGACGAGCGCGGGCGTGCTCATCACGCGGAAGCTCATGATCTGCTTGATGTCGGTCACCTTCGTGAGCTCGTAGGGAGCGCCGAGCGCCTTCGCGGCCTGGTCGGCCACGGCGGCGAGGTTCTGACATTTGGCACAACCGGTGCCGAGAATCTGGATTTTCTTCATGATGTATCGAGGTCGAGACGGAACTGCGGTTTATTCGGAAAGCGGGCACGGGCCGGCGACGGTCGGCGCGGCGACGGGCTGGAGCGTGGCGTGCACCACTCCCCATTTCTCGGAGAGCCGGTGGCGCAGCGCGTCGAGCTCGGCGCAAAGGTTCGTGGTCGAGGCCGCGGCGGTCACGACGTCGGCCGTCAGCACGGTCCGGCCGGGCGTCAGTTCCCACGCGTGGAGATGCTCCAGCCGGCAGGCCGGCGCGGCCACGGCGAGATCGGACTGCACCGCGGCAAGGTCGAGATCGGGCGGCGCGGTTTCGAGGAGCACGCGCAGTGAGCTGCCCAGCAGCTCCCAGCTGCCGCGCAGCACGAAGGCGACCACGAGCAGCGAGACGATGGGGTCGAGCCAGGGGCCGATGGAGGTCTTCGCCAGCAGGGCCGCCGCCACGACGGCGACGGAGGAGACCGTGTCGAGGACGAGGTGGAGGAACGCGCCGCGGACGTTGAGGTCGTCGTGGCGGTGTCCGCCAAGCAACAACACCGAGGCGAGGTTCGCCGTCAGCCCCACCAGGGCGACGGCAAGCATGATGCCACCAGCGAGTGGCGCCGGATGCAGCAGCCGCTCGACCGCCTCCTTCACGATGAAGGCGGCGGCGGCGAGGATCGTGAGCGCGTTCACGAACGCGGCGACGACCTCCAGCCGGCGCAGCCCGAACGTGTGCCGGGCCGTGGCCGGCCGCCGGCCGAGGACGCGCGCGCCCCACGCCATGATCAGCGCGAGGACGTCGCTCAGGTTGTGCAACGCGTCGGAGAGCAGCGCCACGCTCCCGGAAAGCACGCCGCCGACGATCTCGACGACGACAATCACGGCATTGAGCCACGCCGCGCCGGCGAGTTTGCGGTCGAGCGCGCGGTGGTCCGTTCCGTGCGCCCCGCAGGCGTGTTCGTGCGAATGGTGGTTGTGATCGTGTGACATGGAAGGAAGCCGCCACGGGGCGGCACGATTTCAGAGCAGGAAGTTGAAGAGGTAGCCGACAACGAGGATGCCGGCGGCGACGATGCCGAAGAACGTGGCGATGAGGCGCGGCTTGAGCACTTGGCGCAGGATGATCGCCTCGGGCAGCGAGAGCGCGATGACCGCCATCATGAACGCCAGCACCGTGCCCAGCGCCGCGCCCTTGCCGAGCAGCGCCTGCACGACGGGGATGATACCGGCGGCGTTCGTGTACATCGGCACGCCGAGCAGCACCGCCAGCGGCACCGACCACCAGGCGTCGCGCCCCATGATCGCGGCCATGAGATTCTCCGGCACGTAGCCGTGAATCCCGGCGCCCACGGCGATGCCGAGCAGCACGTAGATCCAGACTTTGCCGACGATCTCGCGCACGGCTGTCGCGCCCGCCCGGAACCGCGCCGCCCAGTTCATCGAGGTGCCGTCGTCGCCGGAGCCGGCGCCCGCGGCGCCGCCGGAGAGGTTCTCATAGACCCAGGGCTCGACATGCTTCTCGAGCTTGAGCCGCCCGAGCACCCAGCCGGCCACGATCGCGATGCCAATGCCGAGCCCCAAGTAGAGCGCGGCGACCTTCCAGCCGAACATGCCGAAGAGCATCACCAGCGCGACCTCGTTGACCATCGGCGCGGAGATCAGGAAGGAGAACGTCACGCCCAGCGGCACGCCCGCGGTGACAAAGCCGATGAAGAGCGGCACCGCCGAGCACGAACAGAACGGCGTGACGATGCCCAGCAGCGCCGCGAGGCCATTGCCGACCGACTCGCGACGCCCGGCCAGCAACCGGCGCGTGCGCTCCGGCGTAAAGAACGTGCGGATCACGCCCACGCCGAACACGACGAGTACCAGCAGCATCAGAACCTTCGGCGTGTCGTAGAGAAAGAATTCGACCGAGGCGCCGAGGTGCGAGCCGCGCGCCAGGCCGAACACCGAGTAGGTCAGCCAAGCGGCAAACGCGGCGAGGTGGCGATAGACCAGCCACCACGCGACCAGCCCCGCCAACGCGAACGCGAGCCGAAGCGGCGAGAGCGAGCCGGCGGAGCGGCGCCCGCCGCCACAGCCGCAGTTCCTGCCCGCGCCGCCCCGGTCGCCGCAGCAGGACGAGCTTTCGGCGGAGGATGACTGCGAACGGGATTCGGGGGAGGAGTTCATCGGGTTTGGTCCGTTGTTTGGCGGACTGGCGAAATATGAGGCAAAAGAATCATTTGTGGGAGCAGCCCTTGGCCGAGCCTTTCTTGGCCATGGCAACCTCTGCCGGTGCACCGCAGCCGTTGCCCAGGCAGTCGAGGAACGTGCCCACGCAGGGCAGCGCCAACCGGTAGTAGACCTGCAGACCGCGTTTGTCGTCCTCGACGATCCCGGCCGCCTTCAGCACGGAGAGATGGCGCGAGACCGTGGACCAGCCTGCGGACGACACGTCGACCAGCTCGCACACGCAGCACTCGCCGCCGAGCAGCTCCTCGACGATGCGCAGCCGCGCCGGATGGCCGAGGGCCTTGAAGATCGCGGCGCGCTCCTTGCGCTGTTTGCAGGTGATGGCGTTGGTGGTCACGACGGCCGCACACCATTTCGCATTTCTGCGAAATAGCAAGCCCGATTCAACGCCGGGGCGCGAAGCGCGGGCATTCGTGGCCGGGATGGACGAGCACCTTGCGGGCGGGACACCGCGGATCGCGGCACAGCCCCCACTCCGGCAGTCCGTCCACCGGCTCGAAGTAGGCACAGTCGGTGTCGCAGGGCTGCTGGCAGCGCGGCTGGTCGGCTGGGAAGGGATCGGGTGTCGGGCCGGGCGGCTCCATAGGTGTGGCCGGGGACGCTACCGGGCGGCACCGCCTGTGCGAAACCATTTCTACGCAAGGCCACCATGGGCCCGCGACGGGTTAGCCCTCGATCACCACCGCGCCGTTCGCGTCGATCGAGAACATCGGGCCCCACAGTATCTCCCAATAGTGGCCGTCCGGATCGCAGAAGTAGCCGTGGTGACCGCCCCAGAACGAGTCCTGCGCCGGCTTCACGATCGTCGCACCGGAGCGTTCGGCCAACGCGAGCACCTGCGCCACCTCCTCGCGCGAACGCACGGCGTGCGCGAGCGTGATGCCGCCGAAGCCGGGTTTGCCGGGATCGACATCCGACGCGATGTCCTCGGCGAGCGGTTTGCGCGGGAAGAGCGCGAGTCGCGTACCTCCGTTCTGGAAGAAGGCGATGCCGTCGCCGTCCTTGTACTTGGTCGGGAAACCGAGTCCGTCGCGGTAGAAACGCACGGCGCGGGCGAGGTCGGCGACGCCGAGGGTGATGATGCTGATGCGAGGCTCCATCTGTTGATTGTGGTTCTGTGCCATGCCGGAATCCTAGCGAGTCGACCGGAGGAAGGATTGGAGAAATGGAAACTCACCCGCGCCCGAAATAGGCCAGCGGCGTCACTCCCGCGAACTCGGCGAACTCATGGACAAAGTGCGACTGGTCGTAGTACCCGTGCGCCACCGCGGCATCGGCCCAGCCGCCGGGCGTCCCGCCCGACTCGGCGCGCTCGACGATCGCCGAGAACCGCTCGATGCGGGCGAACAGCTTTGGCGCGATGCCGATGTGCTCGTCGAACAAACGGGCCAGATACTGTCGCGAGAAACCGGTACGCTCCGCGAGCTCGCCGACGCGGATCCCCCCGGCTTCCGCGGCGATGAGTTGGGCGGTCCGCAGCGCGCACCAGGCGCCCGAGCCGACCGGCCGCAGACGCCGCAACGCCAGCGCCTCGATCGCCGCCAGTCGCTCCCGCACGGTCCCGATCTCGGCCAACCGTGCGGCGAGTTCCGCGGCATCGCCATGCCAGAACTCGGTCAGGGCAACCGAGGTATCCGTCAACTCACGCGCCGGGACTCGCAGAAAGGCGGATGCGCCGCCAGGGTTGAAGCGCAGCCCCAGCACCTCGACCGTCTCCGTCGAGCAGAAGGGCGCCGCCCGCGTCATCGTCCCAACCACGTTGACGCCGATGGCTCCGGCCGGGCGTCCCCGCGGGCCGGGAGACGGCACGTAGTCGACGACGATGTCCGTGCAGCCGTCGGGCAGCACCCGCAACCAGGGAGGAGTGGCAGCACCGCTTGGCGGAATCACGGCGCGCCACAAGCAACGCACCTCCGGCCGAAGCCCCGGATGGGGTTGGTGCTCCTCGTACTGAAGGTCGCGCATGGTGCAGGCCCGATCCGACCACTACGCTCCGGCGGAGGCAAGCGGGTGCCGCACCGGCGACGCGCGCCCCGCCACTCACGCTCGCCGCTTCGGTTGCGTCGAAGCCGTCCTACGCGCCCTGCGCAAGGCAGTGCTGAGCGAAGGCCTTGATGCGCTGGCGCAGGCTGGCGAGCCCGTTGGCGCGGTTGGGCGAGAGCGTCTGCGTGATGCCGACCTCACCGAGAAAGTCCGTCTCCATCGCGATGATGTCGGCCGGCTTCTCGCCGCTGTAGAAACCGCACACCACCGCCGCGATGCCCTTCGTGATGAGCGCATCGGCATCCATCTGGAAGTAGCAGAGCCCGTCACTGAACTCCGGCACGAGCCAGAGCTGGGAGACGCAGCCGGGCAGCAGACGATCCGGCGTCTTGAGCGCCGCCTCCAACGCCGGGAACTTCCGCCCGCGCGACAGCAGGTAGGCGAGACGCTCCTCGCTGTCGGGGAGAAGTCCGATCGTTTCGACCAAGTCGGCGCGTTTTTGCTCGAGGCTCATGGATGGGCTGCCGGCAGCGGCAGGAGGGAAACCAAACCGCGCCGCGGGCCGGAAGGTCAAGCGCGGGGATGGCATCTCCGAGGTAGGGACGTTTCTCCGAAACGTCCGTGCAGGCTGTCCGTGGCAAGCGCAGGGGCGACCGCCACGAGCACGGCAATTTCGGAGAAACCGCCCTGCCGCCTGTCCTCCGATTTCTGCGCTGGCGTCGCCGCTTCATCGTGACCAGCCTTCCGCCCATGAACGGCTGCCATACCCCTGGCGGCCGGCCCGCGTGGCCCCACACCGCCGTGCTGGCCCTTGTGTTCCTCCTCGCCTCGACGCTCGGCGCCGCAGGCTCGCCCGATGCCACCGACGCCGGCGCCCGCATCGCCGCGCTCCGCGCCGAGATCGCCCACCACGACGAACTCTACTTCCGCCGCGCGGCTCCGGAGATCTCCGACGCCGCCTACGACGCGCTCAAACGCGAGCTCGCCGCCCTCGAACGCGAGCATCCCACCGAGGCCGCCGCAGCGGCGGCGTTGCCCGCACTCGGCGACGACCACACCGACGGTTGCCAGCGCGTGCCGCACCGCGCTCCGATGCTCGGGCTCGACAAGAGCTACACCGAGGCGGAGCTGCGCGCCTGGCACGCCGGCATCGCCGCCCGCGCCGGGCGTGATGACTTCCCGGTTGTGATCGAGCCGAAGGTCGACGGCGTCGCCTTCAGCGCCACGTACGAGCGCGGCGCTCTGGTGCGCGTCCTCACACGTGGCAACGGCGCCAGCGGCGACGACGTGACCGCCACCGCCCGCCGCATCCGCTCGCTGCCGGCGCAGCTCGCCGCGCGTGCGCCCGATGGCGGTGCCAACCCAATCCCGGACCTTATCGAACTGCGCGGCGAAGCATACGTGAGCGGCTCGGCGTTCGCGCGGCTCAACCGCGAGCGCGAGGCCGACGGCGAGGAGCCGGCCGCCCATCCGCGCAACCTCGCCGCCGGCATCCTCAAGCAGCTCGCTCCGGAGGAGGCTGAGCTCCGCGCGATCGACGTCGTATTCTACAACTGGGGTGCCTGTGAGCCGGCGTCGGCCACGCCGGAATCGCAGCGAGGTTTCCACGAGCAGGCCCGCCGCTGGAAACTGCCGGTGATCGAGCCCGTGAGCACCGCCACCAACGCCGATGCGCTCTGGCAGGCGGTGCAGGCGCTCGGCCGCAAGCGCCGTTCGCTCGCCTACCCGACCGACGGCGCTGTCGCGAAGGTCGATGCCGTGGCGTTGCGCCGGCAGCTCGGCGAAAGCGACGCCGCACCGCGCTGGGCGCTGGCGTACAAGTTCGCCGCCGAGCGCGCCACGACGCGGCTCCGCGCGATCACGATCCAAGTCGGCCGTACCGGCCGGCTCACGCCGGTGGCCGAACTCGAACCGGTCACACTCACCGGCAGCTCGGTGAGCCGCGCCTCGTTGCACAACCCCGCCGCGCTCGCACGGCTCGATGCGCGCATCGGCGACCACGTCGTGCTGGAGAAGTCCGGCGAGATCATCCCGCAACTCGTCGCGGTCGACCACACGCAGCGACCGCCAGAGAGCATGCCGTACGTGTTCCCGGCGAACTGCCCCGAGTGCGGCACGCCGGCGGTGTTCAGCGAAGGCCGCACCGAGGCGCGCTGCCCGAACGAGTTCTGCGCCGCGAAGGTCCGCGCGCGGATCGAGCACTTCGCCGAGTGCGTGGAGATCAAAGGCCTCGGCGCGGCGACCGTCGCCACGCTCGTCGAGCGCGGACTCGTGAGCGATCCAAGCGATCTCTACCGACTCCGCCGCGAGCAACTCGTCGCGCTGCCCGGAATCGGCGAGAAGAAGTCCGCCGCGCTGCTCGCCGCCATCGACCGCAGCACGCACGCCGAGCTGTGGCGCGTGGTCGCAGGACTCGGTATCCCACGCGTGGGCGCGGCCACGGCGAAGCAGCTCGCCGAGCGGTATGGAACACTCCGGCAACTGCTAGCCGCACCAGAACTCACCGCGTGGTTCGGCAGACCGGAGAACCGCGAGCTGTGCACCCGGTTGGCGGAGGTGCGCGGGGAAGCGCGCGACAAATAGACGTTGCTTCAGCACGATCCGCCGGAGGCGGCACTCGCTGCAGGAGAGAGAACCGCGTCGGGCGGATCGCCCAAGCCGCGACCATGCAACCCATGCGCGGATTCACACTGTCGGGCTGCGCAGCGCCAGGGCGCGCCGGGCGCCGGCTACGACTTCTCGTCGGCCACCATGGCCACGTAGAGGTCCTCGACCTTCTTGCGCGCCCACGGCGTCTTGCGGAGGAACTTCAGGCTGGAGGACACGCTGGGGTCGAAGCGGAAGCAGTTGACCGGCACGATATGACCGAGTTCCTCCCAGCCGAGGCGTTCGACGAGGCGGGTCACGATCATCTCCAGCGTCACGCCGTGCAGCGGGTCGCGGGAACGGGAAGCGGGGGCGTCGGGCATGGCGCGATTCACGCGCGGCGGACGGCAGGTTTCAAAACATTATGGATTTCCGCCCCGCCTCCGCCCACAGTCGCCGTTTCCTCCCCCGTTAATCTCCCCTAAACACCCGCGCCCCAAAAGGGTATCCAACATGTCCGGCGACAAACTGAGTTATCGCGAGAAAATCTCCTACGGTTTCGGCGACTTCGCGTCCTGCCTCTACTGGCAGACGTTCATGGTCTACCTGACCTTCTTCTACACCGATATCTTCGGCATCACGGCAGCCGCCGCGGCAGCGATGCTGGGCACGAGCCGTAGTCTCGACGCGTTTTTCGACCCGGTCATCGGCATGGTCGCCGACCGCACGCAGACGCGTTGGGGCAAGTTCCGCCCCTACCTGCTGTGGTTCTGCGTGCCGATGGCGATCGCCGGCGTGCTGACCTTCACGACACCGAGTTTCGAAGGCACGGCCAAGCTCGTATGGGCCATCGTGACCTACAACGCCCTGATGCTGATCTACACCGCGATCAACATCCCCTACACGGCGATGCTCGGCGTGATGTCGCCCAACCCCAACGAGCGCACGACGCTCTCCTCGGTTAAGTTCATCTTCGCCTACGCCGCCGGCATGGTGATCTCGGCCACGCTGCTGCCGCTCTCCAAGACGCTCGGCGGCGGCAACGAGCAGCGCGGCTGGTCGCTGTCCTTCGTGATCGTCGGCATCGTCGTCGTCGCCTCGTTCCTGATCGTCTTCTTCAACACGAAGGAGCGCGTGAGCCCGCCGAAGGAGCAGAAGACCTCCGTCGGCCGAGATCTCAAGGACCTGCTCACCAACGGCCCCTGGCTCACCCTCCTGGCCACGACGATCACCTTCATCCTCTTCGTCGCCGTGCGCGGCAGCGTGACGACCCACTACTTCAAATACTTCGTGGGCACGCAGGAGGTCAGCGTGCCGTTCTTCGGCGGGCTGAAGACGTACTCGTTCGAGTGGATCGTCTCCGCCTTCAACACCTCCGGCCAGCTCGCCTCGCTCGCCGGCGTCTTCGTCGTGCCGTTCTTCGCCAGGGCGGTCGGGCGCAAGGTGGCGTTCATCTCGCTCTTCGCCATCGCCGTGATCTGCACCGCGTCGTTCTACGTGATCGATCCCAAGCAGGTCTGGTGGCTCCTCGGCCTGAACCTGATCGGCTCCGCCACCGGCGGCCCGCTCAGCGCGCTCATCTGGGCGATGTACGCCGACACCGCCGACTACGGCGAATGGAAGTCCGGCCGCCGCGCCACGGGCCTGATCTTCTCCGCCTCGATCTTCTCGCAGAAGGAAGGCTGGGCCATCGGCGCCGCTGTCGGCCTCGGCCTGCTCTCGCTGGTTGGCTTCAAGGCCAACATCGAGCAGAACGCCAACACCCTCCAGGGCCTGCGCCTGCTGATGAGCCTCATCCCCGCCGGCTTCGGCATCATCTCAATCATCCTCGTGATGTTCTACCCGCTGAACGAGAAGAAGGTCGCGCAGATCGGCGAGGACCTGAAGGCCCGCCGCATCGCGGCTGGCGAAGAACCGGCGGCAAGCTAAGCGTCCGCAGAAATCCCTCTCAAGGCGCGCCGGAATTCCGGCGCGCCTTTTTGTTGGCCCCGTCTCGCGGCCTCCCGATGCCCGCCTGGCAGCTACGCGCCCAACGCAGGGCACTCCCACGCCGCGGCCGGACCGAGCAACGTGCTCCGGCGTCGGCGGGCGACCAACTCGCGCGCGGGACGCTCGAAACCGAGAAAGGTTACACTCACTGCGTAAAATAAACCCTTCACACCGCGGAAACCTTCGCCGGTGGGTGGCGTCAGAGTCCGGCGTATGAACACCCGCTTTCTTATCACCCTCGCCTGCGCGGCCGGTCTGGCCGTGGCAGTTCCTGCCACCGCCAACGCCCGCAACGACGATGTCGCTCGCAACATGATCCTCGGCGGAGTCGCCGGGGCGATCATCGGCGACCACAACAACCACGCCGCCGAGGGCGCCGCCATCGGCGCGTTCGCCGGCCTGCTGGTGAGCGCGATCGACAACGACCACTGCGACCGCCCCGCCATCCACCACGCCACGCCGCCGTGCCGGCCGGCACACCGCGTGGTCGTTGTCACACCGCCGCCGCGGCCGCACCACACGACCGTCGTCGTCCGCCCGCCGGCCAATCACGGTCGCTGCGCTGTCGTCGTAGTTCCTGACCACGACCGCCGCCACGACCGCCGGGATGCCCGCTGCGACAACCGCCATGATCGGCGCGATGATCGCAGGGATCGTCGGGACGACCGGCGCGACAACCGTTACGCCCGCGACTGACCAGATCTCCACATTCCCTATCGCCAGAAAGCCCGCCGGCAAAACGCCGGCGGGCTTTTCATCTCCAGATCCCCAGCATTCTATCCGCGCAGCTCCGGGCACTCCGCCGCAGCCGCGGGATCGAGCAGCCACGTCGTCCGCGCCGCCAGCGGACGCAGCACCTTCACCGGCACGTCCGTCACCGGTTCGTCGCCGCAGAAAACCCGCCGGATCGCCGCGGCCTTTGCCGCGCCAGTCACGTGCACCACGATCCGCCCGCAGGCAGCCAGCCCGGCGGGCGACAACGTGAGCCGCCAACCCTTGCCGGGCACCTCGACCGCCGCGTAACGCGCCGCTGCCGGCGCAACGAGCAGGGCGCTGCCGGGGAAGAGCGACGCCGTGTGCGCGTCGTCGCCAAGCCCGAGCGTGCACAGATCGAAACCGCGCCCGGCCCCGAAAGTCGCCGCGCAGTCGCCGGCGAAGGCCTCGGCCGCCTCTTCGGGAGGCAGCGCCACCGGCCACGCGTGTCGCCATTTCTCGGGCACAGCGAGCGGATCGAGCAGAAGCCGGGCGGCGTTGCCGAAGTTGCTCTCGTCGCTCGCCAGCGGCACGCAGCGCTCGTCGCTCGTGAACCAGTGCGTCTCCGCCAGGAGCTCCGCCGGCAGCGCGCGCCGCTCCACACACCAGCGGTACCAGGCCTTCGGCGTGGAGCCGCCGGTCAGCGCCCAGCCGAAACGCCCGCGTTCCGTGGCGCGCCATGCCTCGCAGCCGAGCCGCGCCAGCTCGGCGAATAGCTCCACCGTCTCGCCGACGCGCACGGTGCCATACTCCGTGGAATGGGTTCTCATGGTTGAGATCAGAACAGCAGCGCCTCGCCGAGGGCGATCTCCGGGGTGGCGAGTTTCACCGGCGCGCAATGCAGCTCGCGGCCGGAACCGAAATCGGCGTCGAAGCCCGCCGCGTCCATCGCGAAGTCGGCGCGCCAACGGAAACAGCGCCCACCGCTGTACCCAAACTCCAGTTCCAGCATCGGCGGCGCCTCCGGCTGGATCGTCTCCTGCGCTCCGGGCACCGACGCGGCCGCTTCGCCACAGCGGTGCAGCGCCGCTTGCGCCCACGCGAGCAGCGCCCGGCGCTCCGCCCACAGCCCCGGCGTGGCGCGCACGACGACGCGCTCCAGTCCGTCGGCCAGCCGCGCCGGCGGGATGCCGGCGAGGTGTTGGCCGAGCAGTTGGCGCACATGCAGCAACCGCGCCGCGGCGAGATCCCGCACCGTCTCCGGTCGTGGCCACGGGTACGCGAGCGCCTCCTCGGGCACGAGCGCGCTGTCGAAGACGAACCGCCGCGCCGTGCGCAGCAGGTATAGGTAATCCGCAATCTTGCGACACGCGGAGAACCGGTGCGCCCAGTAATAGAGCGGCAGGTCGGGGTCGATCAGCGTCGAGACCTGGTCGGAGACAAAGCCGCGCGTCTCCTGCGGGTAGGCAAGGACGAGCGCCTCGGTGCAGCTCATGTCGCGGCGGCTGCCGCCGAGGTAGCACTGCGAGTAGAGCTTCGCACGCATGGGCGAGCCGGCCGGCGCTTCGGCCAACGGAACGAGCGTGATCGCGCGACACGGGTGGTCCTGGGCGAGCCGCAGCGCCAGCTCGAACTGCGCCACGGCGTCCTCGGCGGTGGTCGGCAGACCGAGGTGCAGCACGAGGTTGAGCTGCGCCGCACGAAACTCCGACGGCGCGCCCGCCCCGGCCGGCGCATCGCTCTCCCAGATGCGCTCGAGCGAGCGCCGCATCTCGCCAACCGGCACCTCGATCCCGGGCAACGCGTCGAAGACAGAGACAGGGCCACGGTTCATGGCATCCTCCCGGCGGTGCATAGTCCGGCCTGCGGAAAGGAACACCGACCTGGCATACAGCCGGGGTCACCGCCCCCGGCTACAGCGGCTGGCGCGCGCCTCATGGTTTCCTCCATTCGTGGCCGTGCGCGGCAAGGAGCGCGTCGGCGCAGGGCGGGCCCCATGAGCCGGCGGGATACGAACCGACGCCCTCGCGGCCGGCGGCGGCCCAGGCTTCGAGCACGGGCGTGTAGAGCTGCCACGAGGTTTCCGCCTCGTCGCCGCGGATGAAGAGCGTGCCGTCGCCAATGATGGCGTCCAGGACGAGGCGTTCGTAGGCCTCGGGGGTGTTGGAGCCGAAGGTGGTGTGGTAGCCGTAGCGCATCTTCACCGGCTGGATGCGCGTCTCCAGGCCGGGGATCTTGCCGTTGAGCAGCACGGTCATGCCCTCATCGGGCTGGATCTGGAAGGCGAGTGTGTTCGGCGCGAGGTCGTACTGGTCGCTGCCGGCGAAGAGCGCGCCGGGCGGGCGACGGAAACGTACCGCGATCTCGGTCACACGCCGCGCCAGACGCTTGCCGGAGCGCAGGTAGAACGGCACGCCGGCCCAGCGCCAGTTGTCGATGAAGAGCCGGACGGCGGCGTACGTCTCGGTGGAGGAATCGGGGCGGATGCCGTTCTCCCGGAGATAGCCGGGCACCTTCGCGCCGCCGGAAAGGCCCTCGTCGTACTGGGCGCGAACGGCATCGCCGCCGGGGCCGAGCCGCAGCGGGCGGATCGCGCGCAGGACCTTCACCTTCTCGTCGCGCACAGCCTCGGCGTCGAGCGAGGCGGGCGGCTCCATCGCGGTGAGGGCAAGGAGCTGCATGGTGTGGTTCTGGAGCATGTCGCGCAGGCAACCGCTCTGCTCGTAGTAGCCGCCGCGCGTGCCCACGCCGACCTCCTCCGCCACGGTGAGTTGCACGCAGTCGACGTAGTTGCGGTTCCACAGCGGCTCGAAGATCGCGTTGGCGAAGCGCTGGACGAGGAGGTCCTGCACCGTCTCCTTGCCGAGGTAGTGGTCGATGCGGAAGACCTGCCGCTCCTCCAACACGCCAGCGATGGCGCGGTTGAGCTCGCGCGCGGAGGCGAGGTCGCGACCAAAGGGTTTCTCGACGACGACCTTCGTCGCCAGCACGGTGCCGCGGCGGCGGGAGGCGAGGCCGCAGGCGCCGAGATTCTCGAGGATCGGGCGGAAGACCGTCGGCGGCGTGGAGATGTAGCAGAGGATCTGCAACTCGCGGCCGGCGTCGCGTTCGAGCGCGTCGACCAGCTCGCGCAGGCGGACGAACGCGGCGGGCTCGTCGTAGCCGCCGGAGAGGTAGCGCGTGCGCGCCGCGATGGGATTCCAGACGGAGTCGTCCGGCGCGCGGCGCGAGAATTCGCGGATGGAGGCGGCGGCGCTGTGGCGGAACTCGTCATCGGGCAGCGGGGAGCGGCCGAAGCCGATGAGGTGGAAGTCGGCGGGGAGGAGGTTGTCGGCGGCAAGGTTGTAGAGGGCCGGCAGGAGCTTGCGCGCGGTGAGGTCGCCGGAGGCGCCGAAGATGACGAGTACGGTGGGCGGCGCGCCGCGGTGGCGGCTCAGGCCATGGAGGAAGGGATGGCGTTCCGGAGGGTTCATGTGGACGGCGGAGCCGGGCTTCGTTGCCCGGATACTCGCAGGAACCCGCTTCGAAGGAAAACGCAAACCGGACAAGGCATGCCTCCGCAGACAGAAGCGGCGTGCCGGACGCATCGGCACGCCGCTGTGTGTGGGGGGCTCGTGGGGAAAGCTCAGGCAAACCGGCCTGCGAGACGAAGCGCCCGCCGGCGATGCAGGATCGAGAGGCAGAGCGTGCCGATCCCGAGCAGCAGCCCGTAGACCGAGGGTTCCGGCACGATCGACAGGGAGAGATTGTCGATCGCGAAGGAGCGATCCTGCCCGGACGAGTCGATCTCCGCCCAGCGGAGCCAGAGCGTGTCGCCTGGTGCCCAGTACAGTGCTTCCGCCGGAGTGAAGGTCAGCGTCGTGCCAATCACCTTGTTGTTGACGTCGAGGCTGGGCGCAGTGAGCCAGCCGGTGGCGGAATCAATGCCCGCCAAGCCGAAGCCGAAGGAGGCAACCGTCGCGTCATTGCCGCCGGACGCCTCATATTTCTCGGCGTCGACGGACAGGGTGAACGAGGTAATGGCCGTTCCTGTGGCATTGAGCAGCTTGACTCCATAGTAGATCGGAGCTCCGCCCGGGGTGTTCACGGAGCCCAGAGCCCTGTCGGCCCCGGTGCCAAAACTGTAGAGATCCCTTGGCGTGCGGATGTCGGTCGCGGAAAGGGCGCTGTAGTCGCCGCCCGGGAATCCGGCCGCATACCAGCCAGGCAGCGTGATGTTATCGATCCAAGGATTCGCATCCCCGGAGGTGGCGAGCGTGTTGAAGTCCTGCGTGTAGACGCCGAAGCCCAGACTTGTGACGGAATACTGGGCACTCAGAACGGCCGCAGCAGCACCAAAAACCAGCAGGCCGGAAGCACAACGGATGATCGAATGATTGTGGTGCATGATGTGTATGGGACGGATGCTCTAGCGTTCGCGGCGCAAACGCCGTGTATTGTGGTTCCGAACGGGCTGGAGGCTACCCCCACCCCGCATCGGAACAATCCCCCGGGGCCAGATTGAGGCACACAACCCCTGCGCAACAGGGCCGTTGTACCCTGCCGCGTCCGGGCATATCGGGCGAACGGCCGCTTCCGCCCGCCGTGCAATAAAATAGGCATGCCGCCTTGAAGCGACATGCCCTCGGAAACACCGGGATAGCCGGCGCGTGCTACTACACTCGCGTCTCCGGCCGGCCGGCGACGGGCCAGTCGGTGTGGTAGAACTCGCCGCGCGGACGGTCGGTGCGCTCGTAGGTGTGCGCGCCGAAGAAGTCGCGCTGGCCCTGGAGCAGGTTGGCCGGCAGGCGGGCGGCGCGGTAGCCGTCGTAGTACGCCAGCGCGGAGCTGAAGGTGGGCGTCGGCACGCCGAGCTCGACGGCGGTGGAGACGACCTTGCGCCAATTGGCCTGCGCCTTCTGCACGGTCTTGTTGAAGTACGGATCGAGGAGGAGGTTCGCGAGCTTCGGGTTCGTGCCGAAAGCCTCGGTGATCTTCTGGAGGAAGACGGCGCGGATGATGCAGCCGCCCCGCCAGATCTGCGCGATCTTCCCGAAGTTGAGCTTCCAGTTGTACTCCTTCTGCGCCTCGCGCATGAGCTGGAAGCCCTGCGCGTACGAGCAGATCTTGGAGCAGTAGAGGGCGTCGTGGATCGCCTTGAGGAAGGCGGCCTTGGATCCCTTGAACTTGGCCTTCGGGCCCTTGAGTATCTTGGAAGCGGCGACACGCTCCTCCTTCACGGCGGAGATGCAGCGGGCGAACACGGCCTCGGCGACGGTCGGGGCGGGCACGCCCATGTCGAGGGCGCTGACGCTGGTCCACTTGCCGGTGCCCTTCTGGCCTGCGGTGTCGAGGACGATGTCGACGAAGGGCTTCTTGGTGGCCGGGTCGACCTGCTGGAGGATGTCG
>Ga0209098_1000766_pt1 | contig 33451 bp, 37 predicted proteins | sample AD_JPNHW1_MetaG_FD_184429 | JGI IMG/M metagenome (GOLD analysis project Ga0209098, IMG submission 184429) | Active sludge microbial communities of municipal wastewater-treating anaerobic digesters from Japan - AD_JPNHW1_MetaG (SPAdes) (version 2) | ecosystem: Engineered > Bioreactor > Anaerobic...
GGCGGATGGGTGGCTGCGTCGGCTTAGCCGAGACCCCTCCCAACATCGACATCTCTGGCACTTTCAAAGGTTCCTAGCATGGCCAAGGAAAAGTTCGAGCGTAGCAAGCCGCACATGAACGTCGGCACCATCGGTCACGTGGACCATGGCAAGACCACCCTGACCGCGGCCATCACCACCGTCGCGGCCCGTCTGTACGGCGGCCAGGCTCGCGGATACGACCAGATCGACAATGCTCCGGAAGAGAAGGCTCGTGGAATCACGATCAACACTTCCCACGTCGAGTACTCCTCCGAAGGTCGCCACTACGCGCACGTCGACTGTCCCGGACACGCCGACTACGTGAAGAACATGATCACCGGCGCGGCGCAGATGGACGGCGCGATCCTGGTGGTTGCCGCCACCGACGGCCCCATGCCCCAGACCCGCGAGCACATCCTGCTTGCCCGTCAGGTCGGTGTTCCGGCGATCGTGGTGTACATGAACAAGTGCGACATGGTGGACGACTCCGAACTTCTCGACCTGGTCGAGATGGAAGTTCGCGAGTTGCTCTCCAAGTACGGCTTCCCCGGCGACGACACCCCGATCATTCGTGGATCGGCGCTGAAGTCCCTGGAAGGCGAGAAGTCGGCCTACGGCGAAGACTCGATCAAGGCTCTTCTGGAAGCTGTCGACAGCTTCATTCCGATGCCCGCTCGCGCCATCGACAAGACCTTCCTGATGTCCATCGAAGACGTCTTCTCGATCACCGGCCGCGGTACCGTGGGTACCGGCCGTATCGAGCAGGGTGTGGTCAAGATCCAGGAAGAAGTCGAGCGCGTCGGCCTCTCCGAGGAGACCAAGAAGTTCGTCGTGACCGGCGTCGAGATGTTCCGCAAGCTGTTGGATCGCGGCGAAGCCGGCGACAACGTGGGCATCCTTCTTCGCGGTTGCGAGAAGTCCGACATCGAGCGTGGTCAGGTTCTGGCCAAGCCCGGCACCATCAAGCCCCACACTGCCTTCAAGGCCGAGATCTACGTGCTTTCGAAGGAAGAAGGCGGACGTCACACTCCGTTCTTCAAGGGCTACCGTCCGCAGTTCTACTTCCGGACCACCGACGTGACCGGATCGATCGAACTTCCCGAGGGCGTGGAGATGGTGATGCCTGGCGACACGATCTCGATCAACGCCGAGCTCATCACTCCGGTGGCCATGGACAAGGGCCTGAAGTTCGCCATCCGTGAGGGTGGACGTACCATCGGCGCCGGCACCGTCACCGAAATCATCAAGTAAGCGATCATGGCAGCCACAAAAATCAGAATCCGTCTTAAGAGCTTCGATCATCGCATGATCGACAAGTCGGCGGCCGACATCGTTCGTACGGCCAAGAACACCGGTGCCCGCATCTCGGGTCCGGTGCCCCTCCCGACCAGCCGTTCCGTCTACACCGTCCTGCGTTCGCCGCACATCGACAAGAAGTCGCGCGAACAGTTCGAGACTCGCGTCCACAAGCGCTTGATCGACATCATGGACACCACCCCCCAGACCATCGACTCGCTGATGAAGTTGGATCTTCCGGCCGGCGTCGAGGTCGAGATCAAGGTCTAAGTCATGAAGGGCATCCTCGGTAAAAAGCTCGGAATGACCCAGGTCTTCCTGGAAGACGGAACCGCCTACGGCGTGACTGTCATCCAGGCGGGTCCCTGCAAGGTCACCCAGGTCCGTTCGCAAGAGAACGACGGCTACGAAGCCGTCCAGATCGGCTTCGGAACCACCAAGGCCAAGAACGTCTCCAAGGCGGAGCTCGGTCATTTCGCCAAGTCCGGCCTCGAGTCCGCTCCCCAGTACGTGGTGGAGCTTCCCTACGAAGGCGATGCGCCTTCCGTGGGATCGGACATCACCGTGGGCATCTTCGAAGGCGTCAAGAAGGTCACCGTCAGCGCCACCTCCAAAGGTCGCGGCTTCGCGGGTACCATCAAGCGTTACAACTACCAGCGCGGCCGCGAGACCCACGGTAACGTGAACCATCGCGCCCCTGGATCGGCCGGTATGCACACCTACCCCGCCCGCACGATTCCTGGAAAGCAGCTCCCCGGTCACATGGGCGCCGCCGCTTGCACCACCAAGAATCTGCAGCTGGTCAAGTACGACGCCGAAAACAACCTCCTGTTCGTCCGTGGAGCCGTGCCCGGCCCCATCAACGGACTTGTGATCGTGGAGAAGATCTGATGGCGAAGGCACCTCTTTTCAACCAGGCGGGAGCCAAGACCGGCGAGATCGATCTCCCGGACGAGCTCTTCGCCCAGCCGGTGAACGAAGCTCTGCTTCATGAAGCCGTGGTGATCCACCTGGGCAACCAGCGTCAGGGCACCTCGATGGGCAAGAACCGTGCGTTGGTTTCCGGCGGCGGCAAGAAGCCCTTCAAGCAGAAGGGTACCGGCCACGCCCGTCAAGGCACCACCACTTCGCCCGTCAATGCGCGTGGTGGCAAGGCTTTCGCACCAGTTCCGCACCTGTACACTCGCAAGCTCAACCAGAAGGCCAAGCGCGTCGCGCTGGCTTCGGCCCTGAGCCTGCGCGCCAATGCCGGCAAGGTCGTGGTGTTCGAGACGCTGGCTCCCGCCGCTCCCAAGACCAAGGACTTCGTGAAGGTCCTCGAGAGCGCGGCGATCGCCGGTTCCAATGCACTGATCCTGGTGGACGCCAACAACCAGAACCTGACCCTGGCATCGCGCAACGTGCCCCAGGTCAATCTGCAGCGCGCGTCCGACCTCAACGTGTACGACGTCCTCCAGTCCGACACCCTCGTGCTGACCAAGGCGTCGATCGAGGCCCTCAAGGCCCGCAAGGAGGCCGCATGAGCCACGTGTCCGACATCATCGTCCGTCCTCTCCTCACCGAGAAGAGCACGTTGGCTCGCTACACCGGCAGCCTGTACACTTTCGAAGTGAGCCGCAACGCCAGCAAGACCGAGATCGCCGCCGCCGTCACCAAGGCGTTCGGTGTCCAGGTCGAAGACGTGCGCACCGCCAATTTCCTTGGCAAGGTCAAGCGCGTCCGCAAGGGCATCGGCTCTCGTTCCGATTGGAAGAAGGCGTTCGTCAAGCTGGCCGACGGCCAGACCATCGATGCGCTGGAGGGAGTCTGATCCATGGCCTTGAAGACCTTTAATCCTCTGACTCCCGTTCTGCGCACCAAGTCGGTGTCGGACTTCTCGGAGCTCACCACCGACAAGCCTTTCAAGGCTCTGACGGAAGGCAAGAAGCGCACCGGCGGCCGCAACGCCCAGGGACGCATCACTTCCCGTCGTCGTGGCGGCGGCGCCAAGAAGGCCTATCGCAAGATCGACTTCCGTCGCGACCGCATGGACGTGCCCGCGGTGGTCCAGACCATCGAGTACGATCCCAATCGCAGCGCTCGCATCGCTCTGATCATGTTCGTCGACGGACAGCGCCGCTACATCCTGGCCCCCCTGGGTCTGAAGGTGGGCGACAAGGTGATCACCTCGGCGACCGCTCCGATCGAGCCGGGCAACGCCATGCCTCTTGAGAAGATCCCCCTCGGCACCCAGGTCCACAACATCGAACTGACTCCCGGCAGGGGTGGACAGATCGTGCGGTCGGCCGGCGGCGTCGCGGAGATCGCTTCCCGTGAAGACGGATACGTGACGGTCAAGCTGCCCTCCGGCGAATACCGCAAGGTGCTGGGTCGCAACTTCGCCACGATCGGTCAAGTCGGCAACCTCGAGCACGAGAACGTCGCGCTGGGATCCGCTGGTCGCAATCGCCACATGGGACGCCGTCCCAAGGTTCGCGGTGTGGTCATGAATCCCGTCGATCACCCGATGGGTGGTGGCGAAGGCAAGACTTCCGGTGGTCGTCAGCCTGTCAGTCCTTGGGGCAAGAAGGCCAAGGGCGGCAGGACCAGAAACAACAAGCGCACGGACAAGTTCATCGTCCGCTCGCGGCACGCCAAGTAACGGGGACCCAGAATGTCTCGTTCTCTCAAAAAAGGCGCTTTCGTCGACAGCCATCTGATCAAGAAGGCATCGGACGCCCTCTCTTCCGGCAAGAAGACGCCCATCAAGACCTGGTCCCGCCGCTCGACGGTGGTCCCGGATTTCGTGGGTCTGACCTTCGCCGTGCACAACGGCAAGCAGTTCCTGCCGGTGTACGTTTCGGAGAACATGGTCGGGCACAAGCTCGGCGAGTTCGCTCCCACGCGCACCTTCAAGGGGCACACCGCCCAGAAGTCCGAAAAGGGAGGCAAGAAGTAACATGCAAGCTCTTGCCAAGTCCACTTTCGTGCGCTCCAGCTCTCCGAAGCTGCGCATCGTGGCCAAGCACATTCGCGGCGTGGACGTGAACCAGGCTCTGGTCACGCTCCGTGCTCTCTCTCGTCGCAACAAAGGCGCGTACCTGCTGGAGAAGACCCTGAGTTCGGCCGTTGCCAACTTCCAGGTCAAGAACTCCGAAGGCACCGCCGATGTCGAGCGCCTCAAGGTCAAAACCGTGATGATCGACGAAGGTCCTCTGATGAAGCGGATCCGTCCGCACGCTCAGGGTCGCGCGTTCCGCATTCTCAAGAAGATGAGCCACATTACTGTGGTTGTGTCGGACTAAAGGGAGCCAGAAGAATGGGTCAGAAAGCCATCCCAACTGGACTTCGCCTCGGAGTCATTCGCACTTGGAACTCCAAGTGGTACGCCGAAGGCAAGCAGTACCAGGACCTCATCTACGAGGATCTCCTGCTCCGTCGCTACATCAAGAAGCGTCTCCAGCACGCCGCCATCTCTTCCGTGGGCATCGAGCGCACGGTGAAGAAGGTGACCGTGAACATCTTCACCGCCCGCCCCGGCATCGTGATCGGCAAGAAGGGCGAGGAAGTGGAGCGCCTCAAGGGTGAGATCCAGCATCTCACCGGCAAGGAGATCTACATCAACATCCGCGAGATCAAGCGCCCCGAAACGGACGCGGCTCTCGTCGCCGAGAACATCGCCAAGCAGCTGGAAAAGCGCGTCGCTTTCCGCCGCACGATGAAGAAGGCGATCAGCACCTCGATGCGTCTGGGTGCCGAAGGAATCAAGGTGGTCTGCTCGGGACGTCTTGGTGGAGCGGAAATCGCCCGCACCGAGAAGTACCGCGACGGACGCATCCCGCTGCACACTCTGCGCGCGGACATCGACTACGCCACGGCAACGGCTCATACCACTTCCGGTTGCATCGGAGTGAAGGTCTGGATCTGCAAGGGCGAGATCATCCGTCGCAACCGCAACGCCGACGAAGTCGGCCAGGAGGCATGATCCCATGCTGAGCCCAAAGCGCGTCAAGCATCGCAAGGTCATGCGCGGCAACATGAGCGGCATGACCACCCGTGGCGCGAACATCTCGTTCGGCGACTACGGTCTCCAGGCCATCGAAGAAGGCTGGATCACCAACCGTCAGCTGGAAGCGGCCCGTATCACCATGACCCGCCACATGAAGCGCGGCGGCAAGGTGTGGATCCGTGTGTTTCCGGACAAGCCCTTCACCAAGAAACCCGCCGAAACCCGAATGGGCTCCGGCAAGGGTTCCGTCGAAGGATGGGTCGCCGTGGCTCAGCCCGGTCGGATCCTCTTCGAGGTCGGCGGCGTGGACGCGACCGTGGCCAAGGAAGCCCTCGAACTGGCGGCCCAGAAGCTGCCCATCAAGGTCAAGATCCTGGGAGCTGACATCCTATGAAGATCCAGAAAGCCGAGGAAATCCGGCAGCTTTCCGTCGAAGCTCTCAAGGAGCGCTTGGCGGAGGCGAAGGACGCCTTGTTCCAGAAGAAACTCCAGCACAGCTTGGGCAAGCTCGAGGATACCTCGGCCTTGCGCGAGGCCAAGCGAGAGATCGCACGGCTGAACACCGTCATCACCGAAAAGGTCAAGGGGAACCGATGAGCGAGACGCAAGTCGAAACCGTCGCGACGGAAGCGCGTGGGCGCCGCAAGGTCCTCGTTGGGCGCGTTGTCAGCGACAAGATGGACAAGAGCATCACTGTGAGCGTGGAACGCAAGAAGCGCCACCCGAAGTACGGGCGAGTCGTGACCCTCTCCACCCAGGTGATGGCGCACGACGAACTGAACGATGCCAAGGAAGGGGATCTCGTCGAGGTCATGGAGACCCGCCCCCTGTCCGCGCGCAAGCGCTGGCGTCTGGTTCGCATCGTCGAGCGGAAGCGCTGAGGGGTAACGAAAAATGATCCAACAGCAATCCAGACTCGTGGTGGCCGACAACTCCGGTGCGCGCGAAGTCATGTGCATCAAGGTTCTGGGCGGTTCCAAGCGTCGCTACGCTTCGGTGGGGGACATCATCGTCGTCTCCGTCAAGCAGGCGACTCCTGGCGCGCCGGTCAAGAAGGGCGCCGTGCAGAAGGCCGTGATCGTCCGCACCCGTTCGGCCGTGCGCCGCGACGATGGTTCGTACGTCCGCTTCGGCGACAACGCCGCCGTCATCATCAACGACTCGCGGGAACCCAAGGCGACCCGCATCTTCGGACCTGTGGCTCGCGAACTGCGCGAACGCCAGTTCATGAAGATCGTTTCCTTGGCTCCGGAGGTGATCTGATATGGGCCTGAAGGTCAAGAAGGGAGATCGGGTTCTCGTGCTGTCCGGCAAGGACAACGGGAAGACCGGGCTCGTGATCAAGGCGTTCCCGGTCGAGGGCAAGGTCCTCGTCGAGGGCGTCAACCAGATCAAGAAACATGTGCGTCCTTCGCCTCAAGATCCCAAGGGTGGGATCAAGACGATGGAAGCTCCCATCGACGCATCTAACGTGATCCTGCTCGGCAAGGACGGCAAGCCCGTCCACGTTGGCTGGAAGACGTCCGAAGCCGGAAAACGCATCCGCGTTTCCAAGGCCTCGGGCGAGTCGGTCTGAGAGGTGGCAGGGAAATGAGTCTGCTCAAGAAGAAATATTTCGAGGAAACCGCTCCGGCCCTCAAGGAAGCGTTCGGCCTGAAGAACGTCATGCAGGTTCCGCGCCTGCAAAAGATCGTTCTGAACATGGGCGTGGGTGAAGCCACCCAGAATCCCAAGCTGATCGAGGAGGCCGCCAAGACCCTGGGGGCCATCACCGGACAGAAGGCGATCGTGACCCGGGCCAAGAAGGCGATTTCCAACTTCAAGCTGCGCGAGAACCAGGCCATCGGCGCGAAGGTCACCCTTCACGGCGACCGCATGTACGAGTTCCTCGAGAGGCTGATCCACATCTCGCTTCCTCGTGTCCGCGACTTCCGTGGCGTCTCCCGCAAGGGTTTCGACGGCCGCGGCAACTACACCTTGGGCATCAAGGAACAGATCATCTTCCTGGAAATCGACTTCGACAAGGTCGAAACGATTCTGGGCATGAACATCACCTTTGTCACCAGCGCCCCGAACGACGAGCAATCCTTTGCTCTCCTCGAAGGCCTGGGGATGCCCTTCCGCAAGAACTGAGGGAACGATGGCAAAACGTTCATTGATCGAAAAACAGCGGAAGACCCCCAAGTTTCGGGTCCGCAAGTACAACCGTTGTCGCCGTTGCGGACGCCCTCGTGCGTTCCTGCGGGATTTCGGCCTTTGCAGAATTTGCTTCCGTGAGCTCGCGCTCGCGGGAGACCTGCCTGGTGTCACAAAGGCCAGCTGGTAAACCGTTCCGGAGACCATAAGAATGGCTAGCAGCGATCAGATTGGCGACTTTCTCACAAGGATTCGCAATGCCTCGAGCGCGGGACACCGCACCGTGGATATTCCGAGTTCCAACCTCAAGCGGGAAATCAGCCGCGTTCTCCAAGAGACGGGGTTCATCCGCAAGTTCGTGGTCGTCGACGACGGCCGTCAGGGGATCATCAAGATCCTCCTGAAGTACAACGGCAGAAGCCCTGTGATTCAGGGACTCGAAAGAGTCTCGACTCCAGGACGCCGGCTGTACTCGGGCGTTGGCGAAATTCCTAAGGTCATCAACGGCCTCGGATACGCCATCCTTTCCACTCCCAAGGGCGTCCTCACCGACAAGCAGAGCCGCGAGGCCAATGTCGGAGGGGAAATCCTCCTCAAGGTCTGGTGATCCCATGTCTCGTGTAGGTAAGAATCCTGTCGGACTGCCGGACAAGGTGAAAGCAACCTTGAACGGGCGCTCCCTGAAGGTCGAGGGCCCCAAGGGCGCCTTGAGCCGCGAAATCCATCCTCTCATCGACGTCAAGATCGAAGGCAACCACATTGTCTTCACCCGTCCTGACGACCTGGGGCCCACCAAGGCCCTGCACGGTACCCAGCGCGCCCTGGCCGCCAACATGGTCAAGGGCGTCAGCGCCGGGTTCAAGAAGGAACTGGAAATCATCGGTGTCGGTTACCGCGTGGAGCAGAAGGGAACTGGCATCACCATGTTCCTGGGCTACTCCCACCCGGTGAATTTCACGCCCCCCAAGACGATCACCGTCAAGGTGGAAGGCACCAACAAGATCATCGTCGAAGGCGCCGACAAGCAGGAAGTCGGGCAAGTGGCATCCGTGATCCGCGGATACCGTGCTCCCGAACCCTACAAGGGCAAGGGCGTCAAGTACAGCGACGAGACCATCCGCCGCAAGGCCGGCAAGAAGTCCGGGTAAGAGGTCAAGACCATGTCGAAGATCGCCGCCGAAAGGTTCAAAGCCCGGGTCGCCCGCCATGCGCGGGTACGGGCAAAGGTTTCTGGCACCACCGAGCGTCCGCGCTTGGCCGTGCGCCGGAGCCTCAAGCACATCTACGCCCAGATCGTGGACGACGTCACGGGTCGCTCCCTTGCCCAGGTCGCATCGACTTCCGAGGAAGTCCGCGCCAAGGCCGGGGAAGGTACCAAGACCGACGTCTCCAAGATCGTCGGCGAGCTCATCGCCGCCAAGGCCAAGGAGAAGGGCATCTCCTCCGTGGTCTTCGACCGCGGCGGCTATATCTATCACGGTCGCGTCCAGGCTGTCGCCGAGGCCGCCCGCTCCGCTGGACTGGAGTTCTAAGCATGGCCAACGAACGCAACGAACGCGAATCGGCAGTCGCACCCGTCGAGGGCGAGTTCCAGGAGAAGGTTGTCGCGATCAATCGCGTCGCCAAGGTCGTCAAGGGTGGTCGTCGATTCGGCTTCAACGCCTTGGTGGTCGTCGGAAACGGCGCCGGCAAGGTGGGCATCGGATCCGGCAAGGCCAATGACGTCGCCGAAGCAATCCGCAAGGGAACCGAGAACGCGCGCAAGCACGTCGTGGACATCCCCCTGCACAAGCACACCATCCCACACGAGACCTTCTCGAAGTTCGGCGCGGCCAAGATCATTCTGAAGCCCGCTTCCGAAGGTACCGGTGTCATCGCTGGCGGCGCGGCTCGCGCTGTGCTCGAGCTCGCCGGCGTGCACAACATCCTGACCAAGTTGCTGGGATCCACCAATCCCCACAACGTCGTCAAGGCCACCCTCAAGGGTCTTCGTTCCGTGCGCATGCGCAAGGATTACGAAGAGCTTCGTCGCTGAGGATCCCATGTCCAAGACTCTCGAAATCACGCAGACGCGCTCCACCGCGCGCTGCACGCAGCCCCAGATCAAGACCATGGAGGCCCTGGGCCTCCGTCGCATCCGCCACGTGGTCACCCAGCCGGACAACGTCCAGACGCGCGGGATGCTGCGGGTCGTGAACCACCTCGTTTCCGTGAAGGTAGTCGAAGCGTGAAACTGAACCAGCTCAAGCCCCAGCCCGGGGCGAAGAAAGTCGCCAAACGGCGCGGACGCGGCGAGGGTTCCGGAAACGGTTCCACCGCAGGCAAGGGCAACAACGGTGCGAACGCCCGTTCGGGCGCCAAGCACAAGCGCGGCTTCGAAGGTGGTCAGACTCCTTTGCAGCGTCGCCTGCCCAAGCGTGGATTCAACTCCCCGGTGGAACAGCCCGAGGAAGTGAATCTGGCCGTCTTGCTCAAGTGCAAGGGCAACGAATTCGATGGCGCCGCCTTGCGCAAGGCCGGGATCATTCCCTGCTCCTGCGCCAAGACCAAGATCATCGGTAACGTCAAGGTCGACCGCGCACTGACCGTCAAGGTCAACGCCATCACCGCCGGTGCCCGCAAGGCCATCGAAGCGGCCGGCGGCAAAGTCGAGCTGGTCGAGGCCTGACCGTGCGTTTTTTCCAGAGCTTCGCCCAGATTTGGAAGATCCCCGACCTGCGCACTCGCGTGCTGTTCACGTTGGGGATGCTTCTGGTCTATCGACTCGGCGGTCTGATCCCCATCCCGGGGATCGACTTCGTGGCTCTGCAGCAAGCCGCAGCCGGCAGTTCCAACGACCTCTTCAACATGTACAACATGTTCGTGGGCGGTGCGTTCAGCCGTGCGGCGATCTTCGCACAGGGCATCATGCCCTACATTTCCGCCTCGATCATCATGCAGTTGATGGGGACCATCATTCCCACTATCGGCAAGTTGCAGAAGGAAGGGCAGGAAGGTCGCAACAAGATCAGCCAATACACTCGCTATCTGACCGTGGTGATCTCCGCGGTCCAGGCGGCGGGCGTGTCGGTCTACCTGTTCTCCTTGACGGGAATCAACGGGCAGCCTGTGGTTCTTGAAGCCTTCCGTGCAGGCGCCGGAAAAGTGCTGTTCACCGGGATCACCATCCTCACGCTCACCACGGGCACCATGTTCGTGATGTACCTGGGCGAGCAGATCACGGCGCGCGGCATTGGAAACGGCACCAGCTTGATCATCTTCATCGGTATCGTAGCGAGACTCCCCCAGGAGGTCGTCAACGAAACCAAGCTCGTCCTTTCCGGCGAGCATGACGTGGTCAAGGCGGCATTGATCCTGGCCATCGTGTTCGCGATCATCGCATTCATCGTACTGGTGGATCAGGGCTTGCGACGCATCCCTCTGCAGAACCCTCGCCGCATGGTGGGACGCAAGTTGATGGGAGGCGCTGCCAGTTACCTGCCTCTGAAGGTGAACACGGCCGGTGTGATTCCGGTGATCTTCGCGAGCTCCATCATGTTCATCCCGTCCACCATGGCCACCTTCCTCCCGAACATCCAATCGGTGCAGGAAATCGCGCAGTACTTCCTGCCGGGCCATTGGCTGTACGCGATCGTCTTCAGCGCGCTGATCATCTTCTTCGCCTTCTTCTACACAGCCGTCCAGTACAATCCATCCGACATCGCCGACAACCTCAAGAAGTCCGGCGGCTTCATCCCAGGCATCCGTCCGGGAAAGAAGACGGCCGAATACATCGACTACGTGCTGACGCGGATCACCCTTCCGGGCGCCATTTTCCTCTCCATCATCTCGGTGGGTCCCTACTACATCAAAGACAGTCTCGGAACGAGCTTCTACATGGGGGGAACTTCCGTCTTGATCTGCGTGGGTGTTGCTTTGGAAACGCTCCGCCAGTTTGAATCGCATCTGCGTACACGGCACTACGAGGGGTTCCTCGAAAAGGGCCGTATTCGTGGCCGGCGAGGATACTGAGAAATGGCCAAAGAAGAAGGAATCCAAGTCGAGGGCAAGGTTGTGGAACCGCTCCCCAACGCCATGTTTCGCGTGGAATTGGAGAACGGACACCTCATCCTGGCCCACATCAGTGGAAAGATGCGGAAGCACTACATCCGTATCTTGCCAGGCGACAGGGTTTTACTAGAATTGTCCCCCTACGATCTTTCGCGTGGACGCATAGTCTACCGCCACAAGTAAGGACGAGTTCGATGAAAGTCAGGGCATCCATCAAAGTCCGCTGCACGGAGTGCAAAATCGTCCGCCGCAAAGGCGTCGTGCGCATCATCTGCAAGAAGAACCCGCGTCACACGCAGAAGCAAGGGTAACTCGAAATGGCTCGCATTCTAGGTATCGAAATCCCGAACCATAAGCGTTCCGAGTTCGGGCTCACCAGCATCTTTGGCATTGGCCGTACGCGAGCCAAGCAGATCCTCGAAGGCACGGGCATTGGCCTGGGCAAGAAGGTCGGAGAACTCACGGACGAGGAGATCGGTAAGATCCGCGCGTACGTGGAAGCCAACTTCCCTGTCGAAGGCAACCTGCGCTCCTTGCTGGGCATCGGGATCAAGCGTCTTCAGGACATCGGTTGCTACCGTGGGATCCGCCATCGTCGCGGTCTCCCGGTCCGTGGTCAGCGCACGCGTACCAACGCGCGCACCCGCAAGGGCCCACGCAAGACCGTCGCGAATAAGAAGAAGTAACCCAAACAAACAGGCAAGAAGAGCAAAATGGCCGAAAACCTCGAGACCCAGGCCCCAGAGGTCGCCGACGTCCCCGAGCAGGGGGAAAAGCGTCGCAAGGGCAAGAAGCGTGCGGATTCCACGGGCGTGATCCACGTTCTGGCTTCCTTCAACAACACCATCATCAGCATCACCGATCAAGCCGGCAACGTCTTGGTGTGGGGCACTCCGGGCAAGGCCGGCTTCAAGGGCTCTCGCAAGAGCACGCCCTTCGCAGCCCAGGTCGCTGCGGAAGCCGCCGCCAAGATCGCTTTGGACATGGGGGTTCGCCGTGCGGACGTCCTGGTCAAGGGCGCTGGTTCGGGTCGCGAGGCAGCCGTTCGCTCCATCAAGGCGACTGGCCTCGATATTCTTTCGATCAAAGACGTGACCGGTATTCCGCACAACGGATGCCGTCCCCGCAAGCGCAGGAGGGTCTGACACAGTGGCTGTCTACCGCGGACCAGTTTGCCGGCTCTGCCGGCGCGAGCACGAGAAGTTGTTCCTCAAGGGCGATCGCTGCTTCACCGAGAAGTGCGCCATCGAACGCCGCAACGTCGTTCCTGGCCAGCACGGCATGCTCCGTCGCCGTCAGGCTTCGGAATACGGCACCCAGCTGCGCGAGAAGCAGAAGACCAAGCGCTCCTACGGAGTCTTGGAAAAGCAGTTCCGCGGTTACTTCGAAGAAGCCGCCCACTCGCACGGTGTGACCGGCGAGAACCTGCTCCAGCTTCTGGAAATGCGTCTGGACAACATCGTCTACCGCATGGGTTTTGCCCCCAACCGCAATCTGGCTCGCCAGCTTGTCCGTCACGGGCACTTCAAGGTCAATGGTCGCAAGGCATCGATCCCTTCCATCCGCCTCAAGGTTGGGGATGTGGTCGACGTCGTTGAAGCCTCACGTAGCCTCGCCGCCATTCAGGCTGCGCTGGCCGGCGCGAGCCGCCGTACCGAAGTCGAATGGGTTTCCGTGGACAAGGTGAAGTTCGCTGGTCGCGTTCTTTCCCAGCCCGTCCGCACCCAGATTCCGACTCCGGTCAACGAGCAGCTCATCGTCGAGCTCTACTCCAAGTAAGGGACTCCGAAATGAAGTGGAAGGCTCTTCAGATGCCGAAAGGGGTCGTCAAGGACCCCAACTCGAGCGAATCCTTCGGGAAGTTCGTCATCGAGCCCCTGGAACGCGGCTGGGGAATCACCGTAGGGAACGCCCTGCGTCGTGTTCTCCTCTCGTCCTTGCAGGGTGCTCGGGCTGTGGCGATCCGTATCGACGGAGCCCCACACGAGTTCGGAACCATTCCCGGAATCAAGGAAGATATCACCGATATCGTCCTGAACCTCAAGCTCCTGAGGCTCAAGCTCCACTCCGACCGCGACGCCCGCCTCAAGCTGGATGTCACGGGCGAGGGTGAGGTTCGCGCTTCGGCGATCGAGGCCAATCCCGAGGTGGTCATCCTCAATCCGGATCTCCATATCGCCACCCTCGACAAGAATGCGTCGCTCTCCCTGGAGATCCGCGTTTCGTCGGGCCGCGGATATGTTCTGGGTGACGACCTCAAGCGTCCCGAGGATCCGATCGGCTGGATCTACCTGGACACCCATTTTTCGCCGGTCTCCAAGGTCAACATGCTGGTGGAAGACACCCGTGTGGGTCAGAAGACCGACTTCAACAAGCTCACTCTCGAAATCTCGACGGACGGTTCGATCACTCCCGAGGACGCCCTGGCCTACGCCGGCAAGCTCCTGGTGGACCACTTCGAGCAGTTCATCAATTTCGAAGGCGATCTCGAGCAGGCCGACACCGTCGACAACGACGGCGAGCGCGAGAGGATCTCCGGAATCCTCAAGATGCGCGTGGACGAACTCGAACTTTCCGTGCGTTCCAGCAACTGCCTGCGGATGGCCAACATCCACACGATCGCCGACCTGGTGCGCAACACCGAGCAGGACATGCTCAAGTACAAGAACTTCGGCCGCAAGTCGTTGGTCGAGCTCAACGAGGTCCTGCAGGGGCTTGGTCTGGGCTTCGGCTTCGACGTCGACCGCTACCTCAACGACTGAGGATCAAGAGATGAAGCACGGAGTCAAATTCAACCGCCTGAACCGGAACGCCAGCCATCGCAAGGCGCTGCTTTCCAACCTGGCCACCTCGGTCCTCCGTCAGGGACTCAAGGAAAACCAGATGGAGCGTTCGGTGCGCACCACCATCGCCAAGGCCAAGAGCGTCAAGCGCGTGGTCGAGCGTCTGGTCACCTACGCGAAGAAGGGCGATCTTTCCGCCCGTCGCGAGGCAGCCCGCGTGATCCACGACCACGAGGTTTTGCAAGGCCTGTTCGAGACCATCGGACCTCGCTACGCCGAGCGCCAGGGTGGCTACACCCGCGTGCTGAAGCTGGATCTGGACCGCGCCGGCGACAACGCCGAAATGGCCATCATCTGCCTGGTGGAAGACAAGGTGGAAAAGCGCACCTCCAAGCCCAAGGCTTCCAAGCCCAAGGCTTCCAAGCCCAAGGCCGACAAGGTCGACATCACCGAGGCCGCCAAGAAGGCCTGATCCTTTCGGACAGGAACGCATCGAGCCCTCGCTCCCGTGACCCGGGAACGAGGGCTTTTTCATTCCGTACCCGATATCACCAAAGGGACGTTGTCCGATTGGCAATCGGTTCTGGAGCCATTTCCAGGCACCGCCGTGCCTGCGAACAGTAGACTGTCCAAGTATGGACGAAGGTTTCGCATACTCCGATTACCGCGACCTCCTGTGTGCGGCCTTCGAACGACGCAAGAGCGCCGATCCCCAATATTCCTACAAGATCCTGTCCGAACACCTGGGACTGGATACCGCCGGAGCCTACCGGATTCTCCACAAGGAACGGCATCTGCCTGGTCGCAGCGTGTCGCGCGCCATCGAATTCCTGGGATTGACCGGCCGGGCGGCTGAGTACTTCGTGCTGATGACCTCCTACGCGAGGGAACGAGGAAAGGGGGCCCGCCAGAAGATCCTGGAAAGGGCCATGGAGTTGCAGGATGTTCCGCGTCGGCGCCTGTCCGACCAGGAACTCGCCTTCTTCCGCGATTGGTGGATGGTGGCGGTGCGGTGCGCGGTGGAAGTGCTGGATGGACGGGCCAATCCGGAAGAACTGTCCCGGAGGATCGTGCCCCCGGTAAGCCCGGAGGCCATCCGCGAGGCCATCCAGGTGATGCTGGACTTGGGGATCGCCAAGCGATCACCAGGAGAACGGCTCCACTTCGTGGACCGGCATCTGACCGCCGACGCCGCCGAGGGGCGCGCCGCGGTGGCCCAGTTCCAGAAGAAGATGCTGGAATTGGCGTCGGACTCCGTCCATCGGTTTCCTCGAGAAAAGCGCGACATCTCCACCCTGACCCTCACCTTGGACGAAGCCGCATTCCAGGATGTCCGGGAAATCCTGCGGGATTGCCGCAGAAGAATCCAGCAGCGAGTGGGGGAAGCCAAGTCTTCCGATCGCGTGTTGCAGGTGGCGATCGCTATCTTCCCTCTGATGCCAGCCGAGGGAGACACCTGATGCGGGAGACGCGTTGGTTCGTCCTGGGGACGATCGGTGTCTCCTTGGTGGTCTGGTCGTGCGGAACCGGACCTTCCACCGGCGGGACCATCGAAACGGAGAATCTCTCCCGGGCCTACAGCGTGGATTCCGTGGTGGGCTTGGGGCGCAAACCTGGGTTTTCCGCGGTGGTCGGGACCATGCGCTTCGATTCCACGAATTTCGATTTCCAGAAGGTGGCCCCCGACGGTCGCAACCTGCGGGTGGAAGAGCTCGACGGCACACCCATTCCTTTCACTCTCAGCCGGTGGGACTGGGCGCGGCGATGGGCGCGACTGCAGATCCGCTTCCAGGGCGCCTTGCTGGAGGGGGGACGCAAGTTCCGGGTGACCACACGCGACACATCGGGGGATGTTTCGGATTCGGCGGCGGTCTGGCACTCCATTCCGGAATCCTACGCGCTCGACTGGACTTCGGTCCTGGTGGACGACTTCGAAGGAGGCAGCCTTCGATCCCTTCTCCCCATCGCGTCCACCTGGTACACGAACAAAGCCGATTCCGCCTCCATCACCACCCCCACGTTGGTGGTGGCCGGCGGCACCCGTCCAGGGAACGCATTGCGGTTCGACTACAACGCCCCGGTCTCGCGCCACGACTACGTGTTGGTGGCCGTGAATCTGGCCTCGCACCCCGTGAATTTCCGCAGCCTCGATTCCATCGTGTTCTGGGCCAAGGGATCGGCGATCCTGTCGGTGTCGCTGGACCACAAGTGGAGCGGAGGCGGATCCAAGACCTGGATGCACAACGACCTCACCAGCGAATGGACGCGCTGGCGGGTGCGCCCCAGCGATTTCGATACGGTCGTCCCGGGGAGCACCAACGGCAACCTGGGCTGGGAAGCGGTGCACGACTCCATCACCGACCTGACCTTCTTCGCGACGGGATCGGGCACGGTGATGCTCGACGACATCCGCATCTACGGGCTCGTGCCGGACGATTTCAAGTAGACCAGGCACCTTCGCCGCCGCCCTTCGATACACTTCGCTACGCGAAGCACTCAGGGAACGGCGGCTTGTTTTTTGAGTTGAGCTTGACCAACCGAAGCTCACGAAACAAGGTGAATCGATGCGATCAGCCGTTCCCTGAGCGCCGCGGTGAGCTTGTCGAAGTGTGCCGCCGTAGGCGGTGTATCGAAGGGCGGCTGATCAGGGAATTTGACCACTGCCCTGTTTACGGCACCATCGAAACCAGCGTCGCCTGGATCAGCGCCCCGGAGCGCACAACCTGGACCACGAACGGACCGTGCACGCCTTTCAGATCCACTTCGTCGTGGTGTGTTCCCGCAGGGACGGTATGGGTGCGCACCAGCCGTCCGTCCAGATTGCGGATCCGGACCAGGGTGGGCACGTCCACCGGCGAAAGCTCCAGATCCAGGAAGCCGCCGCGACGCGCCATCTCCACGAAGGGGCGACCGTCCAGGGCGCCGGTGCGATCCGCGGCGGTCACCAACGGGGTCTTGCGCAGAAGGCGCACCCCGTAGAGCCCGCCCACCATTCCGCTGCTTGCCTGGAAGGTCACGGTGACGGTCTTCTTTCCCGTCACCAGGGCGTTGGCCAGGGCGTATTCCACGTTCACGAATTCGCTCTTCTTCCAGGTGCCCACCAGGGACTGGGTGGCCACTTTCTGTCCGTCCACCAGGATGTCGAAGGTGCGCGCGCAGGTGGTTTCGTTCCCCCAGTAGCGGACCCACAGGGAGAGGTCGGTCTCGTCGTTGGTGGAAAGCTCCCAGCTCACCGAAGCCCCGGCCCCGCCGGTGCACGACCCACCGCTCCGCAGGCTCTCGCCGTTGGCGACACTGGCTGTGGTGTTGGTCTGGACCATCTTGTGGTCGACTTCCGGCTGCTGCTGGCCGGGAACCAGGCGATCGATGGTGCGGCCTTCCAACGCCAGGGCCGCAGCCTGCGCCTTGGAGAGGCTGTCGAGGGTGGCCTGGTTGGTCAAGAGCATCCAGTACATCATGTAGCGGGCGTCGTGGATCTTGTAGAACGGCTCCAGGACCAGGCCCGTGTCGCGCTTGTTGGCAAACAGGTACGGGGCCTTGAAGGTCAGGGGCTTGCCCGGCACCGGCACCAGGCGCGAGGCGATGGAGTCGGGCTTGGCGGCCAGCATGGGGGCCTGGGTGAGATCCAACTGCGTGCCGCTGGCGATGTGGGCCCAGCGGCCGTCGCCGGCCACCAGACCGGTCAGGCTTTCGGTGCCGGTCTTGGCGCCCAGGACGATGGGACCCCGGAGGATGGCGTAGTAGTTGGCCACGTTGGGGAGCTGCTCCACCGTGGTGCGCATGGGCATCAGCACCGTGACCACCTCGCCGCCGTTCCAGGTGCGGTTCAGTTCCACGTAGGTGGATGGCGACGAGGATTTCACCACGGTGTCGGAGCCCACCAGCACCTTGAATTCGCCCGCTTTCACCCAGGCGGGATGCCGCACCAGAAGACGGAATTTGACCGGAGCGGCGGTGGAGACCGTCAGTCGCGAGGACTCCTCCTCGGGGAAGCGCGTGGCTTGGACGATGGTCACTCCCTTGGCCTTCCAATTCAGTTCGGAAGCCATGAACAGGTTCACCACCAGGGAATCGCCCAGGTGCATGTAGGTGAACTGCGCGTACTTGGCGGGATTTTCCATGCCCGAGCCCACGCAGCACCACATCGCCGAGTTCACCGCCGAATACACCCGGTAGTGGCGGGGGCGGGCGGGCGTGAAGTAGACGTAGCCGCCGTGGGTGGGGTGGATGATGGACAGCATGTGGTTGAAGAGCGATCGCTCGTAGAAGTCGGCGTACTTGGCCTGCGGGGAGATGCGGAACAAATCTTCCGTGAGCTTCAGCATGTTGTACGAATTGCACGACTCCGGGCCTTCCGGGACGTTCACGAAATCCGAATACTTGGCCTTGGAAGGGAAGTATTCCTGGCGGCTGTTGGCGCCGATGGCGATGCTGCGGTTCGAGGTGACCGTGCTCCAGAAGTACTGCGCGCCCTTGGCGTAGGTGGCGTCGTTGGAGACCTCCGCGACGCGGGCGAACCCGATCGCCTTGGGCACCTGGGTGTTGGCGTGCTTGTCGTCGAGGTTGTCGGTGCCGGCGGCCATGGCGTTCAGGAGCCACTTGTGCGACCACTTCTTCGCCGCGTTCAGGTACTTGACGTCTTTTGTCATCGCGTAGGCGTCGGCGTAGACTTCGTTCATGCCGCCGTATTCGGTGCCCATCATGGATTCCATCTTGGAATCCGTGAGGCCGTTGGTGATCGTGATGCCCCAGTCGCAGAGCTTCAGGAACATGCTCTTCGCGGTTTCGTTGCCCGCGTACATCCACGCGTCGCGCAGACCGGCGTAGGTCTTGTGGATGTTGTACCAGGGAACCCAGTAGCCGTTCTGGCCGCCGGCGTCGCCCCCCTTGATCTTCAGCCACATCGCCTTGCCGTTGGGCACGCCGCTGAGGTATCCCACGAAGTTCGCGGTGGTGCCGTTGGCGTCCTGGGCGCGCTTCATCTCGGAGATCACGTACTCCATGCGGGCCTTGATCCGCTCGTCGCCGGAGGCCGCGTACTCCATGGCCAGGGCGCTCAGGTAGTGGCCGCCCACGTGGCCGTCCAGCCCGGCCCAGTTGGGGAAGGCCGCGCCCTTGGCGGCCAGTCCCGCCTCGGCCAGGAAGGGTTGCATCAGACGGTCGACGTTGTAGGCGAGCAAGGTCTTGGCGTTCAGGTCCTGGCGATCCTTGAAGGGACCGTCCAGGAGTTTCACATTGCCCAGCGGGAAGAGCGATGGGTAGAGCTTGTCCTGGGCCTGGCTCGCGGCCGTGGCCAGAAGGCAGACGAGCGTGCTGGAAAGGAGCGTCTTCATGGCATGGACTCCGTGGCGATGGCGGTATTCCCTCCTCCGGACCCAGGATGGGGGAGCGGAAGGGGGGTGGCCTGTCCCGAGTGAGGATGCGACTTGGGGCGCGGGATCTCCACGGGATTCGGGGAGGGCATCTTGTCATTCTGGCAATCCGGGCCGGAGGGGATCTGCGGGTGTTGCCAAAATGGCATCCAGTCCAGTGGGGAACGTGGTCCCGCGCACCGGAGACCGGCCCTAGCTTCCCGGGAACAGGAAACATCAGGATCCGATCGACGAGGGGAGCGACCATGGGAAACTCGACCACCACCAGCGGCAGGCAATCCCTGTGGCCCCTGCTGGCCGCCGCCGTGGCCTGGACCGTTTCGCTCGCGCCGGACGCCTCGGCGCTCGCGATCAAGACCGTCGCCGATGATCCCGACGGAATCACCGCCACTTGCGACAAGGGCGTCCTGAAGATCAGGATCTGTCAGGCCGACATCGTCCGCGTCGCCTACACCACCGCATCAAGAATCCCCGAACGCCCCTTGAAGATCGTGACCAAGGAGTGGGGGACTCCGGTCTTCGCAAAGACGGAGACCGGCGACACCGTCACGCTGCAGACTTCCAAGCTCAAGGTGAAGATCGCCAAGTCCACCGCCAACGTGACCTTCGCGGATCTTGCCGGGAACGTGGTGCTGTCCGAAACCGCCAAGTCCCTGACCCCCGCCACGGTGGAGGGCGTGGCCACCAACACCGTGCGCGGCGAATGGAACTCGCCCGCCGACGAAGGCCTATTCGGGCTGGGCCAGCACATGGCCGGCAAGTTCAACTACAAGGGCCAGACCGAGGTGATGGACCAGGACTACGGCACACAGGGGACGGCGGTGCCCATCCTGGTGTCCACCAACGGGTACGGCCTCTTCTGGGACAGCTACGCCAAGGTGAACTTCTCGGGCAACGTGGCCTCGAACACCCGCTATGCGCTCTCGTCGGAGACCGGCGACGTACTGGACTACTACTTCTTCTACGGCCCCGAGATCGACCAGGTGGTGTCCGGATACCGCACCGCCACGGGAAAGGTGCCGCTGTTTCCCAAGTGGGCCTACGGACTGATCCAGTCCAAGGATCGCTACATGTCCCAGAAGGAGATCCTCGCGGTCAAGGACGGATACCGCAAGAACAAGATCCCGCTGGATGCGATCGTGCAGGACTGGCATTACTGGGACGGCGCGGGGCAGCAGGGCTGCTACTGCTTCAATTCCAGCTACGGCAACGTCAAGAGCACCGTGGACCAGCTTCACGCCGAGAACATCCACACGCTCATCTCCATCTGGAGCGAATTGGAAAAGGGGAGCGCCAACTACGCCACCTACGACGCCAAGGGCTGGCTGTGGCCCTCCGACGGCAACACGCGGTTCATCGACGCCTACAACAAGGATGCCCGCGAGACCTTCTGGACCAACATGCGGAACGCATTCTTCGATCCCAAGGTCCAGGGCTGGGACGGCTGGTGGTTCGACAACGACGAGCCGTTCCCGTACCCCGACGGCTTCAATCGCCGCACCCTCATCACCGCCATGGGCAAGGGGGTGCTCTTCTACAACAGCTATTCCTTCCCCATGACGGAGATGTTCTACCGCAATTGGAGGTCCGAGATCCCCGGCAAGCGCGCCGTGATCCTGCACCGCGCCAACTTCCCGGGCCAGCAGGCGCATTCCACCATGCAGTGGAACAACGACATCGCGGTCAGCTTCACCACTCTCAAGAACTCCGTGACCAGCGGCCTGAACTCCACCACCACGGGCATCCCCTACTGGACCACCGACATCGGCGGCTACTGGGGCGCCAACGCCGACTACACCACCGCCACCAACCAGGAACTCATGGTGCGCTGGCTCCAGTACGGGGCGTTCCTGCCCATCTTCCGCATCCACGGCAACATGAAGTCCGGCCAAGGCAAGGAGCTGTATTCCACCACCTTCACGGCGGCCACGCGCGCGAACCTCCTGATCGCCGACAAGCTCCGCTACCGCCTGATGCCCTACACCTATTCGCTGGCCTGGATGACGACGAATTCCGACTACACCCCCATGCGAAACCTGATCTTCGACTTCCGCACCGACCCCAACGTGAAATCGGTGGGCAACCAGTTCATGTACGGACCCGCCATCATGGTGAGCCCGGTGACCACCGAAGGAGCCACCTCGCGCCAGGTCTACTTCCCGGCCGGCCGCTGGTTCGACTTCTGGACCGGCCAGCTGCGAAACGGCGGCGTGACGCTCTCCACCAACGCCCCGCTTTCCAGGATTCCTCTCCATGTGCGGGCCGGGTCCATCGTGCCCATGGGTCCCGACATTCAGTACGCCACCGAACGCGCCGATACCATCGAGCTGCGCATCTACCCCGGCGACGACGGCAAGTTCACGCTCTACGAGGACCAGGGCGACGGCTACGAATACGAAAAGGGCGCCTTCGCCACCATTCCCATCGCCTACGTGGACGAGACCCGCAACGTGATCATCGGAGATCGCCAGGGAAGCTTCACGGGCATGGATGCCAAGAAGGTCTTCAACATCGTGTTCGTGTCCGACAACCACGGCACCGGCATCGAGACCACCACGCAGCCGGACGATGTACTGGTGTACACGGGCAGTCAGGTGTCTTTGCAGACCATGGGCCTTTCGCGGCGGGCTTCCGCGGGCGCGCTGGAAGCCACCTTGCGCAGCACGTCCGATCGGCTGGCCCTTCCGGAAGCCTTCCGGGGGAAGTCCAAGGACATCGAGGTGCGCGACCTTTCCGGAAAGCGGGTGCGGACCCGCACCGGATTCGTGCCCAATACCTTGGATCTGCGGCGCGACATGGGCCTGCCCGCCGGGGAGTATCTGGTGCACCTGCGCGCGACGCGGTAGCAGGCATTCCCCCGCGCGGGCACCGCCCGTCCCAGAGGTGGGGTGCCCCGCGGACTTGTACACTTCTTCTCCATGTCCAACGCACCCACCCTCCGGCCTCATCTGGCCCAACGCCTGGAACAGCTGCCGGGCGCGCCGGGGGTGTACATCATGAAGAACGCCGACGGCGAGATCATCTACATCGGCAAGGCCAAGATCCTGAGAAACCGGGTGCGCAGCTACTTCCAGGGGCGCGCGACCGACCACCGCGCCGCCATGGTCCTTTACAAGCACGTGGTGGACATCGAGTGGATCGTGACCGACAACGAGCTGGAAGCGCTGATCCTGGAAGCGAACCTGATCCGCCAGCACCGGCCCCGCTACAACGTGCTGGCCAAGGACGACAAGCACTTCCCGTATCTGCGGCTCACCACCGGCGAGGCCTTCCCCAAGCTGGAGGTGGTGCGCCGGGTGACCAAGGACAAGCACAGGTACTTCGGGCCATACACCGACGCCCAGGCCATGCGCCGGGCGCTCTCCCTGGCACGCGAGCTGTTCCGCGTGCGCGACTGCGACCTCGACTTGTCCACCAAGCGATTGGAGCGCGCCTGCCTGAACTACCACATCCACCGCTGCGACGGCCCCTGCGTGGACGCCATCACCCAAGAGCAGTACGAGCCGGTGGTGAAACAGATCGTGATGTTGCTGGAGGGCCGCAACCGCGAGCTTCTGGCCCAGCTGACCGACGAGATGAACGCCAAGGCCCAGGCCCTCGATTTCGAGGGGGCCGCCCGTCGCCGCGACCAGATCGCATCGCTGGAGAAGCTGGGAGTGTCGCAGAAGATGGACCTGGGCGAATGCGTGGACCTGGATGTGCTGGCCCTGTCCCGCGAGGGGCGTTGGGCCTGCATCGCCCAGTTTCGGGTGCGTGCGGGCGCGGTCATGGAGCGTTCCCACCGGATCGTGCGATGCCCCCTGGAAGAAGACGACCACGAGATCATGGAGCGCGCCCTGCTGGAGTTCTACCCGGAAGGGATCCAGCCACCGCCTCCGGAGATCCAGGTATCTGCATTGCCCATGGATCTGGAACTTCTGGAAGAGCACCTGGCCCGGCTGGCCGGCCGCAAGGTGCGGATCGCCCAACCCAAGCAGGGCGATCCGTTCAAGACCGTGCGCATGGCGCTGGCCAACGCGAGGATGCTCCTGGTGGAGCACTTGGCCCATCTGGAATCCAAGAACCGGATCTCCCAGTCGGTGGCGGCCTTGCAGGAAGCGCTGGGCCTGCAGAATCCCCCGCGACGGATCGAGGGCTTCGACATCTCGCACCTGGGCGGGACCAAGACGGTGGCCTCCATGGTGTGCTTCGTGGACGGGCGCCCGTTCAAGTCCGGGTACCGGCGCTTCCACGTGCAGACCGTGGAGGGGATCGACGACTTCGCCTCCATGCGGGAGATCGTGGGGCGGCGCTTCCGCCGGTTGCGGGAAGAAGGCGGCGAGCCCCCCGACCTGGTCCTGATCGACGGCGGCAAGGGACAGCTGGGCATGGCCTGCGAGGCGATCGCCGCGGAAGGATTCCCCGACCAGCAGCTCCTGGGCCTGGCCAAGCGCATCGAGGAGGTGTTCCTGCCGGGACGGAGCGATCCCATCCTGATCTCGCACCGTTCTCCGGCCCTGAAGCTCCTGCAGCAGGTGCGCGACGAGGCCCACCGCTTCGCCATCACCTTCCAGCGTTCGCAGCGCACCGAATCCATCGCCTCCTCCTGGCTGGACACCGTTCCCGGGATCGGTCCCACCCGCCGCTCGTTGTTGTTCCAACAATTCGGTTCGGTGGCGCGCATCCGCGAAGCCTCCCAGGAGGAACTGGAGCGGATCGTGGGCGCCAAGGTCGCTTCCGTCCTGCGCGAAGCCATTGAGAAGGACCCTCCACCGGCACACGGGAATTGACCTACACTTGAGGACCGGGAGAGGAGCCTGGTCGATGCCGAATCGACGGCTCCGTACGGGAGCATTCGGGAGAAGCGCATGAGATACGGTCATTTCGACGACCTCGCTCGCGAGTACGTGATCACCAGACCGGACACGCCCAAGTCGTGGATCAACTATCTGGGGTCGCGTCTCTACGGCGGGATCATCACCCAGAACGCGGGAGGCTACAGCTTCTACAAGTCCGGAGGCACCGGGCGGATCCTGCGCATGCACTTCAACAGCGTTCCGGTGGACCAGCCGGGACGGACCATCTACGTGCGCGACGACCACTCGGGCGATTTCTGGTCGACCAGCTGGCAGCCCGTGGGCAAGCCGTTGGACAAGTACAAGTCCCGGGTCCGCTACGGCCTGGGGTATTCCGTGTTCGAGTCCGAGTACGACGGCATCGCCACCATCCTCACCGTGTTCGTGCCCAAGGGACAGGCGTTCGAATACTGGGCGCTGCGCGTGGTCAACCGCAGCAATCGTCACCGGAAATTGTCCATCATCTCCTACGCCGAGCTCGCCAACAACTGGAACTACAGGCAGGACCTGGAGAACCTCCAGTACAGCCAGTACACGGTGCAGATGAGCGTGCACGACGGCATGATCCGCTGGCGCAACTGCACCAATCCGGGCTACGACGAGGTCTGGTTCGGGCTGGCCGGCGCCCCGGTGGTGGGATTCGACACCGATCGCGAGCAGTTCCTGGGACCCTACCGCACCTTCGCCGCGCCCGCCGCGGTGGAGAAGGGGCGGCTGGGGCATTCCATCGCCGTGGGCGACAACGGCTGCGCCAGCCTGCAGGCCAACATCGAACTGGAGACGGGCGAAAGCCGCGACCTAACCTTCATGCTGGGGATGGGATCGCCCATCGAGAGCTGGCGTGGCCTGCCGCCGGGAGCGGACATCCTGGAGGAGTTCGGGACCCCCCAGCGCCTGGAGAAGGAGCTGGCCGCCACCAAGGCCGAGTGGACCGAGGTCCTGGAGCGCCTGCAGGTGGAGACCCCCGACACCGAACTGAACTCCATGCTCAACGTCTGGCACGCCTACCAGACCCACATGACCTTCAACTGGTCGCGCGGCGTCTCCCTGGTGGAGGCGGGCGACCGCGACGGGTTGGGCTACCGCGACACGGTCCAGGACATCCTGGCCGTGACCCACGCCATCCCCGCCCAGGTGGAGGAACGGTTGGATCTGATCCTCACCGGGCAGACCTCCGCCGGCGGCGGCCTGCCCCTGGTGAAGCCGCTGTCGCACAGCCCGGGGCACGAGAAGCCCCCGGCCGACGAGCAGTACCGTTCCGACGACACGCTGTGGCTTCCGTTCACCGTGTCGAATTTCGTCTACGAGACCGGGCGGCTGGACTACCTGGACAAGATCCTGCCCTACGCCGACAAGGGCGAAGCCTCGGTGTACGGGCATCTCAAGCAGGCGCTGCAGTTCTCCATCGACCACAAGGGTCGAAACGGCCTGGTCCAGGGACTGCACGCCGACTGGAACGACTGCATCAAGTTCGGGACCACCGGGGAATCCCTCTTCACGAGCTTCATGTTCCTGAAGGGGTGCCGGATCGTCGCGGATCTGGCCCGCCGCCTGGGCCGCGAGGAAGACGCCCAGTGGGCCGAATCCGAGGCCGCCGAGATGCACAAGTCGATCCAGGCCTCGGCATGGGACGGGAACTGGTTCCTGCGGGCGATCTCCGCCACCGGCGGCACCTTGGGGTCCCACCGCAACCCGGAAGGTTCCATCTACCTCAACGCGCAGACATGGGCGGTGATCTCGGGCGCGGCGTCGGCTTCGCAGGCCCGGATCGCGATGGATTCCGTGAAACGCCATCTGGCCACCGAACACGGTCTGCTCCTGTGCGACCCTCCCCATACCCATCCCGACCCCCACATCCAGTTGCCGCTTCTGGTGTACCCTCCCGGCCACAAGGAGAACGGAGGGATCTTCTGCCATTCCAACGCATGGGCGGTGGTGGCCGAATGCATCCTGGGCGACGGCGATCGCGCCCACGAGTACTACCGCAGCTACCTGCCGGCCCGCTACAACGAGGCCGCCGACATCCGCCAGGTGGAGCCGTACGTGTATTGCCAGTTCACGCACGGGAAGTCCTCCCCCCGGTTTGGCCAGAGCCGCAACCCCTGGCTCACCGGAACCGCGTCCTGGACCTACATCGCGGTCACCCAGTTCATGCTGGGAGTTCGCCCCGAGTTCGATGGACTGCGGATCGACCCCTGCATCCCCCGCGATTGGAAGGGCTTTTCCATGACGCGCTACTTCCGGGGCAAGAAAATCTCCCTGTGGGTATCCAATCCCAAGGGCGTCTGTCGCGGGGTGGGGCGGATCATCCTCAACGGCGAGCGCCTCGAAGGGAACATCATACCCGCAGCTCTTCTCCAGGATCGGAACATCGTGAGGGTGGTGCTGGATGGCTGAATTGAACTTGCGCAACGTCTCCAAGTCCTTTCGGGGGCATCCGGTCGTCCAGGAGGTGAGCTTCCCGGCTCGCTCCAACGAACTGGTGGTGCTGCTGGGCCCCTCGGGCAGCGGCAAGTCCACCCTGCTTCGATTGATCGCGGGGCTGGAGGAACTGGAGGAAGGGGGAATCTTCCTGGACAACCAGCGGGTGGACGAACTTTCCCCCCGCGAACGCAACGTGGCGATGGTCTTCCAGCAGGAAGCCCTCTACCCGCACCTGACCGTCCGGCAGAACCTGGAGTTCGGGTTCAAGTTGCGCGAAGCTTCGGCGGAAGACGCCAAGGACCGCATCGAAGACGAGCTGGAGGCTTTCGATCTCCATGCCGTGGCCGACCTCCGGCCCGACGCGCTGAGCTTGTCCCAGCGCCGCAAGACTTCCCTCGCCCGCGCCTTTGCGCGGGATGCCTCGATTTTCCTCTTGGACGAGCCCCTGGCCAACCTGGACCCCCGCGAGAGGTTGGATCTGCGCCTGCGCCTGGGGCGGCGGCGGGGGAACTTCAACGGCCCGGTGGTGTACGCCACCCAGGACCAGACCGAAGCCATGACCCTGGCCGACTGGATCGTGGTGCTGGACCAGGGCAAGGTTCGCCAGATCGGGCGACCCATGGATCTGTACGAGGATCCTTGCGACGAATACGTGGCGTCCCTTCTGGGCGCCCCCCCCATCAATCTCCTGCAGGTGCAGGTGGCTCCCGACGGAGCGGTGATCCTGCCGGGATCGGATTGGGCGCTCTTCCTGGATACCCCGCGGCGTGAGGCGCTCCGCCGATCGGGACTCATGGAAGCGAAACTGGGGGTCCGCTCCCAGCACCTGCGCATCGTGGGGCCGGAGGAGCCGGGGTGGCTCGCCCAGGTGGAGTGGATCGAGACCCTGGGCAACGAAGTCTTCGTCCACTGCCAGTTGGGTGGGGTGACGGTAGTGGTCCGCACCCGTCCAGGGTACGCCCCCCCCCTGGGGCAGTCGGTGGCGGTCCAGGCCCACCCCACCAAGTCCATTTTGTTCGATCCTCGGACGCAACAACGAGTTGTCTGATTTTTTTTGATCAGAAACCTTGACGCGCTCGAAGTTGCTGCGTAACTTTGCTTTCCCTTCCGGTGACGAAGTCGCCGAAACGGGCCGAACCCCTCGAAAGGTTCGATTTCTTTGACAGGTTGGGCGCTAATCAAGGCGCGATATGGAAGGCTTTGCAAGGTGTGTTTCGCCCAGTGATGGGTGGGATGATCTTTGTGAAGGGAGAATGTGAGTTTTAAGTATGAAAAGGGCTTATGGCGGATGCCTTGGCACCATCAGGCGAAGAAGGACGCGGCAAGCAGCGATAACCTCGGGTAGGTGCAAACGACCATTGATCCGGGGGTTTCCGAATGGGGCAACCCAGTGGGCAACCACTAATCCTTGACTGAATACATAGGTTTTGGATAGCCAACGCAGGGAAGTGAAACATCTCAGTACCTGCAGGAGCAGAAATCAAACGAGATTCCCTAAGTAGTGGCGAGCGAACGGGGAGTAGCCCAAACCAGTCATTTATGGCTGGGGTTGTAGGACCTGCATTTAGTGAGTGGATACTAGTCTAACTGGCATGGAAAGGCCGACCATAGTGGGTAATAGTCCCGTTGACGAAAGTTGAAACTCATGAGCGGGTATCCTGAGTAAGGCGGGGCACGTGAAACCCTGTCTGAATCTGGGAGGACCACCTTCCAAGGCTAAATACTCGATGGTGACCGATAGTGAACGAGTACCGTGAGGGAAAGGTGAAAAGTACCCAGAGATGGGAGTGAAATAGTACCTGAAACCGTAAGCCTACAAACTATCGAAGGAAGGCATGACCTTCTGACGGTGTACCTTTTGTTTAATGAGCCAGCGAGTTAGTCATCAGTAGCGAGGTTAAGGGCCTTAGGTCTGGAGCCGTAGGGAAACCGAGTCTTAATAGGGCGTTGAGTTACTGGTGCTAGACGCGAAGCCTTGTGATCTACCCATGATCAGGCTGAAGCGAGGGTAAAACCTCGTGGAGGGCCGAACCTTATCAGGTTGAAAACTGACTGGATGAATTGTGGGTAGGGGTGAAAGGCCAATCAAACTGGGTGATAGCTCGTTCTCTCCGAAATATATCTAGGTATAGCGTCGCGTTGGAGTCACGGGGGTAGAGCACTGATAGGACTAGCGGGCACACCAGCTTAGCAAACCCTAACAAACTCCGAATACCGTTGACTTTAGATCGCGGCAGTCAGCCTGCGTGAGATAAGTTTCGCAGGCGAGAGGGGAACAACCCGGACCATCGGCTAAGGTCCCCAAGTGAATGCTCAGTGTAAAAGGATGTGGGATTACTCAGACAACCAGGAGGTTGGCTTAGAAGCAGCCATCCTTTAAAGAAAGCGTAATAGCTCACTGGTCAAGTGATCCTGCGCCGAAAATTACGAGGGTCTAAGCATTTCACCGAAGCCGTGGACTTGCGCAAGCAAGTGGTAGGAGAGCGTTCCGTAGGCCTGGGAAGGTGGTGCGTGAGCACTGCTGGAGGTACCGGAAATGAGAATGCTGGCATGAGTAGCGATAATGCGGGTGAAAAACCCGCACACCGTAAACCCAAGGATTCCTGGGTAAAGCTAATCTTCCCAGGGTTAGTCGGTCCCTAAGGCGAGGCCGAATGGCGTAGTCGATGGGAAGCAGGTTAATATTCCTGCACCGATCTGCGTGTTCGATGGAGGGACGGAGTAGATACAATCAGCTTCCTGATGGATGGAAGTTTGGGCGCGTAGGATATTCGGTAGGCAAATCCGCCGAGTGTTAGTCCGAGACGTCTGAGGAAGTGCGTTGCTTGCAACAAACCAACTGATTGGAATGACTTCCAAGAAAATCTTCTAAGGTATAGCGCAGACGACCGTACCGCAAACCGACTCAGGTGGGTAAGGCGAATAGCCTAAGGTGCTTGAGAGAACTGAGGTGAAGGAACTCGGCAAATTAGCTCCGTAACTTCGGGAGAAGGAGTGCCAGAGGAGGTGTAGGAGTACATCCGAAGCTTTCCCTGGTCGCAGAGAAATGGCAGAAGCGACTGTTTACCAAAAACACAGGTCTGTGCCAACCCGTAAGGGGCAGTATACAGACTGACACGTGCCCGGTGCCGGAAGGTTAACAGGAGATGTCAGCGCAAGCGAAGCATTGAATCGAAGCCCCGGTAAACGGCGGCCGTAACTATAACGGTCCTAAGGTAGCGAAATTCCTTGTCAGGTAAGTTCTGACCTGCACGAATCGTGTAACGACTTCTGCGCTGTCTCAACCTCGGACTCAGCGAAATTGTAGTGCCGGTGAAGATGCCGGCTACCCGCATCTGGACAGAAAGACCCTATGAACCTTTACTGCAACTTGACATTGGATTCTGGCTGTACTTGTGTAGGATAGGTGGGAGGCTTTGATGTAGTGCCGCCAGGTATTACGGAGCCAACGTTGAAATACCACCCTGGTGCTGACGGAATTCTAACCTGACCCATGATCTGGGCCGGAGACATTGTCTGGTGGGCAGTTTGACTGGGGCGGTCGCCTCCTAAAAGGTAACGGAGGCATCCAAAGGTCCCCTCAGCGTGGTCGGTAATCACGCGCAGAGTGCAAAGGCATAAGGGGGCTTAACTGCGAGACCGACAGGTCGAGCAGGTACGAAAGTAGGGCTTAGTGATCCCGCGGTTTAGCGTGGAATTGCCGTTGCTCAATGGATAAAAGGTACTCTAGGGATAACAGGCTGATCTCCCCCAAGCGTCCATAGCGACGGGGAGGTTTGGCACCTCGATGTCGGCTCATCGCATCCTGGGGCTGGAGAAGGTCCCAAGGGTTTGGCTGTTCGCCAATTAAAGCGGTACGTGAGCTGGGTTCAGAACGTCGTGAGACAGTTCGGTCCCTATCCGATGTGGGCGTAGGAAGCTTGATGGAACTTGTCCCTAGTACGAGAGGACCGGGATGAACGCACCTCTGGTGTACCAGTTGTTCCGCCAGGAGCATCGCTGGGTAGCTATGTGCGGCAGAGAGAAACGCTGAAAGCATCTAAGCGTGAAGCTCCTCCAAAGATGAGGCTTCCCTGGGGGCAACCCCCTGAAGGGCCGTCCGAGACTAGGACGTTGATAGGTCACAGGTGTAAGCTCTGCAAGGAGTTAAGCCGAGTGATACTAATCGCCCGTGCGGCTTTCAACTCACATCCTCCCCTCCACAAAAGATTCTTTTGACACGCATCTTGCGTAGTCTTCCAACCAAAATCGCATCTTGATTGGCTATCCAGCCCACGATTTGTGGTGGTGTTAGCGAGAAGGCCACACCTGTTCCCATCCCGAACACAGTAGTTAAGCTTCTCAGCGCCAATGGTACTCGGACCATACGATTCCGGGGAGAGTAGGTCGCCGCCACATTCCTTTAGAAAGCCCTCCGTCCAACGACGGAGGGCTTTCTGCGTTCCAGGGAAATACGAATTCACAGTCAAGGAAGACCGCTGGAGTCCGAATCATGGTCTTGCCCTGACACCGTGCCTCAGGATCTGGTCGCAGGTCGGGGGGCTTGCGGCCCCTGGACACTCTTGCATACGGCTCCGCGTTGCATCGATGTGCACCCTGGGAGTGGATCGAGTGCCCCCATAAGCTCGATCAGGACACGATGAGAACCGGCACTGCTTCGGCATCCAAGCCGGACTCCCAGCGGCTGCAACGAGCGCACCGAAGACGCCAGGTGAAGCACCGAATGGCGGCCGATGGGTGGCGTCTCAGGCGCTGCCCTGCTCGGGCCTTGTAGGCACCTCGCAAGAGGAACCTACTGCAGCTCCTGCCGGAGGACGCCGTGGAGGCGGATGTCGTCGATCCAGAATTCCGAACCACCATCCATCAGGAAAACCAGATAGTTGATGGAATCCCGGACCGCGTCCCAGCCGACGTTCCCTCGATTGCCGTCGGGGGCGAGGAAGTCGGAGGGACGCACGACCACGCGCTGCCAGGTGGAACTCAGTTGACGTGGAGCCCAGCAGCGCATGGGTTGGATGCTGTCGATCTGACCGCGCGACATCCGTCCCATCTGGACGCTGTCCAGGGATTCGAAGGTGACCCAGAGATTGCCCGAACCGCGCGCCCACAGTTCCACCGAATCCAGACCCCGCAGGGAGCGCCGCGTGGCAGCCAGCATGGTGGCGGTGAAGATGCTGCGGCCGGTGTCGCATTGACCCGTCAGACAAGCCAGATGGAGGGAACTTCCCTTGCCGTCGCTTCCTGGGCTGACCAGTCCCGAGGGGAGGAACTTGGGACCGAAGTACCAGAACGAAGAGTCTGGTAGACGATTGTGGAGGGTGGATCCCGTTTCGAAGTCGTCGACCAGAACGGAATTCCAGGCGAGTCTCCGGTTGTCCGGAATCCCCGACCAGAGCTGCTCGGTCGATTGGCGTTCCGCCGGAGGAAGCCCCCAGCGCAACCAGAAGTGGGAGCCGTGCATGCGCATCATGGGTTCCAATCGCACCTGCACGCGTCCCCGGGAATGCTCGCGGTCCCAGAAATTCACTTCGAAGGGGATGGCCTGGCCATCCATCCGCACGACTTCCAGGTCCTTGGCGTCGGGCCGGGTCCGCGAGAAGTCCACAACGGTGGAATCCAGTTGCAGCGTAGCCACCACGGTTTCGCCGGGGAAGGCCTCGGACGGCGGGAAGATGGAATCTCCCCGGATCAGACGGGCACTGATTGCGTTTTCGGTTTCCGTGGAGGTGCCTGCGGAGCGCTCTTCGAAGCATCCGTACAGGGCCAGCAAGGCGGCCAGCGCGAACGGGGCGGTCCGGGGCGTCATGGGGTGCTCCCGGCGACGCGTGCCGCGGGGAAGAAGGCCATGGCCAGGTGCATGACGCGATCCGATTCCTTGGATTCCTCCACGCGCTTCTGGATCTGGCGCCGGCACTCGCGCACCAGCTCCCGGATCTCGCGGAAGGCGCGCTCGTCCATGGACAGGGTGAGGGTGGACATGTCGCGCTGGTCGGGGGGGATCTGTTCCAGGGCCGATGAAGCCAGAGACAGGATCTGTCTTTGGAATCCGCGAACGGCCTGGGACTTGGCTTCTCCACCTGCGGTCAGATGGGCTTCGGCGGGAAGGAGCCGGCCGGAGCTCGCGCGCTTGACCAGGCCCAGCTCCAGAAGCAGGGCCAGCGAGGCCTGGACCTCGGATTCCTTGACCGGGGGGATCAGCGACTTGGCCAGTTCCGAGGGAACCGCGCGTCCACCGGTGGTCTCCAGGAGGGAACGGACCACCGCGGTCCACCAATGGGAGAAGTACTCCAGTTCCTTGGACTCCAGCGTCCTGCGCGCAACGTCGCGCAAGGTCATCGCCTTTTCCAGGATGAGCGTGCGTTCCTTGACGGAACGTTCCCGTGCGTAGGCCATCAAGAGCAGATAATACTCTGCCGCTCGTCCGGAGAGGCCCAGGAATTCGAGGGCGCGGCTGTGGCAACGCGCCGGGAGGTGGGCTTCGCCGTGGAGGATGCGGAACACGTTGCTGGGGAACAGCCCGAAGGACTCCGCCATCATGCGGTAGGA
>Ga0209098_1000767_pt1 | contig 33409 bp, 24 predicted proteins | sample AD_JPNHW1_MetaG_FD_184429 | JGI IMG/M metagenome (GOLD analysis project Ga0209098, IMG submission 184429) | Active sludge microbial communities of municipal wastewater-treating anaerobic digesters from Japan - AD_JPNHW1_MetaG (SPAdes) (version 2) | ecosystem: Engineered > Bioreactor > Anaerobic...
AATGGAGGGGACTGTTGCCACTGACGGGATGACCCTTGATGCCGATGTGGGGCTCAGGCTCAAGGCTGGCGGGAAGATAGTATCAAAGAAATTTACGCTGCTCGACAGCTACTATTCTCTCTGGAAATACAAGAAACCAGATTTTCACGGTTACAGCATGGTTATTCATGAAGCTTGTGCCTGGGGAGACTATGTTGCCGGGGAGGTTCATACTCTTGTGCCCGGAGATGTACCCGGTGTGACGGAAAAAGTACCGTACAAGGGCAGCCTCACTTTGCTGGTCAGCCGGCCGGATGGTTCGGTGGATCAGATCCCATCCGTCACGGGTGATGACGGAGTCTTTATTGCACGTAATGTGCCTCTGAAGAATGGTGACAAGGTGAGGATCAGGCTGCCTGACGTGCCAAATCCCGGTCCTGAGCTCAGTGTCACGATACCCTTCAGGGAGGTAAAACTCTATGCAGCGGATTACTTCACAGGTGTGGCTGAGGGGAACGTTGCCGGTTCAGGCAGCAAATGGGCGAAACTTGCCGGAGCACAGCAGGGATCGTCGCCTGCCGCAGCATCCGCTTTTGCAGGCGGATCTCCTGCTGACCGCTTCAAAGGGGCTGTTCCGCAGCAGGAAGCCGTCAGGCGTCTGAATGAGTTCAGAAACAATCTTACCATTTACCACGGTCCGATAGAGTTCATAACCAGTTCCGGACCTGAGGTGAGGCTGGCCGGCGGACCCCTGGATGTCAGTGGCAATAAAGATGCGTCAGGTCAGAAGACCGGTTCAGGTACCGCCGGGGCACGCGCAGCTACAGGGCAGGGCACCGGGGCACGCGCAGCTACAGGGCAGGGCACCGGGGCACGCGCAGCTACTGTTCAGAACCCGGGAGCAAGAAGCACTGTCAGTGCGGGTAACAGGACTCCGGCGAACGTTTCTTCCTCTGCCGGCAAGGCTCTCAGCAACCGTGGCACGGTTGACAATCCTCTTGGAATGTTCTCGGTGGGCGGCCTCACACTTGAACCGGGACAGAAGGTGAAAGCCCGGATAGAGGTGGAAGGGTTCACGGTGGAGTCGGAGTGGATTGAGACCGACGGACTGATGGTTTCAGCTGTTGAGCATGAAAATTTCAGGGCATCAGCCAGGCCCGGAAGCGAGACCTTCTCGGCAGACAGCAGCTTCGTGGTGGTGAGTGCCATCCGCGGTGAGACTGCTCCGGAAGGAACCGTTACGCTGGTGCGCGGAGCCGATGCACCACATGCGTCACTGACAGCACCCCAGTCCGTACCCGAGTTCCCCGAGGCAAAAAAGGCAAAGGTATGGTTCAGAAAAGAGGTCAGGCTGGTTCCTCTTGCGGAACACCCGGGTGCTGCCATAGCATCAACCGGACCTTGGAACGTGGCATACGGATTCTCATCACCGGGAGATGCCCTGGACCCCCTCAAAAACAGGATGCACCCGTTTGAGATGGTGACTTATGTCTTCAAGGGAAAGAACCTCGGGTACTCAGTCGTCACGGATGAATGTATATCATGCACCGCTCCGGCTAATGTCATTGACAGGATTGGCAGGGAGAGTATTCCCGGAAGGCCGTCAGACACAACGGGTCGTCCTGCGACGGTTCACAATGAACCCGGTGGCACGCCGGCGGTCAAGCCCGGCCAGCAGGTAAGAAAGCCGGTGGTTATAAGACAGAGCAGTCCTACTTATTGAACAGGACCTTCACGTTACCGGATTTTAGCCTGGTTGAGAGCCATTTCTCAACCTGCTCTTTTTCCTTGACGGTGAGGTCTTTACCCTTGGTCGTCACTATGACCAGCGCCAGTGTGTCAGGAGTTTCCCTCTCCTTCACATAGTTGAGCGTCCGCGCATAGGAGACCTCTGATACCTGGGGATAAATTACCGCCATCTCGGCAAGGAGGTCACTTCCCTTTTCCCTTATGGCTGAGATTCCGGTCAGCTCGGCATTCCTCTCCCGGAGAAGCAGGTTCAGACGGTTGATCTCTGCCTTCAGCGTCTCCACTTCACTGTTTCGTAATGCGAGATCGGCATAGGAGAATCCCTGTTCCACCTGGACATTCACATCCCCGAGAGAGAAGTCGTTGGCCCGTTCGAGGATATCCTCCTTCTGCGCCTCGGTGAGGGATGTGCCTCCGTAGATAAGCTGAATTGTGCGGGTTTTGGGGTTGATCTCATGCTTGAGCAGATAGTTGCCTTCAACAACACTGATGTTTTCAACATACATTCCGGCCCGTTCAGTGAATTTCTCCTTCTGAACCATCAGGTATCCAAAATAAATACTGGGAATCAGCACCAGTGTCAGGACAACCGAGATCATCTGGTTAATCCTCTTTTTCTGCGCATCCGCGATGGTGCCCCTGATAGGAAGCTTGAGTATCTGTGAGATAAGAAAGGCCGACAGGGCGATGAATACCGTGTTGATGGTGAAGAGGTAAAGGGCCCCGAAGAAAAAGGTGAAATGTCCCGTCGCAAGGCCGTACCCGGCGGTACAAAGCGGTGGCATGAGAGCCGTGGCGATCGCCACCCCCGGGATGACGTTGCCCTTCTTCCTGCTGGTGATGGCCACAATGCCGGCCATTCCTCCGAAAAAGGCGATCAGCACATCATATATGGTAGGGCTGGTGCGGGCAAGCAACTCGGAGTGGGCGGTAGAGATCGGGCTGATGGCAAAATAGGCGGTGGAGGCCAGAAGACCGGCTATCACGGCAAAGGTGAAGTTCTTCAGTGCCTGCCTGAAGAGGGAGAGGTCATAGGTGGCAATGCTGTATCCGATGCCGTTGATCGGACCCATCAGCGGAGAGATGAGCATCGCACCAATGATCACTGCGGTGGAATTCATGTTCAGCCCAACCGATGCAACCAGGATGGCAAAGACCAGGATCCAGAGGTTGGTGCCCTTGAAAACGAGCTCCTTCTCTATGGTGTCATGGATATTTTCATATTCATCGAGGTCACTCTCAAGGTTTATCAGCTCGAGCATTCTCCTGAGCGGTCTGTTGTATTTCATAATCTCTGTTTGCTGATACAAATATAGTTATTTGGGGTATTCTGGTCAGGCAACAGTCCAGTCAGCAGTCTGAGACTGCAGCGGCAGCGCAGGATCAGTCCCGTATCCGCCACCGGCGGATCGGGAAGGCAGTATTAGTAAGCAGCCGGCAGTCTGAGACTGCACCGCCGGGCGGAATCACTTCAGTTCCGCCGTCTTGCTGATGGTGCCCGCCTTGCGCGACTCGTACTTAATCTCAATATCACCCCTGCCGCTGACCAGGAACTGGTACTCCACCTTTCCGAGACCCGGCACCTGGCACATTTGTACCTCGGGACGGTACTCCTTGTAAGTGACAAGATTCATCCATGCGTTGGTCAGCACCCCACCGCCGGCCACTTTGGCACTCCGACCCGTAACAGTCAACTTATCAATTGGATACAACTTATTCTGCATCGTCTCGTATGTTACTGACGGCAGGGCGCCGCTGTTCACCAGCCTAACCCTTACACTCCACAGGTCACCGCCAACCTTTTTCACCTCAAACACATCCATCGTAATTTTCGGTGTCTGCCTGGCAGCGAAGATGACTGAAGAGGCGTTCCTGTGCACCAGGTCCTGCAGCATGAACGGATGCGGCAGACGCGAACTCATTTTCGTCCACCCTCCAATCTCTATGTCACCGTAAAGCGGATGCTTATAAGCCTTCCACTCCTTAAAGAGCTCACCCTGGTTAACGTTGTCATCGAACAACAGTCTCTGCCGCTCACCTGCTGAGGGATCTTCACTTCTTGAACGCTCTTCCTCACCCCTCTTCATCGTGCCGTCATAGGTCTCAGTCTCAGGTTGGTACAGCTCTCCCACCAGTGAGTATGACCCTACAAGCTTGTCTGTAAAATCAGTAAAGTCGCCGTAGGTAGAATAGAGGTCCTTCCAGCTGATCAGGTACTGGTATCCGGGCACGATCTTCTCCATGTGCCCTCCGAGGTAGTCATATACTGCCACGTCTCCCTGAGGAAGCTCGCCGGCAGCCTTTGAGGTGGGGCCCCTGAGATACATGCCTCCGTTATTGTGGAAGGCAAACACCAGGATGATATTGGGCCTTGCCAGCATCCATTCGGCGATGGCCCTGATGCCCTTCCCCTCGAAGGGGTAGTTTCCCGCTCCGCTCTGCACGTAAGGAGGATTCCAGTTCATTCCCCAGTTGCGGTTTCCGTCGACATACCCTTCGCCATCCTCATTGACCTGTCCGTCGCCGTCATTGTCTATCCCTTCCTGCCCGAGCCGTGTCCATTCACCCTTCTCACCGGGCTTGACGGTGATCATCAGCCGCTTGTCGGAAGGATCGCTCCTCAGCCTGCCGAGGGTGTCCCTTATTCTCATGTTGGTGATATTTCCGTCGCCGTCGAGGTCATCCGGACCGTCCTCATCATACAATCCGTCGCGATCATCATCCATCCGTATCCGCAGTCCCCTGTTAGAGCTGGGAGTATTTGCATCCGAGAAGAAATGCGCCCTGCCGTCGACATTCACCACCGGTATTATATAGAACACGTTACGGTCTACAACATCAGTTATCTCAGTAATTTTCCCGTAGTTTGTCAGCAGCCTGTTGGCCAGGCAAAGACAAACCTCCCCTGCCTGGATCTCGTTGCCGTGGATGTTGCCGTCGACATACACTCCCGGCTTGGAAAATGGCTCTCCGGTCTTCGGGTTATTGATTGTCAGCGCCCAGATTATCCTTCCTTCCTCGCTTCGTCCCACCTCATCAAGCTTTGTGAATTCCGGATATGCTGTGTTGAGCGCCTTCATTGCCTCAACCATCTTTTCATAACTGTAATAGAAATCAAAGCGGAGGGGCACCTTCACCTCCTGCGCCCGGGCTAGCATGACGGCAAGCGCCATCAATGCCAATGTCATAAATACTCTTTTTCTTTCCATGGCTCTACCCTCCGATGTTTGTCGTTTCACTGTCATTACCTGCCTGTTTCGACTCCAGCCTGAGTGTCAATGTCCCTTTCTTCGGGCTCCTGACGAGCCAGACATATTTGACTGATTTCATGCCTCCCACCTCGCCGACGGGAGTCCTTTTCTTGCCGGAAAGGATTTCAATCCCATCTCCTTCGAGGGTCAGTATGGCGGGTGCCGGCACCTTGTTCCGCTTGCCCATAGCTATAGGGAAGGAGAGGTAACCCTCATTGGTCACCCATGCCTCAAGCTGGTAAACTCCGCCTCCCTTTTCCGTTGTCTTAACCTCAGCGATAGCAAGCCGTGGCAGTCTTTTCACCAGTTCCGGGATGTAAGGAAGCTGCAGGTCCAACAGTGAGTCAATCATGCTTTCCGGGGGTGTGTTGTCAATGAACGGAGTAAACCCGCCTATCTCCACCTCGCCAAGGGTCGGATGCCTGTAGCTCTTCCAGGGAATGAATCCATGGCCATCGAGCCATTTGTCGGAGAAAGCCAGCTGTGCCAACTCCTTCGGATCGCCCTTCTTCTGGTTTACCTTCACTGTGTCGTTCTTCTTTTCATCGCCCTGGCTTTCCTTCTTTTCCTCCTTCGGTTTCGGAAGGCCCCAGAAATCCATGGTGAACACCGGCAGACCGAGCTGGTAGTATGCCCACTGCTCGAATGATCCGTCTTCCGGCTGGGCCGGATCGAACCTTTCGGCGGTGACGCCCTGCTTCTTCAGGTACTCCTTGTAGTCTGACGAGATCTCATTATAGAATGTCATGTCATCAGGCATCGGGTTAACCACGGCCCCAAGGCCAAGAAAGCTGGCTATCATTCTCTCGTCAGCCGTCATGCCTGGGGGCAGCATCGGCTGCACCAGTTCAATGACCTCGGCCATGGTATAGGTTCGTGAGACGTCAATACCGAGTGAGGCGCCTATCTCCCGTGGTATGCGGATGTTTTCGGTATCAACCGGGCCCTTTTTGCCACCCTTCGGGGGCGAAACGAGGTAGTTGGTCTGGCCGAAGGCAAGAACCATGGCAATTTCTGGATGCGAGAACGCGAACTTAAGCATCGCCTCCGACTCAGGCTCCGAACCGGGATAAAGGCCGCTGCGCCTGCCGAATTTTTTAAACAGGTGCGGGAAGTTGATGTTGACGTTCGTGCCGCCAGGCACATCCTCGTTATACTGACCGTCACCGTCGTCATCGATGCCTTCAGTGTAGAGCTTATAGATTCCCCTCTCGCCCTTTGCGGCATCAGCCTTTCGCATCAGGCGCGGTTCGCCCTCAACGGGTACCCATGTGCCGTCAGGCACCTTCACCCTCATCTGCGTTATGATGCCGTTGCCGTCGAGGTCATTGTAGCCGTCCTCATCAGTCTGGTCATCAGTATCATCGTTGAACGGCCTGCCGTTGCCGGGATCGGCCCAGAGCGGTTTGGTGAAGTAACGGGCATAGGCATCAGGATTGCCCACTGGCAATATGTACCATGTCAGCTTCCCGTTCAGCGACGCGTCGGAGACAACCCGCGAGGCTAGTGACATTGCAGCCTCCGTAGCAAGCGGAGTAAGGCCTGAAAAATTGGCACCGACGAGCACCGCCGGAACGGAAGTGCCTGACTTTCCAATCTCAATCATCAGCATCTCCCTGCCGCCGGGGGTGACTGCGAGCTTATGCACCTTCACCAGCGAAGGATTCGCCAGTCGGAGCTGCTCTACCATGCGGTTCACTGCTGCCGGATCACTGTACTTTTCAGTTGCTCTGACCGGTGCCGGCGCCATCAGCAGCAAAGCGACAAGAAGCATCATGCCTCCCATCACGTGTAATCTGGTATAATTCATCCTGGAAATGGTTTTGCGTGGTATCTGCTACTTCACTTCGATTCCAAATAACTCTTTGTATGACTGTATTATATAGCCGTCGAGCCATTTATAGTGTTCGAGGATAGCCTCTTTCTGTTGCTTTCCCTTTGCAGGTAATGCCTCAACCAGGCCGGCAGTTTTCATGAAGATCTCTGTTTCCACCGGTCCGAGCTTCTGCAGAATACCGGTTTTTTCCTGATTGAGGAGTATGGCTACATTTATGTACTTCGGACCGGAGCCCCTTTTAATGGGGAAGAGCTGGTTCTTGAGGGTCATGGCCGCATCACAGAGGGGAGCATGCATATTTTCCTTCATGCTCACCACAGCCGGCAGGTTCTTTCCTGCGCTGACCCACACCGGTACTGCCACCGTCGTCAGCGGGAAGCCTGCAAGTGTCCACATCATGGCACCGGCCGGGTCTTCACCCGGGGCTGCGCCGACAACCATCATCACGGATGCTGTTGAAGGCCTTGGAATGAAGTCCTCAAAATACCTGAACCTGGCATCTGCAGGGCTTGCAGGAAGATTGTCGCGAAGGTTTTCCTTCGTCAGGGCGTGTGACAGGTTGCGCGATATGCTGTTGAGCAGGTTCTGCGGATCGAGCTTTTTCTGTGCGAGCGCCATGTTCAGGGCGAGGCTTGCAGCCTCATACCTGATATAGCCGAAACCTATGTCCGGAGTGCCGGTGAATGAGTGGTTGGTGCGTATTATAAGACCGTAAGGTGCGATTGCCGGGTCATTGGCATCAATCTTTTTCCAGCTGAAGTTGCCGGTTTCATAATAGGCTGCACCTCCCTGTGCGTCAATTACTCCGAAGTTGGCATCAACTCCGATTGGTTTTGGCATTTCGCTGAGCATCTTCTCGAAATCGGCCAGGGTGGCGCAGGAGGCAAGAGCCATCTTCATCACTTCGCCCTCGCGGTCTGCCAGCTTGGTGGTATCACCGCTGTTGTTGTTATAGGCAGCTGAGTTCATGATGGCGAAGCCTGCGGAGTTGAATCCGCCCCATACCTCGCGCTTCCACGACTCCTTCGAATCAACCAGCCCGATATAGTCGTACTTGCCGTCGGTGAAATATACAAGGGCGTTGTCGAGGGTGCCGGTATCCCTGTTTTTGTACAGCAGAGGCCTGCCGTCAGGGGTGTGCTTGCCTGACATGAGGAATGTGGTGCATGACCAGACCTCGCCCGTAGTGCCGGCAAGCAGCATCACGAACGCAAACAGTGTCAGTTTCTTCATAGGGGTTAAAATATAGTTTGGATAAAGTTATGTTTTTTTTAACCCCGTCAGGTCCGCCGGGTAACATGTTAAGATTTTTTAACCCGCAACCCCGTCCGTGGCATTGAAAACCACAATTTCTGACCGGTACTGCCTTCCCGACTGCTACTGCCGACCGCCGACTGGCACTGCCTTCCCGATCCGCCGGCCGGCGGATGCGGGACTGATCCTGCGCTGCTGCTGCAGTCTCAGACTGCCAACTATTTTATCCTCTTCCCTTCGACCTTCTGCCCTCCCTGGTAAAGTATCATCCTGTTGAATTTCCCGTCAGGGTCAGCCACAAACTCAACCTGGGCTTCGACCACCTTCAGGAAGAACTTCGTCTCGCTTTCAGCGAAAACTTCGAATTTACCCTGTCCTGTTGCCTGTGTCATCAGCCGGTTGCCTTCACGGGTGAACGTGATTGTGAATCCGGGCTGCAGTTCAAATTCACCTGTGTACCTGTCAAGAGTAGCTTCACTGAGTGTGATTGCTTTCTTTTCCTCTATCTTCTTGTCCGTCAGTTTCCATTCATCAAGCCTGCCCCTGTCGTCAGACACGAATGATACGATTTTACCGGCAGCATCACGGCTGAAGGTTGCATACATGAATGCATCATCAACCAGGAACTTATCCTTTTCAACCGGGAACATCTTCCGCGTTCCTGCCCCTGTCAGGGTGGCCGAGAGCTGGTTCCCGTCCCTCGTTACTGTTACCTCCCTGCCGGCGTCATTGAAATAAACCCCGGCGTATTGATCAAGGGTTGCTTCGTCAAGCGTTATCCCGGTGGTTACCAGCGGCTTGCCTATAGCCATGGCGGCCATCTTCAGAGCTGTGAATTCAGGTGCTTTGGCAGTGCTGTTGGAGAAGAGTGCAACATAGACATCCTCTTTCGGAAGGTAGACTGAGCTTGTCAGGTAACCGAAAATTCCGCCTCCGTGCTCAACTGTGGGGCTGCCCTGGAGCTGGGACAGGAACCAGCCGTAGCCGTACCCGGAACCTTTTCCGTTGCTAAGCCTGTACTCAGTAACGGCTTTTTCAAGAGTCTCCTTTTTTACCAGTTTGCCTGCGTAGAGCGCCTGGTGCCATTTGAAGAGATCACCGACGGTTGACATTATGGAACCTGCCGAGTAAGGTTGTGTCATGCTGCAGTAGTCGGAATTCGCCACGCCATCGCCCCCCTGCTGATAACCATAGGCGCGGTTTTTAATAATTTTTGTATCACTTCCGTAGCATGTGGAGGTCATTCCGAGAGGGGTGAAAAAATTCTCCTGGATATAATCCGGGTAGCTCTTTCCGGTGACTTTCTCAATGATATACCCAAGCAGGAAATAACCTGAGTTGTTATAATTCCATTTCGTTCCAGGGGCAAATTCCATCGGCTGGTTTTTGAAAGTATTTATCAGTTCGTCGGGCTTCATGTCAGTCCTGACATTCTCAATGTAACCGGGCAGGTTTGTATAGCTTTTTATCCCTGAGGTGTGGGTCAGCAGATGTTCAATAGTAATAGTATAGGCCTGTGTCGGGTAATCAGGGATAAATTTTGTTATATCGTCCTGCAGTGAGAGTTTTCCCTGTTCCATTAGCTGGAGGATTGCAACTGCAGTGAATTGTTTGGTGATTGAGCCAATCCTGAATACCATATCTGGTTGCATCGGCACATTCAGCTCGAGGTTGGCCATGCCAAAGGCCCGGGTGTATATCACCTGACCGTCCTTTGCAACCAGAGCTGCGCAGCCGGTCTCGTCAGGCTTGAATTGTTCAAGAAGCATTTTGTCATAGTCCACAGCAAGTTTTTTGACATTAAGCGGCTGTGCTGCAAGAGGAACAGTGATAAAATAAGAGATCACTGACAGTATAACTGTCACAAGGAATCCTGCTTTTTTCATGGTCATGGTTTTATGATGGTACTCAATAAAGACGACATTTGGGCATCAGTGCTGCTGTGAACATCTGAGGGCTGCAGTTGTTTCATTAAAGTTATGCAAAATGAGTAACTGTATGAAATTATTTATTGCAGCAATTGCATTGCTCATTTTCGGACTGGCGCCATTACCGGCACAAAAGATCGAAAAGATCGGTATCCCCGGACTGGAAAAGATTCTTGCCAGCTCTGAAGATCAGTTGTATGTGGTCAACTTCTGGGCTACCTGGTGCCCGCCATGTGTCACAGAACTGCCATACTTTGAAAAGCTTTCCAAAGAGTACCAGGGCAAGGGAGTAAAATTCATCCTCGTAAGCCTTGATTTCCCCAGCCAGATTGACTCGAAACTCATCCCCTTCCTGAAGAAAAACAAGATCACCGCTGATGTAAGGCTGATGACAAACCTCGACTACAACAGCTGGATCGACAAGGTTGATCCCGGCTGGCAGGGAAACCTCCCGGCAACCCTGTTCTTCAATAACGCTGAGAAAACAAAATACTTTCACCCCTCAGAGGTGGATGAAAAAGAGCTGAGAGATCTGATAACCAAATACAAACAGTAATTATTAATAAAACCGACAAGATCATGAAGAAGTACCTGTTTATATCTGTGGCGGCCCTTATGATGACGGGCCTCCTGAACGCGCAGTCGCAATACAAGGCTGGCGACATCGCATCTGATTTCAATCTTAAAAACGTTAAAGGCGAACCGGTATCACTGACAGATATTAAAGACGCTGACGGATTCATCGTTGCCTTCTGGTGCAACACCTGCCCGGTGGTGAAGAAGTATGACCAGCGCCTGCAGGAGCTGCACGCGAAGTATGCACCCAAGGGATACCCGGTGGTTGCAATCAACGCGAATGACCCGGCCGTTTCTCCGGGCGATTCATATGACAGGATGAAGGAGACCGCCGCTAAGCTGAACTATAAGTTTGAATACCTCTTTGATGAGACCCAGGAGACAGCACGTAAATACGGAGCAACCAATACACCACATATATATATATTGTCATGGAAGGACGGCAGACTGGTTGTTGATTACGTCGGTGCCATCGACAACAATGCTGATGATGCAACCGCAGCAGACAAGAAATATGCAGAGGATGCCCTGAACAGCATCCTGAAGGGTCAGGCCGTCGCCGTGGCCGGCACGAAGGCTGTGGGATGTTCCATCAAGTGGAAGAAAAGCTGAGTTGCCCCGATAAGGTAAACCTGTTTAACTTAATGAATGGCATCCGGCATTTACCTGCCGGGTGCCGTTTCTGTTTCCCCCGGTTTGATAGCGGCATCTTCAGCCGGCGGCTCGGAGGTGATGTTTCCGAACTTGTCGACGTAAGCTATCATATTATCCAGTCCGCCACCCGGTGAGTTCTCCCTCCGAAGCTGCTTCTTCTGCTCCTTTTCCTTTCTCTTCTTCAGACGCTTCTCGGTCTTTTGCTTTTTAATGAAACTGTTGTTTGGTCCTGCCATATATTACTGATTTTAATTAACAAATGTGATTGCCCTGCCGCTTGCCCCGGCTCTGCCCGTGCGGCCGATACGGTGAATGTAGCTTTCCATGTCTCTGGGTTGCTGGAAGTTAATTACATGTGATACGTGAGAGATATCAAGCCCTCTCGCAGCCACGTCAGTTGCCACAAGCACCTTTATTTTCCTGTTCCTGAAAGATTCAAGGGCTTTAATCCTGTAATTCTGCGATTTGTCGCCGTGAATCTCATCGGCTGTTATGCCGCCTCTGCGGAGGTCTCGGCATATCCTGCTCACTCCACGCTTTGTTTCGGCAAAGACGAGCACCTTCTCAAAAGAGTCTTCACGCACCATTTCAAGGAGAATCTCAATTTTCCTTTCTCCATCCTTAACTGAGATGATATCCTGTTCTATATTGTCAGCGCTGATGTTGCCGGTACGGACCCTGACGACAAACGGGTTTTCCATCAGTCCGTCAATAATCTTTCGCTGGCTGCTGTCCTCCGTGGCTGAGAAAAGTATCGTCTGTTTCCGGCGGCCCATCCCTTCAACCAGTTTCTGGATCTCAGGGGCAAAGCCCATGTCGAGCAACCGGTCAAACTCATCCAGCACAAGTACCGAAAACCTCCGCAGGTCGAGGGCTCCCTGCCGCACCATGTCGGCCAGCCGACCCGGCGTGCCAATGATTACATGGCCCGGTTTTCTCAGTTTTTCGATATCGTGCCTGACGCTTGTGCCGCCAATGAGGCAGGTGCTGAAGAGCTTCAGGCCATGGGCAATGCTTCTGAACTCGGTGTCGGTCTGAAGTGCAAGCTCACGTGTCGGAGAGATCACCAGAACATTGCCTGACGGGTCTTTTCTTATCAGATTATTAATTAAAGGTATAAGAAATGCTGCGGTCTTTCCTGTCCCTGTCTGAGCCAGGCCTATAAGGTTCCGGCCCTCCAGCAATGCTTCCAGGGTCTTGTCCTGAATCTCAGTGGGCACCTCGTAGCCCTTCTTTCTCAGGTTGCTGATGATTGAACCTTCAACGGGGAGGTCAGTGATTAATCTTCCGGCCCTGTAGATAGTTTCATCTGCAGGAACAGCCTTCCTGACGAAGCTCTCGGGAGGGAGCTCCCCTGCGTTATGTTTTTTCCTGCTGTTGAAGTTTGCCGTTTCTTTTTTTCCCTTTTTGTAAGTCCTGTTTTTTGCAGATCGTCGATCTTTTTTGTATTCCATTCTGAATTAATTGGTTAATGCCTCTGAAAAATCATTAACCAGATATCTGTTCAAAATGGTAATGTTCTTATGGCGAAAAAATGACTGAGCCTAGGCTGGTGGTGGTAGAAAGGATCTCTGAAAAATTTCGGGGAGATTCGCGGTCTATACAGATCTAACCTATGCCAGAATCGCGGCAAAGATACATTTTTTTCAGATACCCCGCAAACAGGTCATGGCTGAATGCCGGTCGGTGTCAATCCGCGGACAGTCCACGAGACATTGCCGGCGAAAGCCTGCCTGAGTACAGGCGATGGATCAAAGCCGGAGGAAACCGCCTCGCGGAGGGCAACCCGGGCAGCGTTGAAAATAAGTGTTATCTTGGCGGATATGAAAAAGATCGCTATCATCAGCCCAAGCGTGAGGCAGGGAAGGAAGAGCCACAGGGTGGCACTCTGGTTCCGTAGTTACCTGAAACAGAATAACCTGGCAGAAACTGATATCATTGACCTTTCGGAATACCGGTTCCCGCTCTTTGAAGAGAGGCTGAAGATGCAGCAAACACCGCTCCCTGAAGCGATTGAGATTGCAGGGAGGGTCAGGTCGGCTGATGGCGTAATCATAATCGCACCGGAATACAACGGAGGTTACCCGGCCAGCCTGAAGAATGTCATCGACCTGCTCACCGATGAGTGGCGCCGCAAGCCCGTAGCCATCTCCACTGTTTCAGACGGCCCCTTCGGGGGAACACAGGTCATCACCTCGCTCCAGTTCACCCTCTGGAAGATCGGAACGATCACAGTCCCGGCAATGTTCCCCGTGCCACGGGTCGAAGAAGCATTCAGTGAGACAGGTGTACCGGCAGAGGCCGAAGCCATGAACAGGCGCTCTGCCAGGTTCACTGGCGAACTCCTGTGGTTCATCGAGGCAAAGGCAAGGATGGAGAGCTGACGCTTTCTCTCCTGCCCCATGGCTGCCCCTGATCCATGTCTTTTTATATTTTTCAAATAATGAGCCACATAGCCATTTTGTGCAATCTTTGGCATAACTTTTGAATTTTACTATCGCGAAGAGACAGTTCTTCGTAAAACGTAAAGAGATGAAAAAGTTTTTCTGCACTACGATCCTCACAGTCCTGATGGCTTCAGCGGCAATAGCCGGAAGGCAGGATTATCCTGAGGAGTACCTGGGTCTCCCGGGTGACAACCTGAACCTCTACGCAGTCATGAATCTTTTCCAGGAGTCAGAGACTCTTGAGGCCTTTGAAAGAAGCCTTAACGAGGAGAACTCCAGGATCAACAACCTCGACCTGAACAACGACGGTTATGTCGATTACCTTACCGTTTCCGATTTTGTCAGCGGCAATGTCCACACGATAGTCCTCCGTTCGGTTCTTGACCGTAACGAGTACCAGGACGTGGCAGTATTCACCGTTGAACAGCTTCGCAACGGCGAGGTTCAGATACAGCTGATCGGCGACGAGGCTCTTTACGGAAGGAATTACATAGTTGAGCCCAACTATGCTGAGACGCCCAATCCCGGTTACACCGGACGGACCGTCCAGAGGAACAATGTGACCGTGGTCACCACCACCTACTATGAGGTAGCAGCCTGGCCGGTGATCAGGTACATCTACAGTCCCCGCTACGTCATATGGCGCTCCAACTGGTACTGGGGTTACTACCCGGTCTACTGGCATCCCTGGAGGCCGTTCTTCTGGCACCACTACTACGGTTACCACTACCACTGGTATCCACACTACTACGCTCACTACCGTCACTGGCACCAGCCGAGGTGGAACCACTACCACGACTACTACTACGGCAGCGTAAGAGCTTACTCACCCAATGTATCGCACCGCATCACTGCCGGTTCATACAAGCAGACCTACTCGAGGCCTGAAACAAGGAGAGACGGTGAAGCTCTTTACGCCAGCACGGCAGGAACACGCAGCAGGTCAGTCGGCAGTCAGGCAACAGCCGGAAGGAGGCAGTCTGAGACTGCAGCGGCAGCGCAGGATCAGTCCCGCACACGCAGTGTCGGGACAACAGCCGGAAGGAGGCAGTCTGAGACTGCAGCGGCAGCGCAGGGCAGTGAGACACGCAGGTCGGCAACGACCCAACCCGCAACCAGAACTCAGAGCAGCAGCAGCGGACGCAACAGCGCACCCGCAACCAGAACTCAGAGCAGCACCAGCAGAAGCAGCAGTGCTCCCGCAGCAAGAACTCAGAGCAGCACCAGCAGAAGCAGCAGTGCTCCCGCAGCAAGAACTCAGAGCAGCACCAGCGGACGCAGCAGTGCACCGGCAGCAAGGAGCCAGAGCAGCAGCAGCGGGCGCAGCAGCGCACCGGCAGCCAGGACCCAGAGCAGCAGCAGGAGCAGCAGCGTACCGGCAGCCAGGACTCAGAGCAGCAGCAGGAGCAGCAGCAGCAGCACACCGGCAGCAAGGACCCAGAGCAACAGCAGCGGACGCAGCAGCGGAACTGTCTCAAGCCGCAGCAGTAAAAGCAGCAGCAGAAGCAGCGGCACCCCTTCAAAGAGCAGCAGCAGAAGCAGCAGCTCATCAGGAAAATCAGACAACAGCAGCCGCTCATCCCGAAGATAAGGGGCACAGAGCAGGTTGCTCAGTGCATTGATTATACCGCCAGGTGCAGGGGAAAAACACCCCTGCACCTTTTTTTTTTTCATGTACCTGAACCCCTATTGTGAATTAGAATATTTTCTATTTACTTAGATGCGCTTAACTTAAACCTAAAAACCAAACTAGTGTCATGTCAATTATGAATTGACGGATATAATCTGTGTAATTTCACTCTGGCATCTGTGGTTGTAAACTGCCATTTTATTCTTGAGTCCTTATTATTCCGGTTACTTTGCCAGGCTTTGACCTCAGTCTTAATCGTTTGTAAATCCTCAATTCTTCTGTTCAGGCATTGCTTTGTTAGTACATTGAGCTCAATCTCAGCCATATTCAGCCAGCTACCATGTTTAGGTGTAAAAATAAACTCAAGGCGATCCCATATCCTCTTTGCCTCCTCGGGTTCAAACGTCTCATATAATGCGGCAGCACTGTGTGATGACAGATTATCCATAACCAGTGTGATAACCTCTGCGTCAGGGTATAACTTATCGCATATGTATTTTACCAATAATGCCCAATCTTTCTTGGTCCTTTGGTTGGTGACCTTTGTGAAGCGCTTTCCTGCCAGTGGTTCATTTATCATGAAAACATTGCATACACCACAACGTGAATATTCATAATCAACCCTTTCTTCAAAGCCTGGCTTGGGAGGCAATGCTCTGCGAACCTCTTTTATCAGCTGTTTTGGCGTTTCATCCATACACACTACCGGCCTTGATTTGTTGTATGGGCGTTTGTAAACATCCAGAACCTGCTCCATCGCTGCCACAAAGTGACTGTTTTCTTGGGGAGGAATCACCCATCCCTTCACTCTCCAAGGCTTAAGTTCGTTTTTTTTAGAACCTTTCTTACAGTCTCATGCGAAATGACATCAACATATTCCAACTCTACCATACGGTCTGCAAGTAATCTTAATGACCATCGGGCATAACCCTTTGGTGGTTTACCGCAAGCAATCGCTATTAAATGAGCCTCAGCTTCTCCGTCTACTCTCTTTCGATATACCCTGCTTGTTGGGGCAATGTCCAGTGCGGCATCAAGTCCTTCAAGAACAAACCGCTTCTTTACCCGGTCTATCGTTCTCATGCCGATCTTGAGAACTTTGCAGATCTCTTCATTGGTTTGCTGATCTTCAGAGTACTTACCTTCATCAACATTAAGCAGGATTAGTGAATGAATAACTTTCTTGGCAGTATGACTGCCTTTTCTGGTTATCTCTTTCAATTGTTCTCTCTCTTCCTGGGTAAGGGTTACTTTGTACTTTATCATGGCTTTTATTTTTGATAAAGATACAAAATATTTAATTACGTCATACTATAGTTGACATGACACTAGTATGAAGAAACTTTCACTGTTGATTGGTTTGCTTGTATTGAGTGTGACAGCACTTATCGGGCAAACGAAAGTCATTACAGGCACAGTTACCTCCGCCGTTGAGGGGGAGGGCGCTCTGCCGGGAGTTACCGTACAGGTTAAGGGGACAACAATTGCCACCCCGACCGATGTCAACGGTAGATACTCATTAAATGTGCCGGAAAACGCAACTACTCTTGTTTTCAGCTACATCGGCATGAAAAAGCTGGAAGTTGAGATCGCAGGACGGTCAGTCGTAGACGCAGTTCTTGAATCTGAAATGGTCGGTCTGAATGAAGTGATTGTATCCGCATTCGGTATCAAGCGTAATGCGAATGAGATCGGTTCAGCCGTTACCACGATTGAGAATGAATTGATTACCCAGGCAAAAGCCACCGACGCCGCATCGGCCCTGTCAGGTAAGATTGCCGGCCTTCAGATCAATACCGTGAACGCCAGTGTTAACCCTGATGTCAGGGTCATCCTCAGGGGTAACCGTTCATTCCTGGGCAATAACCAGGCTCTGCTCGTCCTTGACGGCATCCCCGTTAACCTTGCCTACCTCTCAACCCTGAACCCGAATGACATTGAAAGCATGAACGTCCTCAAGGGCGGTAACGCTGCTGCTCTTTACGGTTCAGAAGCCGCAAACGGTGTTATCATCGTGACAACCAAATCAGGATCGCGTGACAAGACCTCCATCCAGTTCAGCACAACAACAACCTTTGACAAAGTATCATTCTTCCCGCAGCTGCAGGATCGCTTTGGCTCAGGTTCAGCATCTGACAACTACGGCAACCCGCTTTACGAAGCTTTCGAAAACCAGTGCTGGGGACCGGAGTTTGACGGATCAATGGTTCAGATAGGTCTCGATGATGAGAATGGCGCAAAACTGATAGTACCCTATTCACCGCTCCCGGATGAGAAGTACAAGTTCTGGGATACCGGCATGACCTATCAGAATGACCTTTCATTCTCTTCGGGAAATGAGACAGGTACCATCTACCTTGCCATACAGGATGTAAAAATCAATGGCGTTGTCCCCGGAGATGAAGCCCGCCGTGACGTGTTCCGTTTCAACGGATCAAAGAATTACAGAGGCTTTACAGCCAGTGCAAGCATCAACTACACCATCCGTACAACCAATACCTCAAGGTCAGGTGTCTACTGGAACGTTCTGAACACCCCCATGCAGATTCCTCTTACCGACTTCAGCGACTGGAGCGGCAAATACACTGACGCGGCAGGAAATCCTATGACAAACTGGGCAGACATAGACCATTATTATAATGCATATTACCCCAACCCCTACGAAGAGCTTGAAAGGCTGAGGCGGGAGACAAGGAGAGACTACTTTACCGGTGTCGTTACCCTTGAGCAGAAACTCACCAAGTGGCTCAAGTTCGAGGTCAGAGGTTCAATAGCCCCAAACTGGTATCGTTACGAGAATAAGAACTATGCCCGTACCTACAGTCCGTACGGACTTCTCATGTACACACAGTATGGCCGCAGCGTAAGCCGTACCAAAAACCTGTCAGCCTATACCGTTGGTGAAAACATGGGCTTCAGGTTCACCACCGATGCTATCCTTACATTTGATCACAAGTTCAATGACATTTCAGTAAGGGCTATCGCCGGCGGAACCACCAGGGACAGCTTTGGCAAGAGCGGTGAGCATGTTGCTGCCACTCTCGAAATCGATGACTTCTTCAATATCAAGAACCGTGTTGGGGAACTTGGCGGATCAGCCAGCTGGAACCAGAACAGGAGCATGGGTCTCTTTGGAGACATAACCCTTGGTTACAAGAACTATGCTTACCTGCATGCTTCAGGCAGAAATGACTGGTCGAGCCTTCTTGATCCCAGCCAGTGGTCATTCTTCTACCCGGGCGTTGATGCATCACTTGTCCTTTCAGAGCTTATTCCGGGCCTCAAGGGTGATATCATCAGCTACCTGAAAGTCAGAGGAGGTGTATCAAAGGTTGGTTCTATCAACATTGACAACTACTCACTTGAGAATACTTTCGGTGTTGCAGGCAACTTCCCCTTCGGAAGCCTTTCAGCATACAGTGTTGGTAACACCCTCAACAACAGGTATCTTGAGCCTGAATTCACCCTCTCAAAAGAAGCCGGGGTGGACATCAGCTTCCTGAACAGCCGTATCAACACAAGCATCACTGCTTACCAGACGAACACCACCAACCAGACGGTTGATATGACGGTTTCAAGCGCAACCGGTTACACCAGCTCCAAGATCAATGCCGGTGAGATGCTTAACAAGGGTATTGAGCTTGAACTCAAGACAACCCCGATAGCTACTCCCAACTGGAGATGGGATTTCAATGCCAACTATGCATACTGGTATAACAGAGTTGTATCACTTGCGGGCGACCTTGAAGAAATCGACCTCGGCAACACTGCCATATATGCTATCAAGGGCATGGCCTTCCCGACAATCAAGGTTACCCAGTTTACACGTGACCCGCAGGGAAGAGTCATAGTTGACGGAACAACCGGCATGCCTACGATCGATGCACAGACCATCCCGAGAGGCCAGACGGTTCCCAAGCACCTTATCGGACTTCAGTCAAGCCTCAGCTGGAAGAACCTTTCGCTCGCAATCAGTGCTGATTATCGCGGCGGACATATCTTCCGTTCCGACCTGTATTATGACCTTCTCTTTACCGGTGTCGGCAAACTTTCTGCCATCAACGCACGTGAAAGATTCGTATTCCCCAATTCAGTCATAAATACAGGGACCGCAGAAAACCCGGTTTACACTCCCAATACGAATGTTACAATTCAGGACGGTGGCGCCGCATGGTGGACAAGCACGATGAGAAACCTCAGCTACTACTCAGTGAACAGCGCTGCTGTATGGAAGATCCGCGAAATATCACTCACATATGATATTCCTCAGTCAGTACTGGGCTTTACGAATAACGTCGTTAAAGGACTCACAGTTGGTGTTGTCGGTAGAAACCTGTTCATGTTCCTGCCGAAGAACAACCTCTACACAGACCCGGAATTTGGCAGGAACACAGGTAACGCTGTCGGTCGGACAACCAGTTCTCAGACTCCTGCAACAAGGACTTACGGTGTCAACCTGACTGTATCCTTCTAATAACCCATTCAAAATTTCAGAAAGAACATGAAAAAGTTAATAATAATCTTAATAGCTGTAGCGACTATCGGGTTGTCAGGTTGTGAAAAATGGCTTGACATAAACAAAAACCCCAACGATGCTACCAGAGCCAATCCCGACCTGATTCTGCCGGGAGTTCTCAAGACATGGGGAGCTGATGTTCAGAACCTCACCCAACTTTATGGAGCATGGATGGGTTACTGGTACCATGCAGGCGGATGGTCAGGATGGTACAGTGAAAAGAAATACGAGATCACTGCCAGTTACCTGAACCGTTTCGACTACTACCCGGGCCAGCTGACTGACACCAGGTTTATCCGGTTGAATTCAGGTGACAATGTAATGTATCCTGCAATTACAGATGTTGTTGATGCATGGTATTATTCACGTCTGATAGACCTTTACGGAGATGTTCCTTACTCCGAGGCATGTCAGCCTGAACTGACTCTTACTCCAAAGTATGACGATGCAGAAACCATCTGGCTTGACCTGATCGACAGGCTCGATAATGCAATTACCGTATTCAACAATGCAGTGAATGCAGCTGACCATGCAACAAATCCGATCTATAGTTTCAAGCCTGCCAGTGACATAGTCTTCTCAGGTGATTTTACCAAATGGAAGCAATTTGCCAATACTCTTAAGCTGAGGCTGGTAATGAGGCTCACCAACGTCAGGACTGCCGCAGAACTCAAGGGAATGATGGACAACACCGTTGCTCACGGCTTTATCACGGCCAACGTTAGTGTCAACCCGGGCTATTCGTCATCAGACGGTAAGACCAACCCCTGGTGGAACACCTTTGGCAAGAGCTTCAGTGGCACCGTTCAGACCTCCAACACCCAGTATGTCCTGAACAGGTACTTCCACGAGAAGATGGCAGCACTTGCTGATCCGCGCCTTGAAAAGTATTTCTTTGCACCTGCATCGGCTTCTCCTGCCGGTACCCTCATTTCAAGGGTTCTCGGCGTTGACGGCGACCTGGTCACCCAGCCCAACTCAACCACCGCAGCCAACTATTCATGGCTCTTCATAGCAGCGAATGCTACTGTGACAAGCGGCAGGGTCAACAGTGGTGACGGCGCTCTTGACAGGGCTGTCATCATGATAGGTCCTGAGGCATACTTCCTCCAGGCTGAAGCCGCTTCCCGTGGTATTATTACCACCGGCATGACTGCACAGGCAGCCTACGAGGCAGGTATAACAGCTTCAATGACTGCTTCAAAAGTTGCTTCAGCTGACATAGACCCGTACCTCACCAGTGTAAACGTGGCATGGAACACAGCATGGTCAGCCACCGAACAGATAAAAAGGATCATTGACCAGAAGTATATAGCAAACTACTTCCTGAACCATTTCGAATCATTCTGTGACTACCGTCGTACAGGATATCCGAACCCGATGCACCCGACATTCACCAATGACGCGGCTCTTGACCCGCTTAGGGAGATGCTGAGCTACTATCCGGGTGGTCTCATCAGGAGGCAGATACCGAGGCTGTTCCCGTATCCGCAGGCTGAAATCAACATTAATAATGATGCTACAATGGCTGCCATCAATGCTCAGATTTCAAAGAATGGCGTTACATTCAACACCACTTCCTACCCGTTTGACGCCAGGACATTCTGGGATACTGCACCCAAGACAATCGGATACGATTATTAAATCAATAAAAACTACTGACAATGAAAAATATAAGTATAAAACTGTTATCGCTTCTGGTCCTTCTGACGATGTCTCTCACATCATGTCTGAATGACCTCGAAGATTTCATTGGTGATTTCAGCAGTGTTCCAGCGATAGCCGAATTCAATGAAGCAACGAATGCTTCCACAGGTACCGTGGGAAGGGAGATTATCGACCCGACCGCACCTGCAGAGTTCTCTCTCCGTCTGAACATCACTGTAATCAACACTCTCAGCACCGATACAAAGATCACCCTTGCTATCGACAATGCCCTGGTGGCAGCTTACAACACCTCCAAAGGGCTTACGGGTGCAGCTGCTGCCGTACCGGTTCCTGCAGCTGCTATCACTGCTCCCACACTTGAGGTGACCATACCTGCAGGACAGAGGGAGGCAGAATGGGAATTTTCAATTGATGCCACAAAAGTTCCCAATCCTGTGACCACCTTCTACATCCTTCCTGTGAAGATTGCCTCCGTGAATAATGACATTACAATCAGCGGAAACAATTACATCAGGCTCGTGAGAATCCTGGCAAGGAATGAGTTCGACGGCAAATACAAGATGAAAGGCTTCATCATGAGACCCGGTGACACCGGAGGCCTCGAAGGCTGGTTCAAGGATCAGGATTACAGTCTCAGCACTGTCAGCGGCAACGCAGTCAAGATGAACAGGGTTCAGGTATGGGCTAACGGCTCAAACGTTGGCGGTATCGAAGCCTGGACTATCGTCGTTGACAACTCTGGCACCTCGCCCTATCCGATCACTGTTATTGATAATGTCCAGGGAGCAGCATTCATCATGGTTCCGGGCTATGACAGCCGCTATGATGCTGCATCCAAGACATTCTTCTGGAGCGTTGAATGGGGTACGGCAACTCCCAAGAACAGGGGATGCACAGATACCCTTGTTTACGTAGGCCCAAGATAATGGCTTGACAATTTTGACTATAAGAGAGGCTGCCTCAGAAGGGCAGCCTCTTTTTTGTCTCCGTCTGCAGATACACAGCTGTCAGATTATCCTATGTCTCATACGGTACCGGTCACCGCTGACCCTTTCTACCATTCCCGGCGGCGATCACTGAAAATACTGACTCCTCCCCGGTTCTTATCACAACCGGATTATCTGAAATGATACGTTCGCCAAATCCGTCGAGGATGATCTTTCTTAACCGCAGCTCACCTCCGAAAACTTTTAATTTAGCCTCCCGGACTCCCCTGTCGCCTGTCACAACACATTCGCCCCAGGCGTAGCCGTTTGACCAGAAGGTGACTCCTTCTGAAGACCTTATCTGAAATGACTCATCCACCGCGGAATAACGGAACCGGGTGAGTGCAATCACTGGGGTCCATGCTGCCATTGACTGCACCCCCCGGCACAGACAATCGGGATCGCCGAAAGGATTTCCACTGAGACCGTCATGGTCTGATTGCACTCTGGCTAGAATCTTCAGTCCGTCCCCGGGCTTTCCGCTCAGGAACATACCGGCAGCTGTAATGTATTCATGGCCGGACTCCGTACCGGGTTGCCTGCCTTCAGTTTTTATCCGCGTACCGCTCCTGAAAAGATTGCCCAGGCCGCAGATATCAGCCATGTACCGGCCGGCCATCTGACCGCCAGAAACAGTTCTGCCGAGCGTCCGTTTCAACATGTTATCGTCTGTCCATTCCGAGCCCCGCCTGAACAGCCCGTCAGTCAATCCGGTGAAATCACTGTCATTCACAGCCTTTGACATCTCATTCGCAGCCCTCAGGGCCCCGAGGTACCATATCTGTGTCTGTAAGTCAGCCTGAAATCTTCCGGCATCAGAAGATCCATTGTTGGCTCTGTCAATCACTCCGTCCCTGTCATGGTCCGGTCCGCCTGCAGACCAGGCGTTGGTAATGACTGACTTTATCCTGCCCCAGCGCTCCGTAAGGAACAGGCTGTCTCCTGATAATTGCCAGTCACGGTAAAATCTCATTACAGCACCCAGTTGCCCCTCAAAGTCAGCAGCAGGAAGGGCCGCTGCTGCAAAGCCCGGCACTTCTGTTACCGACTGTGCAGTTCCTGTAAAGCTGTCACCTGGAATGTCAAATTCAATTTCTCTCATTGATCTGGCAAGCCTGCCAAATAGAAAAGGCATTGCCTGTTCATTGTTCCATCCAGTGGTGCAGTAATCCTGGCAGGGGTCATCACCATTGATGGATCCTTCCCAGCCGCGGAACTTCCCGTCAGCCGTACGGAACAGCTGCGGAGACCGCAGGCCGCTCAGGTTGAAAAGTGCGGCTTCCAGAACCGGCTGAGGAAGTTTGCTTGCCATCAGCGTTCGCACAAACCTGACCGAGTTCTCCTCAAGTAAAGGCATGTACGGGATTATTTTCTTTGTGACATCCCATGCATTGGTGAAATCTCCTGTATAGAAATTAACGTCATTGCTATGACCCGGCAGTTCTTTACTGACGGGAAAATGCCATGTAATTATGAACCTGAAATACCTGCTCCGGCCCGGCCCTATCGTATCCCTGAAAGCCAGTGATGCAAATGGCTGACCTTCAGGCCCAGTCTGCAACTCAGTGAGTTCACCGTCACTGCTGAAGTCATCGCGGATCTCCTTTATTGCGCCAGCCAGGTCAGAAGCTTCAGATCCGGTCCGCCATGATATTGTATCCTCTCCCGCTGTTGAGAGAGCCATGGTGCGCCGTGCAGGATCAATGATGTCAGCGTCGCCGGAAGACATATATATTCCCTGGATATCCCTGTAAAAGATATATTCATTCCAGGGCTGGCCGGACCCTTCAGGTATTCCACCTACGTCGGGATTCATCACCGGCTCGCCCGCGCTACCACCAATGAAGTTTCTCATGGTGCCGCAGACTGACACTATCACGTCGTCCATGGTTTTGTTCCTGACTTCGAAATAAAGGGCCGCAACAGGCAGTCCGCTAACCTCCGGTTCACCCGGGACCATCGGGTTGAATGCCCTGATTGTCACATCCACCGGCATCTCATCGTCAGAGAGATGCACCTGTCCAAAGGGGAAGGCTGCATCAAACGAAGCATTGGCAAACCGTGGCAGACCATGCAGCAGTTCAGAGTCTCCGCCCCTGTTTTGATCTCCCTCCGCGCATGCCGGTCCAGCCAGGGCCTTGACAACAGCTCTTGAACCACCTGTCCTGGCATAAATTGAAAAGAAGGGAGCATTCTCCGGGTCTCCTGTTGCCTCAGATCCTGTGAGAGGCATGCCGGAAAGTCTCCAGTCCTTCAGTTCGCCGTTCCCGGCCAGGGAGACCGTCCCTGTTCCTATTCCTCCCAGAGGGAGGGCAATCCGGCACAGGTGATCCATGTCATATGACCTGATTACCGGCCACTCACCGGGCGGGGAGACAGTCACGAAGTCGTCAGAACAGGAAAGGGAGATCAGTGTTATAAAAACAAATGCCAAAAATGCTGAGCCTTTGGTTCTCATAAAGAAAGATGTTGATCCACAGATTAAAACTTGTAATAACAGGTGATATGCAGTCCGCTTTCAGGCCATTATCGTCCCGTGAGGCAGCAGCATCCGCTACCTCTTTGTTCCGACAAGGGTTATCAGGATGACACCGCCGCCACCCCTTGAGCCGTAAATTGCAGCGTCAGAGCCCTTCAGCACGCTGATCGACTTGACCTGGCGGGGACTGATATTATCTATTGTACTGACCACAGCGCCATCAACCACGAAAAGCGGGTCGGTGCTGAGCATAATGGAGTTTATTCCCCTGATTGTGATCTTGTTGCCATTCACCTGTACTCCCGGCACCTTACCCTGGATAAGCTGATAAATATCTGTATATGCCGCGTTCTCATCAGCCTGTCCATCAATGTAACCCACATCGGTTGTCAGATCCTTCCTCTTGATTGTCCCGTATGCAACCTCGATTTCCTTTTCTCCTTCAGGCATTTCAAACTCGAAATTCTTTAGTACTTCCCTGCCGTCAAGAACAAAATCAACCACGGGCGCTCCATCATATTCCGTCAATGCAGATCCCATATTCGTGCTGTATACACCGAGGTTCTTCACATCCGGCCTGATACGTATCCTGTAGGCGCCGTTTCCTCTTGTCACCACCCCGGTACTCTGCCCGTCTGCTATAATCAGCACTCCGCGAACGGGTGCCATGGTTGTATCGGTAACCATTCCGGTGACCGTCACCATCCTGGCCCGTTTCTGCCCCATGACCTGCATGGCTGCGACAGTCACAAGCAATATCAGTATTAAAGTAATTGTTCTCATTTACCATGATTTAACATCACGCAATTTACGAAATTGAGAACCATTTTTCAAATTGATCCAGTGACACCGGTGCTCATCCTCGGCCACTATTCCAGCCTGACAAAGTTTTCGATCTTTTTTTACTACTTTTGCTGCCCTCCACACTGGAGATTATTAATCAAACATTTATGACTTTTGACGAGCTTGATCTGGACCCCGAAATTCTTGATGCAATTGACTACATGGGATTCAGGGAGACCACCCCTATACAGGAGAAGGCGATCCCGGTGATCCTTGAAGGGCATGATCTTATTGCCTGTGCACAGACAGGCACCGGGAAGACGGCTGCTTACCTCCTGCCTGTGATGAATGACATTGCATATCACCGGCCTGCACATACCCACACCCTTATACTTGTTCCGACACGTGAGCTGGCCCTTCAGATTGACCAGCAGATACAGGGTCTGGCATACACGCTTAATATTACCTCACTGGCCGTTTACGGAGGAGGTGAGGGGAGCGCATGGGACCAGGAGAAAGCTGCGCTGACACACGGGGCTGACATTATTGTGGCGACTCCGGGAAGGCTTATATCACATCTCAACCTCGGTTATGTACAATTCACGGAGTTGCAGGTGCTTGTGCTTGACGAAGCAGACAGGATGCTTGACATAGGTTTCCATGATGACATCATGAAGATCATTTCCTTCCTTCCGAAAAAGCGTCAGACACTGATGTTCAGCGCCACAATGCCGCCAAAAATAAGGTCGCTTTCCAAACATATAATGAAGAACCCTGAGGAGATCTCCCTGGAGATGTCGAAGCCGGCCGAGGGGGTGCTCCAGGCTGTTTACCTGCTTGAGGAGCCGCAGAAACTCCCCCTGCTCAACAGCCTCCTGGCGGACAAGCCCGAATACCACAGCATCCTCATCTTCAGCTCAACAAAGAAGAAGGTGCATGAGATTGTCAGGGGGCTCCGCTCACGTGACTACACTGTGGAAGGCATCTCATCAGACCTTGAACAGAAGGAACGTGAGGAGACTCTGCTGCGGTTCCGCTCCAGGCGGACGCGTGTACTGGTTGCCACCGATGTGCTGAGCCGGGGTATCGATATAAAGGACATCAACCTGGTTGTCAATTTCGACGCACCCTCAGACGCGGAGGACTATGTGCACCGTGTGGGCCGTACGGCTCGTGCTGACACCACAGGGGTGGCAATAACCCTGGTAACCAGGGCTGACCTGTTCAAGCTCCAGAGAATTGAAAAACTGATCGGTTACCAGGTGTTCCGTGCACCGCTGCCCGACTTCATCTCTTCAGGTCACGGTGACACTGCGGGCCATCGCCCGTCGCGTCCCCGCTCCGGGAACAGGAAATTCAGGCGCCGCTGAAATCTTTCGCGGTATCGCGGAAGAACCCCACGTTCTGTTTTAAAAACCGGGCAGGGAACCATTGTTGATTATCTGATTGTTCTATAACTTTGATCTCCACTAATCCTTTTTCCCGATGACATCAGACGAAAAAACAATGATCATTATCGGCGGAGGCTTTGCCGGCCTCGCCGCAGGTATTTACGGACGCCTCAACGGCTATAAAACAGAGATCTACGAGATGCACAGTCAGCCGGGCGGACTGTGTACAGCATGGAAGAGAAACGGCTACACCTTCGACGCCTGCATTCACTGGCTGGTGGGCTCCTCGCCTGAGAGCAACATGAATAGCATGTGGATCGAGACAGGTATCGCACCAGGAAGGAAATTCGTTTACGCCGGCGAATACTACCGCGCCGAGGGGGCTGACGGGAGAACAATTATCTTCCATGCTGATCCTGACAGGCTTGAGAAGCATCTCCTTGAGGCTGCCCCTCAGGATAAGGAAACCATAAAGGATTTCATCGCAGGGATAAGAATGTGTTCTGCATTTGACTTCCCTTCCGAAAAAGAACCGTTCCTGACACGGATCAGGAAACATGTCAAAACCTTCTTTACGTTCATGAAGTACGGAAAAGAGTTCCGCAGGTGGACCGGCATTACCGGTGAGGAGTTTGCTTCGCGCTTCAGCGATCCCCTCCTGAAGCAGGCATTCCGCGAGATATGGATCCCGGAATTCTCGATGGTCTTCCTCTTTTTCACTTTCGCTTACCTAAGCAAGCGCAACGCCGGGTACCCGATAGGCGGGTCAATGCCAATGTCGGAAGCCCTTGAAAAACGATACAGGGACCTTGGCGGAGTGATACACTATAATAAAAGGGTGGCGAGGATACTCACCACTGACGGCCGGGCTACCGGAATAAGGCTCGTTGACGGCACCGAGGCAAGTGCCGGCAGGGTCATCTCTGCAGCTGACGGGCATGCCACACTGTTTGATATGCTTGACGGAAAGTTCCTTGATGACAAGATAAGGGAGCAATATGATACATGGCCGGTGTTTCATTCACTCCTGTTCGTTTCGCTTGGAATAAAAAGGAAGTTTGATGATATGCCGGTCAGTGTCTCCGGATTCTCCTTCCCGCTGAATGAGCCGGTAATGGTTGCAGACAGGATGAGAGACAGGCTTCCTGTGCATATCTATAACCAGGATCCGACCATGGCTCCTGACGGGAAGACATCAGTGATAATAATGCTGGAATCAGACTACGCATACTGGAAGAAACTGGCCGAAGACCGGAATATCTATGTTCAGAAGAAGGATGAGGTGGCCGGGCTGATAATCAGGCTGCTCGGGCAGCGATTCCCGGGGATCGGGGACCAGGTGGAGGTTACCGATGTAGCAACTCCGCTTACGTTCGAGCGCTTCACCGGAAACTGGAAGGGTTCATTCGAGGGATGGCTCATCACCCCGAAGAATGCTTACACGATGATGAAGCCGATGCCTCAGACAGTGCCGGGGCTGCGAAATTTCTACATGTGCGGCCAGTGGGTTGAACCGGGAGGCGGGCTGCCCACCGCCATCATGTCAGCCCGGAGGCTTATCAGGCAGATCTGCAGGGAAGACGGCAGGAAATTCAAGACTGAATAATCCCGGCCGACAGCTGCCGGCATTCGCTATGGGCGCTATGAAGCCCCGTCAAAAGCAATCGCCATAGTCATTTGCGAAGTGATCACCAAAAATATATTTGCATTTGTACAATAAAATATTGTATTTTTACATTATATAAACATCTTATATATTATCAATATGCTTCAAACTGATCTTATCAAAGGTTCTCTCCGGACAATCGTTCTCAAGCTGCTGAAGGAAAACGGCCGCATGTATGGGTATGAGATAACCCGCAGGGTTGAGGAACTCACCTCCGGAAAAATCAAGCTTACGTACGGTGCACTTTATCCCGTGCTCCATAAGCTCGAAAGTGAGGGAGTACTGGTCACGGAGGCAGAAAATTTCAACAACCGCATCCGGATCTATTACAGCCTGACGGAGATAGGCCATTCACTGGTCAGTGAAAAGGTCAGGGAACTGATGGAGTTCATAGAATCTCTCCAGGGCATTGTTAACCCGAAGACTGGTCCGAGCTATGCCTGAGCTGACTTTCAGTGATATTGATTGCATCAGGCAGGATGTGATTCGTCAGGAAATCTGCTATTCGCACCTTGCTGACGAGCTCATCGATCATCTCTGCTGCGATGTGGAGAATGAGATGGCCGGTGGTCTCAGCTTCCGCGACGCATACAGGAAGGTGAAGGAATCACTTGGGCACCGCAGGCTCAGGGAGATACAGGAAGAAACTCTTTATGCTGTAGACACCAAATACAGGAATATGAAAAACACAATGAAAATTTCGGGTATCACCGGCACTGTCATGCTTGGATTTGCTGCCCTGTTCAAGATCATGCACTGGCCCGGCGCCGGTATCATGCTTACCCTCGGCAGCCTTTTACTGGCTTTTGTCTTCATGCCATCGGCACTGACGGTTCTCTGGAAAGAGACACACAGCGGGAAGAAACTCTTCCTGTATATATCGGCATTCATCACCGCAATGCTCTTAATAATAGGTGTAACCGCAAAGGTACAGCACTGGCCGATGGCCGGACTGATCCTGGCTGTTGCATCACTGTCAGGGACCCTTGCCTTTGTCCCTGCCCTGCTCTCTGCAAAACTGAAGGATCAGGAAAACAGGTCGAAAAAGATAGTCTATATCTTAGGTGCTGCAGGCTTGATCTGTTCCATCATGGGATTGCTCTGCAAGATTCAGCACTGGCCACTGGCAACCATACTTCTGACATTCGGGACTGCAGTCATATTCTTCGCAGTATTTCCATTGTACACCTGGATGACCTGGAGGGAAGAAAAAAACGTCAGCGCCAGATTCATTTTCATGATAGTCGGCCTGATAGGTCTGATGTTGCCGGTTTTAATGCTCAACCTCAGCCTGCAAAGGACTTTTGAGGCAGGTTACTACATACATCATGAAGAACAACAGGCTCTGTTTGATTACAGGTTCAGGTCAAATCAGTCATTGATCAGTCACTGCAATGACTCCTCTGCTTTACCAATCCTTAAGGAGCTAAATGACAGGACCGTTGAACTGATATCAGTCATCAACAATACCGAAGCCAGGCTCATTGCCGAAGCTGAAGGAAAACCCGGGGTGCCGGCAATACTGACCAATCAGATGGCAAAAACTGAGACCGGACCTGTAATACAGTTCAAGGCGATAAAGCAGCCGTTCCATACTGCTCCTTTCAGGAACTTCCTGATGAAGGATTCAGGCCTGCGGAATGAACTTGCCGCTGCCCTGAAGAAATACTCTGATTATCTGTCGGATCAGTTGCCTGCAGATAAGTTTGAAATGTACGCGAAGCTTCTTGAACCTTCCGTTTACCTGCAGGAGGTAAATCCTGAAACCGACAGGATCCCGCTGATAACCGGACTGCATATGTTGGAACTGCTGAAAAACAGCATCCTTGCTGCAGAGGCATATGCAATTGAAACGGTTTCGGGAACTAATAACCAATAAAACTTAAGGATATGAAACAGAAGATATATACCCTGGGGCTTATCATTACGTCGGTAATCTTTCTTGGTGCTCTGCTTAAGATAAATCACTGGCCCGGCGGAGGGCATCTTTTGACTCTTGGTATTGTCACGCTCGTCGTGGTATTCCTTCCGCTGGCTTTGAGAAATCATTACAGGACTGAAGGCGGGAGAAAGAATCTGCTGCTTTACATTGTAACATGGGTCACATGTTTAGTTATGTTCGGTGGTATGCTTTTCAAGCTGATGCACTGGCCGGGAGCGGGAAAAGCCCTGCTGATAGCCCTCCCCTTCCCGTATGTTGTTTTCCTCCCGGTTTTTCTTGCTGTGACATCAAAGGATAAGAATTTCAGCATTCATAATACTGTTGCTGTACTTTTCCTTCTTGCAGGCACGTCAATCTCCTCTGCATTGCTGTCGCTCAATGTTTCGAAGGAGAGGCTTGATGACAGCATGCGGTTGTCGCGGAGTTATAACAGGATTGAGGCGGTACTTGATGAGATCCCTTCTGCTGCGGGTCACACAACGGCTATAAACAAAATAGATGAACTTCTGGGCATTATTGATGACTATCAGCGCAGAATATTCTCCATTGAGGGTATGTCGGAGGAAGACTGGAATAATGATCCATGGACATTCCCGTTCCCGGAAAAAACATCTATCGCAGATAAAACCCTGTTCATCGGAGGGAAGTATCCCACTTATGACACAAGGCTACAGACCGGGCTGGGAGAACTCGCCGGCGAACTTCAGAAGTCTGCCGCCAATGAAGAGATTGCCGGCAAAATACCATTAATCCTTGGCTTCTATGAGACGCCCGGTGACAACCTGGGGTGGACGCAGGGTATGTTTGTTGTAAATCCCCGCGTGTGGTCACTTATTTATCTTGACGGCCTGGAAACAAATCTGAAGCTGATCAGGGCAGGAATCTGACCTTGTGAATAAAAGCCATCTTCCGGATCTGAAGATATCATACATCTTACAAAATACATCCTGACAGCCTCATCCCATGAGGGTTTGCGGAGGTTTTGGCACACCCTTTGCATTACCTCCATTGAAGAGCGATCTTCATAAAACGTAAAAAGATGAAAAAGTCAGTTATCACATCGGTCCTCGCAGTTCTGGCAGCCTTAACGACGACAGTCGGGGCACAGAACTACCCGAAGGAATACCTGGGTCTCCCCGGTGACAACCTCAACCTCTACGCGGTCATGGACCTGTTCCGTAATGCTCCCACCCTTGAAGCTTTCGAGAGAAGCCTCAACGAGCAGGACTCACGGATCAACAACCTCGACCTCAACGGTGACTGGAGGGTTGACTACATTGCCGTATCGGACTACCGCGACGGCAGGGTGCACAACATCGTGCTCCGTGCGGTGCTCGGGCGCAACGAGTACCAGGATGTGGCGGTGATAGTGGTGGAAAGGATGAAGAAGAAGAGGGTTGTGATACAGATAATCGGCGACGAGCTCCTCTACGGGAGGAACTACATAATAGAACCGGTCTACGCCAAAAAGCACAGGATCAGGCACGAGTACGGCCCGGTCTACTACGGAGGCGCGACGATATACAACAACTACTACTACGACATGTGGGACTGGCCGGTGGTTGTCCACATCTACAGTCCTTACTACGACGGATGGAGCTCATCATGGTACTGGGGTTACTACCCCACCTGGTATGAGCCCTGGAGCCCCTGGTACTGGGACTACTACTACGGATACCACTCCGGGTGGCACAGCCACTACCACAGCTACTATCACCACAGTGACCGCTACAGGTACCAAAGGTACAATGACTACTACTACCACAGTGTAAGGCAGGAGTCGCCCCAGGTACAGCGCAGGGTAGCTGAAGGCAACTACAGGCAGACCTACTCACGCCCCGAGCAGAGGGCTGAAGGGATGGATCTGCAGCGCAGGACCCGCGAAGCGATAACTGAAGGCACCCGCAGCCAGGCTCCGGCGAACGCCGGCACAAGGCGGCAGGCAACCCCTCAGGCAGTGAGCGGAACGGTTCCTTCTGAGGGCAGGAGGACCGCCGCAGGCACCGAAGGACGACGTGCAGCGGAGACTGAAGCAACCAGAAGGGCTTCCACCGAGACTGTCAGCAGGAATGCTGAGGAGAACGGACAGACCAGAAGAGCCGGCACCGGCACCGTCAGCAGGGAAGCTGCCGGGAACGACGCCACCAGGAGGAGCACCACCGGCACGGTAAGCAGGGAAGCAGCCACCACTGAGGAAGCAAGAAGGGCTCCTGCAACGTTAAGCAGGACCGATCAGAACAGTGAGCACAACGCGCAGACAGGTGAGACGGTCAGAAGGACTGCTGCCTCTGCCCCGGTAACGGTGAAGAGCGCTGAAAGCGAGGCCGCAGAGGCACGCGAAGCTCAGGCACGCGAAGCTCAGGCCCGTGAGGTACAGGCCCGTGAGAATGAGAGAATGGCATCTGAAGCCAGGGAAGCACAGCAGCGTGCCGCAGAGCAGAGGGCAGCTGAAGCCAGGGCCGAGCAGCAGAGGATGAGCGAACAGCGTGCCGCAGAGGCACGCGAAGCTCAGGCACGCGAAGCTCAGGCCCGTGAGAATGAGAGAAGGGCAGCTGAAGCCAGGGAAGCACAGCAGCGCGCCGCAGAGCAGAGGGCAACTGAAGCCAGGGCCGAGCAGCAGAGGATGAGCGAACAGCGTGCCGCAGAGGCCCGCGAAGCTCAGGCCCGTGAGGT
>Ga0209098_1000769_pt1 | contig 33363 bp, 35 predicted proteins | sample AD_JPNHW1_MetaG_FD_184429 | JGI IMG/M metagenome (GOLD analysis project Ga0209098, IMG submission 184429) | Active sludge microbial communities of municipal wastewater-treating anaerobic digesters from Japan - AD_JPNHW1_MetaG (SPAdes) (version 2) | ecosystem: Engineered > Bioreactor > Anaerobic...
GATGGCGCCAAGCAGGGTGGCGATATGGACGTTCCCCGAGGCCAGCAGGCGGGCGGCGTGCAAGGGGTTGAGGGCGTACAGCACTTCCGGGGCGTGGGCGATATGCCAGATGCCCAGCACCGCCAAGGTTCCGAACCACAGCAGCATGACCGGGCCGAAGACTCGACCGATCGAGCCTGTGCCGTGGCGCTGGAAAAGAAACAGCGCCAAGATCATCAGCACGCTCAGCGGCATCACCCAGTGGGCCAGATCGGCATTGAAGGCCACCAGACCCTCCATCGCGCCGAGAACTGTGACGGCCGGAGTGATCACGCCGTCGCCGTAGAGCAGGGCCGCGCCGATGAGCAGGAGGAAAACCCATACGGTGATTTTTCCGACGCCGGGCTTCTCGCCGCTGAGGGCGAGCAGGGCGAAGATGCCACCCTCGCCGCCGTTGTCGGCGCGGGTGATGCACCACACGTATTTTACCGTGACCACCAGGAACAGAGCCCAGAAAACCAGCGAGAGGATGCCGAGGATGCCCGCGGTGCGCTCGGCTGCCGGGACTGCCGCGAGGCACTCGCGGAACGTGTAGAGCGGGCTGGTGCCGATGTCGCCGAAGACGACGCCCAACGCGCCGACGACCAGTGCGAGGCGAGCGGGCGAGGAGGCGGAGTGTGCTGTGGGCTGGGTCACAGGAAAGGGGCAGACACTAACGGTCACTCCGGCGAAACCAAGCGGTTTTCGGCCGGCATGCTCCTGAGTGCGTAGGCTTGGCAAACCGGGGCCGAGACCTAACGTCGCCGGCCATGTCGACCCAGTGGCAGACCGTAAAGTCCTACGAGGACATCACCTACCAGAAGAGCGGCGGGATCGCGAAGATCACCATCAACCGGCCGGAGAAGCGGAACGCGTTCCGCCCGAAGACGGTGTTCGAGCTCTACGATGCGTTCCTCGACGCTCGCGAGGATCTCAAGGTCGGCGTGGTGCTGCTCACCGGCGCCGGCCCGCACACGGACGGCAAGTACGCGTTTTGCGCCGGCGGCGACCAGAGTGTGCGCGGCCATGCCGGCTATGTGGGCGAGGACGGCGTGCCACGGCTCAACGTGCTCGATCTTCAGAAGCTCATCCGCTCGATGCCGAAGGTCGTGATCGCGCTGGTTGCCGGCTACGCCATCGGCGGCGGGCATGTCCTGCATCTCGTGTGCGACCTCACCATCGCGGCGGACAACGGCATCTTCGGCCAGGTCGGTCCGGCGATGGGCAGCTTCGACGGCGGTTTCGGGTCGAGCTATCTGGCGCGGATCGTGGGCCAGAAGAAGGCGCGCGAGATCTGGTACCTGTGCCGCCAGTACAACGCGCAGCAGGCGCTGGAGATGGGGCTGGTCAACGCGGTGGTGCCGGTGGCGCAGCTTGAGGCCGAGGGCGTGAAGTGGGCCGAGGAAATCCTCGGCAAGAGCCCGATCGCCATCCGCTGCCTGAAGGCGGCGTTCAACTGCGATGTCGACGGCCAGCAGGGTATCCAGGAGCTGGCGGGCAACGCGACGATGCTCTACTACATGACCGACGAGGCGAAGGAGTTTCACCGCGCGCAGCGCGAGAAGCGCAAGCCGGACGCCCGCAAGTTCCCCTGGCTGCCTTGATCCGGGCCGTTACGGCATCCCGTGGGACCGCTTGCCTGCTTCTTGTGCCGTTGGCCCTGCCCTGGGACCGCTGGCCCCAGCGTCGCCCCTCGGGTGGAAACTTTCGGCTAGTTCGCGCGTCTGTATGGGCAAATAATCCAAATCACCATGCGTACCATTACTGCCTTCATGCTGACTGGTGTGGCGGCGTTTGCAGTGCTCTCGCCGGCCCATGCCGATGACCGCGATCGTCGTGACCACCGCGACGGACGCGTCGAGCGCCGTGAGGATCGCCACGACGATCGGCGGCACGACCGCCACGATGACCGCCGCCAGCACGCTGGCCACTGGGATGGTCCGCGCCACGATGTCTGGTCGAGGCACAATCCGCGGCCCCACTTCCGGGTTCACCATATGCCGCCGCCCCTGCGCCATGAGTTTCGTCCATTCTGCCCCGGCCCCCACCATCGGTGGATTTCCGGGTACTGGTCTTGGCGCCAACCGTATGGGAACTGGGTTTGGGTCGACGGCTATTGGGCACTCCCGCCTTCGCCCACCGTCGTGTATGTGAGCCCCCGCTATGTGCAGGTCGACGGCGGTGTGGAGTATGTCGACGGTGGCTGGTGTGAATCGGACTATGTCAGCGATGCCGACGATGGCGCTGTGACTGGCGCCGTCCTTGGCGGTGTGGCCGGTGGAATCATCGGACATCAGTCGCACAACACCGGAGCTGGCGTGGTCATCGGTGCCGTGGTCGGCTCGGTCATCGGGCATCAGGCGGACAAGGCCAAGGAGGAGGAACGCCGGGAGCTCGCCGCGCAACGCACTGCTGCCCAGCTCGAACGCCAACGTGCCGATGCCGAAGCGGCGCGCCAACAGGCGGTCGCAGATGCCCAGCGCCGGAAGCAGTCCCAGATCGCCATCGGGTCACGAACCACCGATAGCGATCTTGCTGCCGCGCAGGAGCGTGCCCGTGTGGCCAAGGAGAAGCTCGCCGCAGCCAAGGCCTCTCGCAACGATGCACAAAGCCGGGCGCAGGCGCTCGAGAGAGCCAATGCCGAGGCTGCCGCGGCCGAGGCCGAGCTCGACGCGCTGGAGAATAATTAGCCCCGACTTTCCGCTACGTTTTCCCGGAGCCTCCGTCCCTTGTGGATGGAGGCTCCGCCGTTTCCAAGGGCGCCGATGCGGTCGATCCGGTCGGCCGGCGGGAGCTGGAGTGCGCGGCCGGTTACTCGACGTTGGCGATCTGCTCGCGGATGCGTTCGAGCTCGTTCTTGCACTCGATGACGAGCTTGGCGATGGCGAGGTCGTTGGCCTTGCTGCCGGTGGTGTTCACCTCGCGGCCAAGCTCTTGGAGGAGGAACTCGGTCTTGCGCCCGATCTCGCCCTCGCTGCGCAGGAGTGAGTCGAGCTGGTCGAGGTGGCTGCGGGCTCGAGTGATCTCCTCGGCGATGTCGCAACGGTCGGCGAAGAGCGCGATCTCTCTGAGGACGCGCTCGTCGTTGAGATCGAGTTCGAGCCCGGCATCGCGCAGGCGGCGGAAGAGGTTTTCGCGGTAGCCGGCGGCGACCTGCGGGGCGCGGGCGGCGATGGTGTCGAAATGGCCGCGGATAATGGCGACGCGGGCGAGCATGTCGGCCTGGAGGGCGGCGCCTTCGCGTTCGCGCATCGCGGCGAAACCGGCGAGCGCCTGATCGACGAGGGATACGAGCGGTTTCAGCGACTCCTCGGCCGCGGGGAGCGAGCGATCGCTGCGCAGGCCGGCGGCGACCTGCCAGAGCAGCGCGGCATCGGGCTCGAAGGGGATATTGCGCGCGGCGGCGAGGTCGGCGAGTTGGTCGAGCGCGCGGCCGACGACCGCGGCGTCGGGGATGCCCTCACCTCGACCGTCGGGAGCGCGGACCGCGATCGAGACGGAGACGCGGCCGCGTGTTGCCACGGTGCGGATGCGCTCGGAGATGGCGGTCTCGAGTTCGCGCCACTCGTCGGGCAGGCCGATGGCGATCTCGATGCCGCGGCGGTTGACGGAGGAAATCTGGACGGAGAGTTCGTGGCCGGCGAACGGAGCGGCGGCCCGGCCGAAACCGGTCATGCTTTTCATGGGTGAAACTCAATGGTCCCAGCCACCGAACGCCAAAGAAAAAACCATTTCTCGAGAGTATTGATCACAATGCAGGCGATGGATTGGTGGTACGGTTCCTTGCGGGCAAGCGTAGGATGGCTAGTGGGTTGACCACTGGTAGTAGGCGACTCCTTCAGTGGAGTCGTAGATGATCGAGAAGCCGCCGCCATTGGGCCAGCGGTTGGATGCAGCAAATCCCTCTTTCACCTCGATCATTCTATCTCCGTGAAGCTCTGCGTCGAAAGCGTGTTGGTATGCGGAGCGTTCACCGCCAATCCGCTCGACCTTAGCATTCCTTTTCTCGCACCACGAAAGCAGCACACCTGAATCGATGCGGAACTTCGCGCGCCGGTTGTTGTAGTCCGCATCGATATCGACGTCACGGGCTTCGCATGGGATGGAGTCTTCCGAATAGGGCCAGTCTTTTCCGGACTGCAGTTTACCTTGGTGGCGCCAGTGATTTTGCAGCGCGAGAGATAGCACGACCCAGAGCGGTAGCACCATCAGCGGTGGAAGCATGTGCCACCATCGACTAATCGGTGATCGACGTACCTTCGCCCAGACACGCAGCCCAAAGTGGCCCCCCACGCAGACGAGGATTGTCAGTAGCAGCGCGGTTGCCGGAACGTGAAACATCGGAGGCGCTGGTGATGACGATACTCGTCTGGCGAGTGCCGCGGGATCACTTGCCGCTTGTCTTCAAAATCTCCGCGACCTGCTGGACGTCTTTGTCGCCGCGGCCGCTGAGGTTGATGATGACGATCTTGTCCTTCGCGAGCTCGGCGGCGCGCTTGATGCCGAAGGCGATGGCGTGCGTCGACTCGAGGGCGGGGATGATGCCTTCGAGGCGGGAGCAGAGCTGGAAGGCGGCGAGCACCTCGGCGTCGGTGGCGTAGGTGAACTCGATGCGGCCGCGGTTCTGGTAGAAGAGGTGCTCGGGGCCGACGGCGGCGTAGTCGAGCCCGGCGGATACGGAGTGGGTGAGGTCGATCTGGCCGTCGGCGTCCTGGAGGATGAGGGTCTTGCAGCCCTGGAGCACGCCGAGGCGGCCGCCGGCGAAACGGGCGGCGTGGTCGCCGCGCTGGATGCCGCGGCCGCCGGCTTCGACGCCGGTCATGCGCACGCCGGTATCCTCGAGAAACTCGTAGAAGAGGCCGATGGCGTTGCTGCCGCCGCCCACGCAGGCGATGAGCTCGTCGGGGAGCCGACCTTCGCGTTCGAGCATCTGGGCGCGGGCCTCGCGGCCGATCACGCTCTGGAAATCGCGGACCATCTTCGGGTACGGGTGCGAGCCGTAGGCGGTGCCGAGGACGTAGTGGGTGGTGCGAACGTTGGTGACCCAGTCGCGCATGGCCTCGTTGATGGCTTCCTTGAGGGTCTTCTGGCCGGCGTCGACACCGATGACGGTGGCGCCCATCAGGCGCATGCGGAAGACGTTGAGGGCCTGACGGGCCATGTCGACCGAGCCCATGTAGACGACGCATTCGAGGCCGAACTTGGCGCAGGCAGCGGCGGTGGCGACGCCGTGCTGGCCGGCGCCGGTCTCGGCGATGATGCGCTTCTTGCCCATGCGACGGGCGAGGAGGACCTGGGCGAGGGCGTTGTTGATCTTGTGGGCGCCGGTGTGGAGGAGGTCTTCGCGCTTGAGGTAGATCTTGGCGCCGCCGCAGTGCTGGGTGAGGCGCTCGGCGAAGTAGAGCTCGGTGGGGCGGCCGGCGAACTCCTTAAGGTGGTGGCGGAGCTCGGTCTGGAAGGCGGGATCGACGCGGGCTTCGTCGTACGCTCGCTCGAGGTCCTGCAGAGCGGTCATGAGCGTCTCGGCGACGTAGACGCCGCCGAAGGGGCCGAAGTGGCCGGCGGCATCGGGGAGGGAATGGCGATCGAGCGGAGCGGACGCGGTAGACATTTCGAGATGAGGGAAGGGAAGTGGAGTCCGGTTGGCAACTCTGCGGGCGCTGGGTGTGTGGATGGGTCGGTGGCGATGGCGATAGCCGGAACGTGCGGCAAAGTTGTTCTAGGGTAACTCACCCGTACGGCACAGTACGGCCGCTCGTGTGGTCCGTGGGGAAGCCCGCGCCGGCGGCAAGGCCTGCCGCAGCGTGCCGGCAGGAACTTCCCCAATTGGAATGCTCTATCCTAATATGCATGGAGGATAGCGAGTTATGCCAGTGGCACTGGCCTTGCACTAGAGCGACACAATGCAAGCCCAGGGTCGTAGAACGCTACCCGAGGCCACCGCCTCAACACCAACTGCCACGGTCGGCACCTCGTACCGTTTCCTCGTCCGTTCCGCGGAGGAAGCGGTGGGTGCGATCCGCAAGCAGCTGGGCGACGATGCACGCGTGGTCTCGGTGCGTGCGGTCAAGGCGGGTGGTGTTGCCGGCCTGCTTGGTGGGACTCGCCTGGAGGTGATTGCGCAAGCGCCTGCTCCTGCGCCAGCGCCGGTTGAGGCGGCGCCGAAGGCCGATACTTTGGACTCTGTGCGCATGGTCGAGCAGCCAGCTCCGGCAGTTCGTCGCAATGGCACTCCAGTTGCGACGTATGCCGCCGCAGCCGCCGCGGCCGAGCCTGCTGCCCGCCCGGTGGCGCCCCCTGCTGCGGTGGAAGCGGTGACGGCTTCCCGGACTGCTCCGGTGCAACGGCTGGAGCCGCTCCTGCGGCGTAGTGGACTCTCCGACTCGCTGATCGCCCGACTCCAGGCCAGCGCGGGCTGGCCCCTGGATGGCGAGAAACCGCTTCATCAGGGACTTACCGCGGTAGCGGGACAGATCCGACAGCTCTCGGCCGGTACGGTGGCCCGCCCGCTGCCGGCGCGTGCGGCATTCATGGGGCTTCCGGGCATGGGCTGCACGACCGCGCTGTGCAAGTGGCTCTCCTCCGAGGTATTCGTGCATGGGCGCCGCGGCACTGTGGCGAGCATCGAGTTCGACCGCCCGAAGGGTGCGGAGGATCTGGCGGTGTTCTCCGAGCTGCTCGGCGTCGAGTTCGTGCGCCAGACGCCGCCGCCGGCCTCGGACAACTCGGCTTTCTGCTACATCGACGTGCCGGCGCTCTCGTTGACACGGACGGAGGAGAATGCGCGGCTGCGCGCCTACCTCGACGAGAACCGCATCCCCGGTCGCGTGCTGGTGGTCTCGGGACTGCTGGACAGCGCGGTGCTGCGGCAGGCCTGTGCCGCCGGTCTGGATGCGGGTTGCACACACCTCATCTTCACTCAACTCGACGAGCTGCCGCAGTGGGGCAAGCTCTGGGATTTCCTGATCGATGCGCCGCTGGCGCCGTTGATGGCGACGCTCGGCCCGAGCCTGTCGGGCGAGTGCGAACCCGATGTCGTAGGCGCGGTGCTGCGCCGGACCTTCCCCTGGAACTGAACCATGCGCTACGCATTTTTCATCGGCGGTTTCACGGGGTTCATGCTCACAGCGCTCGCCGGCTTTCTGGCGGGGCGGGCGAGCGAAGTCGTCTTCCGCGACGCCGCGATCGGCTGCCTGGTCGCCGCATTCCTTTTCCGGTGGTTCTGGTCGGTGGTGGTGAAGGCCTTTGTCGAGGCCGCACACCAACGCCGCCAGCAGGCCGCCGCAAAATCCTCCCAGTCCGGCGCAGAATCATCGCCGGCCCAAGGCCCCACCGCCGCAAAACCCTGAACGCGTCTGAACCATGAAAGCCTCGCCCGGTCCTGCGAAGAAATCGCCTGCTCCTGCCCCTGCCGTGTCCCAGCCGTCGCCGAAATCGGCAGCGGCCGCCGCCGTTTGGCGCACCTACCAGGGGGCCGAGAGCAGCACGCTCGATGAAAAGGCGCTCACCGAGCGTTACCTGCCGCTCGTCCGCTCCGTCGTGGATCGGATCCGCATCAACCTGCCGCCCCATATCGAGGCCGAGGATCTCTACAGTGTGGGCATCCTCGGGTTGATCGCCGCGGTGAAGAATTACGACCCGAAGCAGAACAACACTTTTGCAGCCTACGCCAGCCGCCGTATCCGCGGCTCAGTTCTGGATGAGCTTCGCCGTCTGGACTGGCGCCCGCGCCGCGCCCGCGCCAAGGCCCGCCGCATCAAGGAGGTCATCGCCGAGATCGAGCAGAAGAACGGCCGGCCTGCCACCGACGAGGAGGTGCGCAAGATCCTCGGGCTCTCCGCCAAGGAGTACGCCAAATGGCTGGAGGAGGCCAAGCCGGCCTGTTTCCTCGCCCTCGACCAGACTCCCGACGAAGAGAGTGGGGAGCGTTCGAGCCTGCATGAAATTATCGCGGACGACACGGATGTGCTTGCCCGGGATGACATGGAACGGCGCGAACTGCAGGAACTTGTCGCTCAAAGAATCCGGCAACTGCCCGATATACCGCGCAAGATTCTCGCGATGTATTACCACGAAAACATGCGGTTGGCGGAAATCGCCTCCGTCTTCAGCCTCACCGAGTCCCGCATCTGCCAGATCCACGCCCAGACGATCATCGGGCTGCGTGGCTACATCCAACGCGTGCGGGAGCAATAAGCGGAGCCGACCCCCACCATGATGCTCCTGGTCGGAATCGCGATCGTGTTCGGGGCCACCTTGGGTGGTTTCATGGTTGCCGGCGGCAACCCGGTGCTGCTGCTGCACGTCTCCGAGTTTATCGTGATCGGCGGTATCGCGCTCGGTCTCATGGTCATCGCCAGTCCGACGCACGTCCTTAAGGAGATCATCGTCAAGATCAAGGGAGCCATCGCCGGCGGGCATACCGGCAAGGACGAGTACATGGACCTGCTCAAGCTCCTCTATGAGATCTTCCTGCTCGGCCGCCGCAGCGGCCTGATTGCACTGGAAGGCCACATCCTCGAGCCGGACAAGAGCACCATCTTCACCAAGTACGCCAGCTTCATCAAACACCCCGAGCGAGTGGAGTTCCTCTGCAACGGTCTGCGCCCTGTCGTCGACGGCAAGATCAAGCCCGACCAGCTCGAGGCGCTGCTCGAGGTCGAGCTCGACGCGAAGGCCAACGAGGCCGACGAGCCCGTGCACATCCTGCAACTGGTCGGCGACTCGCTGCCGGGCGTCGGCATCGTCGCGGCCGTGTTGGGCATCATCAACACGATGGCGGCTATCTCCGAGGGGCCCGAGGCCGTGGGCGAGAAAGTCGCCGCGGCGCTCACCGGCACGTTCCTGGGCGTGTTTAGCGCCTACGGACTGATCAACCCCATCGCGATGCGGGTGAAGGCCAACAACGCCAATGACGACAAATATTTCCGCTGTATCCTTCAGGCCGTGTCCGGCTTCGCCAAAGGCCTGGCGCCATTGATGGCGGTCGAAGTGGCGAGGCGCTCGCTCGACAGCACCGTCCAACCCGGTGCCGACGAGCTCGAATCCATCCTCAAGGGCATGCCGCCGGCCAAGTAAGGCCCCGGCACGGAGGACTCCGACATGGCGCGGAAAAAAGAAGCCCATCATGGCGGTGCTTGGAAGGTCGCCTTTGCCGACTTCATGACGGCGATGATGGCGCTGTTCCTGGTGCTGTGGATCTCGGCCCAGGATCAGGAGATCCTCATCGCCACATCGCAGTACTTCCAGAGCCCGTTCAACTCGCCCCTCGACAACACCAGCGGTGTATTGCCTTTCCAATCGAACGCCGCATCCAGCAGCTCCGACAGCGGCAAGGGCGGGAATGAATCGTCCATGATCGACCTCAACGCCATGAAGGCGTTGGCGAGCCAGTTCTACCGGCTTCTCAATGTCTCGGAGACAGACCCGAACAATCCGATCAGTGTCGAGGTCAGCAGCGACGGGCTGAAGGTCACGCTCTACGACCAGAGCACCCAGCCGCTGTTTCAGCGCGACTCCGCCGAGTTCAGCGACTGGGGCAACATGGTCATGCAGAACCTCGCATGGCTCATCGACCGACAGCGGTTTCGCGTACTGATCGAAGGCCATACCCGAGCCGGCATCCTTTCGCCGAAGGAAAACTACACGGAGTGGGATCTCTCGACCGATCAGGCCCAGGCGGTGCGCCGCGCGCTTACCTACTATGCGGTCGATTCCTCGCGTTTCGACCGTCTCATCGGTTTCGGAGCCACCGTCCCGGTGCCTGGCGAGCTCCCCAGTTCTCCGCGCAACCAGCGCATTGTCATGAGCCTTTCGATGACTCGGCGTCCGTCGGACGTGCTTGATGGGGGCCAACCGAAGCCGCGACCGGAAGCGCCCGAGACTCAACCCACGCCGCCGGCGCAGCACTGATTTTCACGTGAAGGACTTTCTCCAGAATCGCCCGCGGGTCTCCAGCCATGGCCCCGCAATCACCAAAACCGCGACATCCAGCGCACAGCCCACGCCGCTCTTCGAAGCGTCGTTGATTGCCGGTGCCCATTCCGGGGATGCGGAGGGGCACGAGCCTTCCGTCGAAGCGATCAAGGAGGGCGATCGGGTGACCAAGCTCATCGTCACCTGCCGTTGCGGAGAGAAGATCGAGATTCTGTGTGCCTACGCGCCGAACCAGCGCTGAGGCGTGTGGCGTGGCGGTGTCGCTTGCGGTGGGGCCCTCGGTCAGGTGCGGCAAGTCAGGCGGCGTGGTTGTGGGCACAAGCTGCCTGTGCCGCGTGGAATAGTTTGCCCGACTCGGTGGACTAGGTTTCGCAAATCATTCAATAGTAGCTAGTAAAGACTCTGGCATACGGTCTGCAATCTCGGGCCGGAATGAACATAGGTCTCTACCTCGGAGCCGCTGCACTCAACGCCCTGGAGCGTTGGCAGGACGCGACATCTCAGAATATCGCCTCCAGCAGCACGCCCGGCTTTCGCAAACGCGAGGTCGAGTTTTCCGTGCAGAACGGCGGTACGTTGCCGACCGGGGCGTCCCGCTCGATCCAGCAGACCCAGTTTCCGACGAGCCAAGTTTCGGTCAGCTATGTCCCCGGTCAGTTTGTCGGCACAGGACGCGATCTCGACATCGCGATCCGCGGGCAGGGGTTCTTCGAGGTGCAGACTGCCGACGGCAACCGCGCCTACACCCGCAACGGAAGTTTCTATACGAACAGCGATCGCAATCTGGTCGATGCGCAGGGCAACATGCTCCTGGGCGAGGGTGGGGCGCCCATCCAGCTTCTGCCCGATGGCGGGCCGCTCTCCATATCCTCCGACGGCACCCTTTCCCAGAATGGCCAGCAGGTCGGAATGCTCACGATCCAGAACTTCGACAATACGCAGTCGCTCACTCCGCTTTCCGGCGGGCTCTTCCTTGCCAACGGCGCGACCCCGACGACTGTCGCCAATCCCGAGCTGATGCAGGGCTCGCTTGAGACCAGCAATGTCCAGCCGGTCGGCGAGATGATCAATCTGGTCCAAATCTCCCGCGCCTACGAGGCCGCGCAGAAGGTCATCACCTCGCGCGACGACACGATGGACAAGACCATCCGTGCCATCACCTGACCCCGCAGCCCTGCATTCCGCCCTCATCATGACACCCCGTCCCCGGAACCTCTTGCCCAACACCCTTGGGGGCGCCCAGTCCCACCCGTCCTGCCGCTGAACCCTTCGGCGCAACTCCTCACCCCGCACGCGTCGTATGAATGTAGCCCTCTATTCCTCCGCCACGGGCATGCAGGCCCAGCAGCTCAATCTCGACACGATCGCGAACAACCTCGCGAACGTGAACACGACTGGGTTCAAGAAATCCAAGCTCGAGTTCCAGGACCTGCTCTACCAGCAGTCCCGACCGGCGGGTGCCGACAGCGGTGCGGGCAACCAAGTGCCGGCCGGTCTCCAGATCGGCGCCGGTTCACGCGTTGTTTCCACCGCGAAAATCTTCACGCAGGGCACGCTTTCCCAGACCGGCGAGCAGCTGGACATCGGTATCCAGGGTGAAGGTTTCTACGAGATCCAGCGGCCCGACGGCTCCAGCGCCTATACGCGCGACGGCTCCTTCAAGGTCACCTCGACCGGCCAGGTCGTCACCAACGACGGCTACCCCGTCCTGAGCGGTTTCCAGGCGATCCCTTCCGGTGCGACCTCGATCTCCGTCGCGACCACCGGCGAGGTCTCCGTCACGACGGCCAGCGGCACCACCAATTTCCAGATCCAGCTTGTCCGCTTTGCGAATGCCACCGGGCTGGAGAATGCCGGTGGCAACCTCTATCTCGAGACCGGAGCCAGCGGCACTCCCGAGCTCGGCAATCCCGGCGCCAACGGCTTCGGCACGACGATCCAAGGCTACCTCGAAGGATCCAACGTCAATGTTGTCACCGAAATGGTGAACATGATCGTCGCCCAGCGTGCCTACGAGATCAACAGCAAGGCCATCCAGACCTCCGACTCCATGCTTCAGGAGGTCAACAACCTCAAACGCTGATGAACCGCGTTCTCACACTGCTTCGTGCCCTTGCGCTGTTCGGCACCGCGCTGCTTCTCCCGGCGCTGCGCGCCGAGAACGAGCGTGTGCAGCCCGGGCAGTTTCTCCCGCAGCTTGCCGCGCAGCTTGCCGCCCATTTCGGCGTGTCCGGCGAACTCCAGCTCGATCTCCTGCGTACTTGGCAGCCCCCTGTCGCGCCGGCGGGCGAATGGTCGATGACGGTGGTTACCCCGCCGCAGCAGATCGCCCCGCAGATGGTTGTCCGCGTACGGCTCGCCACTGCCCAGCGCACGCTCGGTGAGTGGAATCTGCCCCTGCGCGCCCTGCTCTGGGGCGATGCACTGGCCGTGCGTCAGCCGCTGGGCCGTGGCGACTCGCTCGATCCGACCCTGCTCGACCTGCGCCGTGTCGACCTGTTGCGCGAGAAGGATGCGATCCCGGCCGGGACCGATCTGCGCGAGATGAGTGTCGCACGTGGAGTCGCACCTGGTGCGACACTTCTTTGGCGCGATGTAGTCCGCCGCACGCTCGTCCAGCGCGGCAGCAGCGTCGAGGTCGTGGCAGTCGACGGAGCGCTCACCATCACCATGAAGGCTCTCGCGATGCAAAACGGCGCCCTCGGAGAGACGATCGTCGTGCGCAACATCGAGTCGCGGCGCGACTTTTCCGCTGTCGTCACCGCCGAGAACCGCGCCCGCGTCACGTTCTGACACCATGAAACGCATCGCCGCCATCGCTGCCGTACTGCTGCTCGCCCCGGGGCTTGTCGCCGACTCCCTCTGGCCCACGAATGCCAATCGGAGCATGCTTGCCGACCGCCGCGCCTCGCGCACCGGCGACATTGTCACGATCATCGTGCAGGAGAGTGTCAGTTCGCAGAACTCGCAGTCGTCGAAGGCCGACAAGGCCAGCAAGGCCGACAACGCCATCACCCAGTTCCTCTTCCCCTTGGCTGCCAGCGCGGCCGGCACCAAGAAGGGGGCCTATCCCGGCACCGCCTTCGACGGTTCCAACTCCTTCGAGTCCAGCGGTGCCATCAGCAACAAGGCCACCCTCACATCGCGCGCGGCCGTCCTTGTCACCGATGTGCTCCCCAACGGGAATCTGGTTCTCGAGGGCGTGCGCCAAGTGGCCATGGGCGGCGAGCGCCAGTACATGGTGCTGCGGGGCATCGTCCGCCCCGAGGATATCAGCTCCTACAATACTGTCCCTTCCACCAGCATCGCCAACGCGACGCTTGAGGTGATTGCCGAGGGCAGCCTCACCGACACCCAGAAGAAGGGTTGGCTCACCAAGCTCTACGAAACGCTCCGGCTCTACTGAACCGCCCCCACACGCCATGCGCCCCATGCATACGATCCGTCTGCTTCTGTTGTTGGCCGTCGCTCCGCTGGTTTGCGCCGCCGGCTCGCGCTTGAAGGATCTCACGGCCGTTGAGGGCGGACGCGACAACCAGCTTATCGGCTATGGCATCGTTGTCGGTCTGGCCGGCGACGGCGACAAGAACTCGGAGGCCACGCTGCGCTCGATCGCCAACGCGCTCCAGCGCTATGGAATCTCGATCGAGGCGAGCACGCTCAAGTCTTCCAACGCCGCCGCCGTCATGGTCACTGCCGACATCGGCCCCTTCCTCAAGTCCGGCGTTCGCATCGACGTCCAGGTTGCGGCTCTCGGCGAGGCCAAGAGCCTGCAGGGCGGCGTGCTGATCCAGACTCCGCTGCTCGGTGCCGACGGCAACGTCTACGCCGTGGCCCAGGGCCCGGTGGCGGTGGGCGGTTTCCTGGGCGGCGCAGGTGGAGCCGGCGGCGCCACCGTGCAGAAGAACCATCCGACCGTCGCTACCATCACCAACGGCGCCATTGTCGAGCGCGAGATCCCGGCGGCCTTCGTGCGCGATGGAGTCGTCCGGCTCCTGCTCCAGCAGCCGGATTTCACCACCGCCGCCCGCATCGCGGATGCGGTCAATGCCAGCTTCCCCGGCACGGCACGTGCCCAGGACTCGGCTACCGTCTCCGTGTCCTTGCCGCCCGGCTTCCAGGGCAACGAGGTCTCCTTCGTCGCTTCGCTCGGCATGATCGAGACGCAGCCCGACACCTCAGCCCGCGTCGTCCTCAACGAGCGCACCGGCACCATTGTCGCCACGTCCACCGTGCGCCTCTCGCAGGTCGCGATCAGCCATGGCTCGCTGACGATCAAGATCGCCTCCTCGCTCGGCGTTTCCCAGCCGTCGGCGTTCAGCAAGACGGGGGAGACGGCCATAGTGCCCTCCACCACCACCGAGGTCACCGAGGTCAAGGGCGGTTTCCAGGTCGTCGACGAGATGCCCTCCGTCGAGCAGCTGGCGAAGGCGCTCAACGCCTTGGGTGTTTCCTCCCGTGAGATGATGGCTATTTTCCAGAGCCTGAAACGGGCGGGAGCCCTTCAGGCCGAGGTTGTGATCAACTGAAGAACCGGAACTGGCCCATGTCATCCGTCTCACTCAGTCCGCTGCTCGGTGTCTCTGATCCCGCTTCGATCCAGCGATCGATGCAGGGGACCACGCAGAGCGGGAGCGCCCAGAAGGCAGCCGAGCAGTTCGAGGCGATCCTGGTGCGCCAGCTTCTCGGCGATGCGATGAAGCCGATGCTCGGGACTGGCATCGATGGCGCCAAAGCCCCGGGCGGCGATGTCTACCAGTACATGGTCACCGACGTCGTCGCCCAGAGCGTGGCGCAGGGTGGGGGGCTGGGCATCGCGAAGATGCTCGTTACACAGCTTACGCCCAAGGGCGAATCGACCGATAAGGCGGAGACCTCCACATGATTCTCGTCGACACACCTCCCACCGCGCAGACGGGGACCTCCGATTGGTCTCGCGTCGTCGACGCCCTGCGTAGCGAGCTCGCCGAGTATGGTGGCATGCTCCGGCTCTTCGAGGAGCAGCAGGATCGCATCCTGGCGTTGGATGCCACTGCCGTGGCCGGCTACGTCCCCATGCTGGAGCAGCAGGCTGCGGCCGCCCGGTGCTGCCGCAACATCCGTGAGGATACCGTACGCGGCTATGCCACTTCGCACGGCTGCCCGGCCGACAGGACATTGAGGCAGCTCCTCCCCGAGTTTCCTGTCGATGTCCGTCCGCTGCTCGAAGCCCTCATCGACGAGATCAACCACCTCATTTCCCGCACGAAGAAGCGCACCCACCAGAACCAGCTTATGCTCGCGCGTCTGGTCGAGTTCCACCGCGAGTTGGTGCCGACGCTGCGTCCCCAGTCCTTTACCAAAACCTATTCGCGCCACGGGCAGGTGTCCGTGAGCACGAGTGCCGCTACCCCCACGTATCGCGCCACTGGCTGAGATCCCCGCCATGCCCAACGATCTCTTCAGCAGTCTCTACTCGACCACCAACGCCCTGCGGGCGCAGAGCGCCGCGCTCGACATCGTCGGGCGCAATATGTCCAACGTGAACAACACGGCGTATGCCCGGCAGCGCGTGGTGTTCGGCGACAAGGGCTCGGTCGACACTCCCCTCGGCGCCCAGAGCCTCGGTATCGAGGCTGTCGGCATCCAGCAGATGCGCGATGCGTTGCTTGACGGCCAGATCACCGAGGAAAAATCCAACTCTGGCTTCCTCGATTCTCAGGAGAAGTTCCTCCAGCAGGCACAGACTGCCCTTGGCCAAGGCCTCTTCACCAACGCGGGCACTATCGAGACCATCAAGAGCACCACCGCTCTGCCCAACGGTATCGCCTCTTCGATCGACGCATTCTTCAACGCCTGGCAGAGCCTCGCCACGGACCCGGGCAGCACTGTCAACAAGCAGCAGCTCCTCGCCAACGCCCAGGACCTTGTCGACAAGCTCAACACCGCCGACAAACGCTTGGCCGACATCTCCCTCTCGACCCCGGTGGTGAGCAATACTCTCACCGGCCAGATGGATGAGGGCACCCGCCAAGTGAACAGCCTCCTCACCACCATCGCCGACCTCAACCGGCAGATCGGTCGAGTGGAGATCACAAATCCTGGCACTGCCGTCGATCTCCGCGATCAGCGCCAGTCCAAGCTCGAGGAGTTGGCCGGCTACATCGACTTCACTACTGTCGAGCAGACCGCCGGCCAGGTCGCAATTCGCGTCAATACGACAGTGCCTGGCACCACCGTCGACCTCGTCGGCCTCGCCAATGTCAACGGTACGATGTCGCAGAGCGGAGGCATCTACTCTTGGACGCCCACCGGTAGCGCCGTCCCCACCGCCGATCTTTCCTTCACCGCCGGCTCGCTCGCCGGCTACCAGGCCGTCGGCAAAACGATCCAAGGTTATCGCGATTCGCTGGACGATTTCGCCGCTGCGCTCGTCACCGAAGTCAACAACGCCTACACCGACAATCACTCCGCGGGCAACCTCAACCCCGACTTCTTCACTCCCCCCACTCCCCCTGCAACCACCACCGCAGGGACCATCTCCCTGGCCGTAACCAGCGTCACCGCCGGCAACGGCACTACGCTCTCCGGCGACAACGTTCGTGCCAAGGCCGTGGCGAATCTCGCCAAGAGCAGCACATTCCTCTCGGGTAGCACGCCCGCGGCCGCGTTTGCGAAGATCGTCACCAATGTGGGACAGGACGTTTCGAACAACAATACCGGCATCGAGGACCAGAAATCCCTCTCCAAGCTCCTCACCGCGCAGCGTCAGTCCTACAGCGGCGTCTCCCTCGACGAGGAGACTGCCGACATGCTCCGCTATCAGCGGGCGTACCAGGCCTCATCCAAACTTCTCTCCGTCATCGACGGGCTCCTCGGCACCATGCTCGAGACCCTCAGCTAAGCCGCCGACTCCACCTCCGCTGAACCATTGTCCCCCGTACTGCCATGATGCGAATCACCAGTAACACCCTTGCCTCCCAGCTCAGCGACGACCTCACCCGGCTCTCCAGCACACAGACCCGGCTTACCCAGCAGCTGGCATCAGGTCGTCGGCTGTTCGATGCCAGCGACGATGTGCCCGCCACCGGCCGTGTCATGAGCTACGACAGCGAGAAGCGCGCCCTGCAGCAGTATGAGCGCAACTCCCTGCGAGGCCTCACCACCATCGCCGTCAGCACCGCCTCTCTCGAGTCGATCAACAAGATCGCGGGCAAGATCTTCAACATCGCTCCGGCCGCCACCGCCTCTGGCGACGCGAGCCAGATGGACGCATTCGCCGGCCAGATCGACGGACTCATCGAGCAGACGGTCTCGCAGCTCAACACCCAGATCAGTGGCACGTACATCTTCGGAAGCCGCCGTACCGATACGCCGCCTTTCACAGTCACTCGCAATGCCGCCGGCCAGATCGACACCGTGAGCTACGTCGGCGACAACGCCGCTGCGCCGACCATCTCCGTGAGCGAGAGCGCTGATGTCGCCACAACCACCAGCGGCACCGAGAACATCCAGCTCCGCGACTTCCTCACCAACCTGGTGGCGCTGCGCCAGGCGGTGGATGACCTCAGCACCGCGACGACCGCCAACAACCAGGCCGGAATGGCGACCGCCCGCGCCGCGATCACCACCACTCAGAACACCCTCGGTGACGACGAGGACAGCATCACAACGATGCTGAGCACGCTCTCGATCTCCCAGTTGCGCATCAAGACGTCCCAAGAGCAGAACTCCACCCGCTTCAACCAGCTCGCCGACCTTTCGGCATCCGAGACCGAGATCAACACCGCCGACGTCGCCATCCAGCTCCAGTCGTCGAATCGCGCGTACGAAGCTGCCCTGAAGGCCGGCGCGAACCTGCTTCAGAAATCGCTGCTCGATTACCTCTGAGCCTGACGCTTGCTGTTCGGCTCCGAGCGCATCGTCTTCAACGTTATGACCGCTCAGGACATCTCGGAGCTTCTCGCCAAAGCCGATGCCGGTGACCCTGAAGCGCTGCTGCGCTTGGGCCAATGCCATGATCGGGGCGACGGGGTACCGCAGGATGCCGCTGTTGCCGTGCGCTTGATTGTCGCTGCCGCGCAGAAAGGGTTGCCGGCCGCGCAGGGCTCGCTCGGCGTGCGTTATGCCAAAGGACGAGGCGTCGACCGGGATATTGCCGAGGCCGCGCGATGGCTGCGCTCCGCAGCCGGGCAAGGTGACGCGCGCGCCGCATACAATCTCTCTCGGCTGCAGCTTTCGGGGGCGATTACTGAGTTATCGCCGGGCGAGGCCGTATCGTGGCTCCAGAAAGCGGCGGCATCCGGGCTCCCGGTTGCGCAGCTCGCCTATGGCATCGTGTTGTACGCCGGCGCAGGGAGCATGGATGACAAGGCCTCGGCTGCCCAATGGATCTTCGCAGCGGCCAAGAATGGGTTGGCCGATGCCCAGTACCAGCTCGCACTCATGCTAGACATTGGTGAGGGCGTGGAACGCGATCCCGCTTTGGCGGTCGAGTGGCTCGAACTCGCCGTGGCACAGGGGCATACCCAGGCGAAACTGTGTCTGGGCCGGCTACTGGAGATGGGAGCGAACGGAGTGGCGCGCAATCCCGCACGCGCTCGCCTGCTGTTCAGCGAAGCCGCCGAGTCCGGGCAGCCGGAGGCGCTCGAAGCGCTGGCGTCGTGTGGGGATCGCGATTAGTGGCTGCGAAGCGGCAAAAGCCTTGCGGCGGGTGGGGCGTTTCGCATTTGTCCTGTCTCGCTTTGGGAGCGGACGGCTAGCTCAGCGGTTAGAGCATCTCGTTTACACCGAGAGGGTCAGGGGTTCGAATCCCTTGCCGTCCACCAATCTCCAGCTCAGCAAGAGAGTGTGCGGGCCGCGGACGGGCACAAAAAAGCCGCGGCAGGTCGCCGCGGCTTTGAAGAAAAGATGCTCTTGTGAGGGTTACTTGCGACGGTAACGGCGATAGCAGACGCCACCCAAGGTCAGCGCCCCGAAGATCGCGGCATAGGTCGACGGCTCGGGGATAGAGGTTAGCGCGATTGAATCAAAGGTCATCCTGAACGCATCAGTACCACTTGCTGTGGTTGTGATGCCCCATATGCTGATTACGTCGGTTGGCGAAATCGTAGGTAGGAGATCTACTGTGACTGTGCTTAGTGTTGTGCCGAATAGGCTAGTGCTTATTGGAAGTGCGTATGGTGTCGACATTCCATCTATCTCAGCGTATAGGTAGAAATTGGCGGCAACATTACCCGCATCTCTCCTCGCCGTAATCTGAACGGCACTGTAGTTTCCCCACGACTCGGTCAGGGGATTCCAATCGAAGAATGCACCGTCGTCAGTGGCGCTTCCTCCGATTGTAAGGAGGCCGCCGGTTATTGTTGTGTTTGCAGCATTGCCCCAGGACTTTTCTAGAGAAAGTGGCAATGCATCGAAATTAGTGAGCACTGCTTGCGCTAGCGCTTGTGTTGCAAGTGCAGTTCCTAATAGGACTGCAGTAATGTGGTGTTTCATAGAAGTGACTAGGGGTTAGTAACTTTTTGCTTGGTATAGAAATACTGGCTGGGTGGCTGCATTTACTTTTGTGATCAGTATCGGGCGCTCTGCTGTTTGAATTTGGACGCTGTTTGAAATGGTTCCAAAAACTGCTCGGCGCCAATTTGTGCCGTCAAAATAGTACTGCACCCAAGCGTTCCCATTCCAAATTGATACTTTGTCTGCTAATGAAGCGTTGTCTGATGAGGCCCATCCTGTTGTTGAGGGGAGACCGATCTCGGCGAGCGTTTTTGCGTAAGGAAATGTGCCAACAAATGAGTCTTTTGTAGCACCAAAGCGGATTCTGAGATCACTCGATGGAGCGCGACCTGTGAGGATTAGTGCCTTTGCTGGGCCTCTGTGCGTAATTATGAATCCGGCATCAGGACGGATGGGGGTGTTATTGGCTGCAGTATTAAATACTGCTCTCTCCCAACGGGAGCGTTTCGTATTATAGTAGTATGTCACCCATGCATTGCCATTCCATAGCTGAACATTATCTGCTGTTTTGGCGTCTTCGCCGCCGAGCAATTCTCCTGTAAGGAGTGTGGATAATGTATCAAGAGGGAGTATCTCGAATGTATCGTTCGCTGCGACTCCAAGGGTAACAAGGTTTACTCCGCTATCCGATATTGTGATAGTGTCTGTTGTGTTGAAGGTTGTAGTGGAAACCTGCCATGTAGTGCCTGTCGCGGTCCCACTTGTTAGTCTGACGATGTAAGGCGTTGCTGGCTCGGAAAACTCGCCTTGTGTCCAGCCTGCTCCTGCGCACGTAAAGCTGTTGGCGCCAACAGCTGAGATTTTGCCAGCCAAGACACCCGCGCCGGTTGGATTGTCGGTAAGTCCCAGATATACCGATGTCTGTGATGGCGCCTTTGTCCCATCTGGGAGCGTAATTGTTACGTAGCCTACGGGGGTTGTCGTAGCGGTCTGGGCAAACGCACAGACCGCGAGGAACGGGAGTAGTGCTCCCAAGGGAAGTAGCTTGTTTGCCATAAGGTTTGCCTGCCGATCTTGCGGATGTCTGCGCAGGATACAAACACAGATATCGGCAAAAACATGCAAAGAAGGATGGCGTCCGGTGCCCCCGCTAAATGACTTTTTGACGGCGCCCCCTGCCTGTTTTGCGGCCAGTGGCACCCACGGAACGGGCTGCTGCCGGACGCGGGACAGGCGTCGCTCTCCGGGTTGATTTGGGCTCCTGCGTCACTGGGCTGGCATGGCTGGATCGGGTATCGGAATTGCCAGCGGTCTGGCGATCCCGATACCCGTCAAGGCGGCCTTACTTTGCTGTGGCGAGGCGGGTGGCGGAAGCCACCGGGTTTTGCAGTCGCTGCAGTCGGCAGTCGCGATGGGGAAATTGACTAGAGCGGTTTCAGCAGTGTTGTAGCCGGCCGCGGTGAGGCCGGCGCCTCTGGCCGGGGTCACCGCCCCCGGCTACAGTATTTCAAGAACTGCTCTGATGGAGTCGCGATCGGAACAGCGCTCGGGGTGACGGAGCCAGCGGTGTTCGGCGCTGGAGTGGCGCCGTGTGCGGCTTCGGTGCCTCGGGAAACGTCGTTGACCCGCGGGCGCAGGGTTGGTTTTTTTCGCGCTTCTTCAATCGTGCCCGTGCGCTGCGCGCACCGTGTCCTCCATCGAACCAAGCCGCTCAACCACCATGCGTCACACGCTTTCCGCCCTCGTTGAAAACAAGTTCGGCGTACTGGCGCGTGTGGCGGGCATGTTCAGCGGGCGCGGCTACAACATCGATTCGCTCAACGTCGCCCCGACTCACGACGCCTCGCTTTCGCGCATCACGACCATCGTGCGCGGCGACGACGAGACGGTCGACCAGATCACCAAGCAGCTGCGCAAGCTGGTGAACGTGGTCGACGTGATCGACTACTCGGCCGGCCAGGCCGTCGAGCGCGAACTCATCCTGGTGAAGGTCAAGGCCGACAGCCAGACGCGCACCGAGATCCTCCAGATCTGCGACATTTTCCGCGCGAAGATCATCAACGTCGCCCTCGACAACGTGATCATCGAGATCACCGGCGACTGCGGCAAGACCACCGCCTTCCTCGAGCTGCTCGGCAAGTTCGGCATCATCGACCTCGCCCGCACCGGCAAGCTCGCGCTGAGCCGCTGAGCGGCGTCCGTCGCCGCCTCGCATCCCCGTTTCTCCAACACGAAACCAGAAACATAGAACTCGAAACAATTCTCACCATGCCTGCCAAAGTCTATACCGACTCCGCCGCCGATCTCGGCGTTTTCAAGAACAAGACCCTCGCCGTCCTCGGCTTCGGTTCCCAGGGCCATGCCCACGCGCTGAACCTCAAGGACAGCGGCTGCAAGGTCATCATCGGCCTGTATGCCGGTTCGAAGTCCCGCGCCGTCGCCGAGCAGTACGGTTTCGAGGTGTTCGACACCGCCGAGGCCGTCCGCCGCGCCGATGTCATCATGGTCGGTCTGCCCGACATGAAGCAGGCCGGTGTCTATGAGAAGGACATCGCCCCCAATCTGACCAAGGGCAAGTGCCTGCTCTTCTCGCACGGCCTGGCCATCCACTTCGGCCTGATCAAGCTCCCGAAGGACGTCGACTGCATCATGGTCGCCCCGAAGGGCCCCGGCCACATGGTCCGCCGCCTCTACGTCGAAGGGAAGGGCATGCCCGCCCTCATCGCCGTGGCGCAGGACAAGTCGAAGCAGGCCAAGAAGCTCGCGCTCGCGTGGGCGAAGGGCATCGGCTCGACCCGCGCCGGCGTGCTCCAGACCACCTTCAAGGAAGAGACCGAGACCGATCTCTTCGGCGAGCAGGCCGTGCTCTGCGGCGGCGCCAGCGCCCTGATCACCGCCGGTTTCGAGACGCTCGTCGAGGCCGGTTACCAGCCCGAGATGGCCTACTTCGAGTGCCTCCATGAGCTGAAGCTCATCTGCGACCTCGTCTACGAGTCCGGCATCTCCGGCATGCGTTTCTCGATCTCCGAGACCGCCAAGTACGGCGACATCACCCGCGGCCCGCGCGTGATCAACAAGGAGACCAAGAAGGAGATGAAGAAGATCCTGAAGGAAATCCAGTCCGGCCAGTTCGTGAAGGAGTGGGTCAAGGAGTACAAGGGCGGCCTGAAGAACTACAACAAGCTCCTCGCCGCCGGTGCCAAGCACCCGATCGAGAAGACCGGCACCTACCTCCGCGGCATGATGCCTTGGATGGCCAAGAAGAACATCAAGGGCGTCGCGGCTTCCTACTGAGGAATTCTCCAGACGTTTTCCCGGGCGCGGCGAGCGATCGCCGCGCCTTTTCTATGCCTGCGCCCGGCAGGGCGCAGGCATAGAAAAGGGCGGCCCCGGGAAGGAGCCGTCCTCGAAGGTTGGCGATGTATTCGCTGGAGTCGTTCAGCGGTTCTGCGACTCGAACTGCTGGAGTTCGGGACTCTCGCGCTTGCTCTGCCAGACCGCCCAGATGATGGCGGAGAGGGAAACGAACGCGACGACGATGCCCACGGCGCGGGCGGCGGCACCGCCGGTGGGTGTGATGACGTTGAACTCCATCACGAGACCGAGGGTGAGGAGGCTGACCATGTTCATGACCTTGATCAGCGGATTCACGGCGGGGCCGGCGGTGTCCTTGAGCGGGTCGCCCACGGTGTCGCCGGTGACGGCGGCCTTGTGCGACTCGGAGCCCTTGCCGCCGTAGTTGCCATCCTCGATGAACTTCTTGGCGTTGTCCCAGGCGCCGCCGGCGTTGGCCATGAAGACGGCCAGCAGGAGGCCGGAGAGGATGGTGCCGGCGAGGAAGCCGCCGAGGGCCTGCGTGCCGAGAAGGAAGCCGACGAGGACTGGCGTGAAGATGCCGAGGAATCCGGGGCCGATGAGCTCCTTCTGTGCGGCGACGGTGCAGATGTCGACGACGCGGCCGTAGTCGGGCTTCTTCTTGCCGGACCAGATGTCCTGGTCGCGGAACTGGACGCGGCACTCGCCGACGATGAGGAAGGCGGCGCGGCCGACGGCGCGCAGGAGCATCGAGCTGAAGAGGAACGGCACGGCGCCGCCGATGAGGAAGCCGATGAAGACCATCGGGTGGGCGACGGTGAGCTTGCCGGCTTCGGTGAGGTACTGGCTGGTGCTCATCAGGCTGATCTTGTCTTCGCCGCCGACGGCGATGACGGCGATGAAGGAGGAGAACAGCGAGACGGCGGCGATGACGGCGGAGCCGATCGCGATGCCCTTGGTCTCGGCCTTGGTGGTGTTACCCACGGCGTCGAGATCGGCGAGGATCTGGCGGGCGCGCTTGAACGAGCCCGGGGATTCCTTCTCCATCTCCTCGGCGTCGTAACCCATTTCACCGATACCGTTGGCGTTGTCGGCCACGGGGCCGAAGACGTCCATCGAGATGGTGTTGCCGGTGAGGGTGAGCATGCCGATGCCGGTCATGGCGACGCCGTAGGCGATGAACAGCGGCGGGGTGCCGGTGTAGCAGAGGTAGGAGAGGAGGATGGCGCCACCGAGGACGAGGGCGGCGGCGACGGCGCTCTCGTAGCCCACGGCCAGGCCCTGGATGATGTTGGTGGCGTGGCCGGTCTGACAGGCCTTGGCCAGGGAACGTACCGGGGCGTGGGTGGTGTGGGTGAAGTAGCTGGTGATCTTGTTGAGCGCGATGGCGAGGACGACGCCGATCAGGCAGGCGATGGCCGGGCGCATATCCAGGCCGGCGACACCGAAGTTGGCCCAGGCCGGCAGGGCGGCGAGCAGGGTGTTCGGATAGTCGGCGACGTCGGTGGCGCTGGCGTTGCCCATGAGGTTCTTGGCGGCGTCGAAGCGGAGGTAGAACCAGCCGAGGGCGAAGAAGCCGACGACGGAGACGAAGGAGCCGATCCAGAAGCCGTTGTGGACGGATTTCAGGGCGGTGTCGGAGGTGTCGTTGGGGCCGGCCTTGACGGTGTAGGTCGAGATGATCGAACCCAGCACGCCGATACCGCGGACGAGGAGCGGGAAGATGACGCCCTTGTGGCCGTAGGTGGCCAGGCCGAGGATCATGGCGGCGACGATGGTGACTTCGTAGGACTCGAAGATATCGGCGGCCATACCGGCGCAGTCGCCCACGTTGTCGCCGACGTTGTCGGCGATGGTGGCGGCGTTGCGGGGGTCGTCCTCGGGGATGTTCTTCTCGATCTTGCCGACGAGGTCGGCGCCGACGTCGGCGGCCTTGGTGTAGATGCCGCCGCCGACGCGCATGAACAGCGCGAGCAGCGTGCCGCCGAAGCCGAAGCCGAGGAGGGCTTCGTAGGCTTGTTCGCCGTAGATGAGGAAGATGCAGGTGCCGCCGAGCAGGCCGAGGCCGTCGGTGAGCATGCCGGTGACGGTGCCGGTGCGGTAGCCGAGCTGCATGGCCTCGCCGTAGGAGCGGCGGGCGGCGGCGGCGACGCGGAGGTTGCCGATGGTGGCCAGGTGCATGCCGACGAAGCCGACGGCCCAGCTGAAGAGGGAGCCGAGGAGGAAGGCGCCGGCGCGGCCGAACTTGAACCACTGGTCGTCGCTCGGCGTGGTGAAATAGAGGATGCCGGTGAGGACGACGATGAGGATGCCGATCTTGCGGAACTGTGCGGAGAGGTAGGCGTTGGCGCCTTCGCGCACGGCGTTGGCGACGGCCTGCATCTTGGGCGTGCCGGCGTCGGCGTCCTTGACCTGCTTGGCCAGGAGGAGGCCGTAGATGAGGCCTGCGACGGCGATGCCGAGGACGATCAGGAGTGCGATGCGCTCGAAGCCGTCGTACTTGGCGTCGCTGAAGAGGGCGAAGGGCGAGAAGGCGTGCCCGCCGTGGGCGGACGCTTCGGCTTTCGGGCCAGTTTGAGCGAAGAGCGGCATCGCGAGGAAGCCGCCGAGGAAGCCGACCGCGGCAAGCCAGAGGAAAGCTGACTTGGTGCGGCCGTGCTGCATTTTGCGGAACCAGTACTGCAACATGGTTTAGGTGGGTGTGGGGTTATGGATGAGTTGGAGAGAGGGACGAAGCGGGGACCGCGGTCAGGCGAGGTAGCTGGTGTTGGCGGAGCGCCACCAGGCGTAGTATTTCGACTCGAGTTCCTCGCGGGGAGGCAGCGGGTAGTAGGCCAGGCCGGTGCGGTCGGCCACGTAGAAGCCGCCGAGGACGGTGCGGTAGAGGATGGAGGCGGAGGTGTCGCGGGCGACGACCTTGGTGGGCTTGGCGTAGCGGTGGCGCAGCTCCTTGAGGCAGTCGCGCAGGTGATCGAGGTTGGCGTACGGGAGATTAGAGGCGTTGCCCTTCTCGGGATCGGCGGCGAGGGCGTCGAGGCGGAGCTCGGCGAAGACGATCTTCTCGACGGAGACGGGGTTTGCGCGGTCGGTGAGATACTCCGCGAACTCGTGCGGTGCGAGCTTGCTGGCGACGCGCGGGGTGACGGGGCAGATCTCCTGGTAGAGGTGAAGTCCGCTGGCCGTGGGCTGCGGACAGGCGCTGCGCTCGACGGCGAGGTCGTGGCCGTCGTCGGTGACGAGGTGGAGCTTGCCCAGCGCCGAGAGCGGGACGTGCTCGAGTGCCCGGTAGATGGCGAGGTAGCTGGAGCGGCGGGGGCTGCCGTCCTCGTGCGGCACGCAGCGGGTCTCGGCCTCGGCGGTGCGGAGATAGTCGCTTTTGAAGGCGGGATCGACCTCGAAGAAGATGGCCTGACCACGCGAGCGCTTCTGGGAGCCGACGGCATAGTAGTTGCCGAACTCCTCGGGCGCGAGGTGCGAGGCGATGAGCGCCTCGGGGATGACGGACAGATACAGGTTAACTTTCATAGGGCACGGGGTGTGATGAAGCGAACCTTCGGAACTGTGCGCGGCAGGGCACCGCTGGTGGGGGGCGGACTAGAACATGGATACCGGGAAGACGGGGTTGGACAAACTTATGGGCGTAAAAAAAGCGCGGCGATCGCTCGCCGCGCCCTAGGTAAGGTTGCTCAGGACTGCCAGACAACACCACGCATGTCACCTGTTTTCAGGAACTGCTGGTGCATGAGGAAGGCGTTGCCGAGCGTCTGCGGGGTGTGGCCCTTGGCGGTGGCCTTGACGTAGCGCATGAGCTGGTCGCGGAAGATCGGATCGGCGCACTTCTCGACGATGAGCTGGGCGCGTTCGACGGGGTCCTTGCCGCGGAGGTCGGCCACGCCGTGCTCGGTGATGACGACCTGCACGGAGTGCTCGGTGTGGTCCATGTGCGAGACGAGCGGGACGATGGTCGAGATCTTGCCACCCTTCGCGGAGGAGGGGCAGGTGAAGATCGAGATGTAGGCGTTACGGGTGAAGTCGCCGGAGCCGCCGATGCCGTTCATCAGGTTCGAGCCCATGATGTGGGTCGAATTGACGTTGCCGAAGACGTCGACCTCGATGGCGGTGTTGATTGTGATGATGCCGAGGCGGCGGACGAGCTCGGGGTTGTTGGTGATCTCCTGCGGGCGGAGGAGCAGGCGCGGGCGGAAGAACTCGATGTCCTTGTAGACCGAGTCGAGGAGCTCCTTGGCGATGGTGAGCGAGGTGCCGGTGGCGAACTTGATCTTGCCGGAGCGGATCAGGCCGATGACCGAGTCCTGGATGACCTCGGAGAACATCTGGAACTGCGGGATGTCGGGGTTGGCACCGAGGGCGCCGAGGACGGCGTTGGCGATGTTGCCCACGCCGGACTGGAGGGGGAGGAACTCGCGCGGGATGCGGCCGACGGCGATCTCGTTGGCGAGGAACTCGGCGACGTTCTGGCCGATCTTGTCGGTGACGGCGTCGGCGGGCTCGAAGCCCTTGACCTCGTCAGGGGCGTTGGTCTCGACGATTCCGGCGATCTTGGACGGGGCGATCTTGACGGTGGTGGTGCCGATGCGGTCGGTCGGGCGGACGATCGGAATGGGCTGGCGGTGCGGGGGATCGAGCGGCTCGTAGATGTCGTGGAGGCCGTTAAGCTTGGTGGAGTGGTAGCGGTTGAGCTCGATGATGACGCGCTTGGCGCAACGCAGGAAAGTGGGGGCGGCACCGACGGAGGTGGTGAGGACGATCTGGCCGTCGGGGGTGACATCGCAGGCCTCGACGATGGCCCAGTCGAACTGGCCGAGGAAGCCGCACCGCACCTGCTGCGCGAGGTGCGAGAGGTGCATGTCGAAGAACTTGGTCTTGCCGGCGTTGATGCTGTCGCGGAGCGATTTATTGCTCTGATACGGGGTGCGCCAGGAGATGGCCTCGGCGCGGGCGAGCTCGCCGTCTAGCGAGTCACCGGTGGAGGCGCCGGTGACGACGGCGACCTTGAAGGGGCGGCCGGCGTCGTGCTCGGCCTTGGCTCGGGCGGCGATGGCCTTCGGTACCACCTTGGCGGCACCTGCGGGCGTGAAGCCGGAGAAACCGATGGTTTCCCCGTTCTTGATGAGGGACGCCGCTTCATCGGGCGTCAGGATCGGAAACGGATTGTTCATGATAAGTCGGAATCGGTCGGAGAGTCTTCGCGCAGGAGCTCGACTTCGTGAGGAGCGAGCGCGCACATACCAGAGGGTAAATTGAGCAGAAGTCGTCCCGCGGGGTCAACGCCGGCGAAGTGTCCGTGGACCGTTTTCCCGTTGGGCCGGAGCGTGACGGTGACGGGAAGATGGCGCCAATAGGGTGAAAGCCCTGCGGCGAGGGCGGCGGTGTCGCCGGTGGCGAGCAAGGCGTGGGCGCGACGGAGCGCGGCGAGGGTGGCGTCGCGCACGGCGGCGCGCGGTGGCGGAGCGGGCAGAAGATCGGGGAGACGGGCGACGGTGCCGGCGAGGGCGGGATCGGCGGACTCGGGGTGGTTGGTGAGATTCACGCCGATGCCAATGACGGCGGTGGTGGGGCGGAATCGCTCGACGAGGATGCCGGCGAGCTTGGCACGGCCGACCATGATGTCGTTGGGCCAGCGGAGACGGTGGCCGGCGAGGCCGAAGGAGGCAAAGGCATCGCAGAGCGCGAGGCCGGCGACGAGGGGCAGGAGCGTCCAGCGTTCGGGTGAGCCCTCGGCGGGGACGACGGCGGAGAGCCAGAGGCCGCCGGCATCGGAGACCCACCGGCGGTCATGACGACCACGGCCCGCAGTCTGAGTGCGGGCCGTGACGGCGGACCACGCCGGCAGTTGCGCGGCGTGGCGGTTGGTGGAGTCGATCTGGTCGAGCTCGTGGAGCGTCCAGATCTCTGCGACAGTGCGGGGCGGATTGGACGGGTTGGATTCTGCGGGATCGGTCACGGAGTGAGGAGGCCCAGGCCGCCGAGGACGGCGAGCATGATGGCGGCGGCCATGACGGAGCCGACCTGGCCGCCTGTGTTGGCGCCCATGGCGTGCATGAGCAGGAAGTTGTGCTTGTTCCAGTGCTGGCCCTCGTTCTGGACGAGGCGGGCGGCCATCGGGTAGGCGGAGATGCCGGCGGCGCCGATGAGCGGGTTCACTTTGCCACCGGAGAGCCAATACCAGATCTTGCCCAGGAGCAGGCCGCCGACGGTGTCGATGGTGATGGCGACGAAGCCCAGGCTGAAGACCAGGAGCGTCTGGAGCTTGAGGAACTGACCGCCTTCCATGGTGCCGCCGATGGCCAGGCCGAGCATGAGGGTGGAGACGCTGGCGATCTCGTTCTCGCTGGCCTTGGTGAGGCGGGGCACGGCGTTGGTGACCTTCATGAAGTTGCCGAGCATGATCATGCCCATGAGCGGGAGGCCCTTGGGGGCGATGAGGCCGGTGATGAGGGTGACGATGATGGGGAAGGCGATGAGGGCAGTCTGCGAGACCTTGCCTTCGACGCTGGGCATCTTCACCTCGCGTTCCTTGCGGGTGGTCATCAGCCGCATGATCGGGGGCTGGATGATCGGCACGAGTGCCATGTACGAGTAGGCGGCTACGGCGAGGGCACCGACCATGGCGGTGTCGATCTTGCCGAGACCGGCGAACATGTTCGAAACGTAGATGACGGTGGGCCCGTCGCAGGCGCCGATGGCGGCGATGGAGACTGCAGTCTGTTTGATATTGGCGGGATCGACTCCGGGAACGAAGGGCAGGACGAGCAGGGCGAGCAGGAGTGTTGCGAAGATGCCGAGCTGGCCGGCCGCGCCGAAAAGCAGGAGCTTGGGTTCGGCGAGGAGGGGCTTGAAGTCCGTCATCGAGCCGATGCCGACGAAGATGAGCAGGGGGAAGAGCTCGTTGCCGATGCCGATGTCGTACATCGTCTTGAGGACTCCCTCGGTCTGCATGACCTCGCTGAGGGGAAGATTGACGAGGAAGCAGCCGAAGGCGATGGGGAGGAGCAGGAGGGGCTCCACGCCTTTGGCGATGGCGAGGTAGAACATCACCATCGCTACTGCGAGCATCACCAAGTTGGGGCCGCCGTTGGTGGCGAGGAAGTGGAGTCCGGCAGTCAGTGCGCCCAGTCCGTCGAGAAGGGATTGAAGCATGGCGGGACGTTATTCCTGGGGTTCGTTATCTTCGGCGGGGGGGAATGCGGAGGTGAGGCCGCGGATGAGGGCTGCGACGAGGAACAGGGTGAGCAGGGTGCCGCCCATTCCGACGAGTAGCATGGTCAAACCGAAAGCGAGGTTTTCCATGAGTGTTGGGGTTGAGGAGGATTACTTTTTCTCGGGAAAATCCGGGTGCGCGTCCTTTTCGTACCAGACCGACATGACAATGGACATGAGCAGCACGAGGCCGATGACGAGGAGCGAGGCGGAGGTGTGGACCTTGAACCAGTGCTCGGTGCCCTCGAGCTTCTCGCCGACGGTGTGGGCGCCGAGGAGGATCAGGCCCTTGCCGATGCCGGGGACGATCATCTTGCCGCCGATGAAGAAGAGGATGATGCTCACGCCGTGCTTGAGGAAGCGGAACAGCCCCATGATGCCGCGGATGGCGAAGAAGAGGGAGTTGAGGCCGAGGACGGCGAAGATGTTGGAGGTGAGGACGACAAACGGGTCCTGGCTGATGCCCATGATCGCGGGGATGGAGTCAACGGCGAAGAGGACGTCGGTCGAGCCGATGACGACGAAGACGAGGAAGAAGGGGGTGATGTATAACCTGCCCTCGTAGCGGGCGAAGAGGCGCTTGTTCTCCTGCGGGTCGTTGTGGACGGGGAGGAGCTTGGCGGCGGCGCGGTAGAAGAGGTTCTTCTCGGGCTGGACCTGGTCGTCCTCCTCGGTGGCGATCATCTTGTAGGCGGTCCAGACGAGCAGCGCGCCGAAGAGGTACAGTAGCCACGAGAACTTAGAGACGAGGGCGATGCCGAAGACGATGAAGACGATGCGCAGGACGATGGAGAGGTAGATGCCGAGCTTGATGAGCTTGGGCTGGGCGATGTCCTTCACGCCCATCAGGGAGAAGATGAGGATGAAGACGAAGAGGTTGTCGACGGAGAGCGAGTATTCCGTGAGGTAGCCGGAGATGTACTCCATGAAGACCGCCTTGCCGTTCGGGTGCAGCTTGTAGATCGCGATTGAGAAGGCGAGGGCGACGAGAACCCACAGCCCGGTCCAGCGCAGTGCGGACGGCACCCCGATGGGCTTCTTGCGATGGGTGACGACAGCGTAGTCGATGGCGGATACGAGGACGAAAGTGGACCAGAAGATGATCCACAGGAGCGTGGTGGAGGACATGATGGGAAAGGAAACTCCGGCGGGCGTGGCGGCCTAGCGGGTTTTGCGGGAGCTGAAAATCTGGCGACGGCCTTCGATCGACCAGGCATTGTCCTGGGTCTCGAGGTTGATGGCCACGATGTGGCTGCCCTCGCCGAGGGACTCGTGGACGGCGGCCGAGATCACGGCCACGATCTCGGGCGGGATGTCGCCGCAAGGTACGGCGACTGGCGCGGGCCGGTGGCGCGGAGCGCGGGCGGCGTGCAGCGCGTCAACCTTGCGATGCAGGCGGGCCAGTGACGAGAAGGCGAACACCAGCGCGATGCCGAGTATGATTAGCAACGCCGTCTGGACCGAGATCGGCTGCGCTGCGGGTTCTGCGGTGGCGACGAACGGAGAACAGAAGAAGACGTGCATGAAAGACGGGTTTGCGCCCCTGACAATGCGCGTCGACGCGTGTTTGGAAAGTGAAACTGGCGGTTCGATACGAAGGTCCGCCAAAAAAAGGGGCGAGGCGGAGCAAGCTCCGACCTCGCCCGAGAGTATCGATCGATCAGCCGAGGCGGACCATGACGGCGCCTTCCTCGACGGCGTCGCCGGCTTTGACGAGCACCTCGGTGACCTTGCCCGCCTGCGAGGCATAGACGTAGGTGTTCATCTTCATGGCCTCGATGGTGACGAGGGCCTGTTCGGCGGTGACGGTGTCGCCCACCTTGACCTGGACGGCAACGACCTTGCCGGCGAGCGGGCAGGTGACGACGCCGGGACCGGCTGAGACGATGGCCTTGGGCGCCGGGGCGGCGGGGGCGACGACCGGAGCCGAGACCGGAGCGCTGGCGACGGAGGCCGGAGCGGCGGCGACGGGAGCGGAGGAGTCGAGTGTTTCGACGAGAACTTCGTAGGCTTTGCCTTCAACTGTGATGCGGAGCTTTTTCATTCGAGAAGAGTGTGGATTGTGGGGAGTTAACGAACTTTACGGGTGGCGTAGATGGCGCGCCGACCTTCGGCGGCCCAGGTGAGCGCCTCTGTCTCGGTCTCGTCTGTGGAGACGGAGACGATACGGGAGGAACTGCCGAGCGCGGTGTGCACGGCGGCAGCGATCACGGCGAGGATCTCGGGCGAGGGCTGGCCGGCTGTCGCCGGACGAGCGGCGACAGGCGCCGAGATCTGCGGTTGCGGCGCGGGGGCGACCGCACCGCCGTAGGTGGCGATGAGGTTGCGACGGGCGTCGATGAGCAGCCAGACGATGCCGACGGCGAGAAAGGCGATCAGAAGGCCATTCTTGATCGTCTCCATCGAGCCGGCATCGGAGGCCGCTGCGACGATAGTACCGGAGGCTAGGAACAGTTTGGAGATCATAGCGGCATGTTACCGTGCTTCTTCGGCGGGCGGGTCTCGCGCTTGGAGAGCGTGTTGCGCAGGGCCATGGCGAGGATGCCACGGGTCTGGGCGGGGGTGATGACGTCGGTCACGAGACCGGCACCGGCGGCCTGGTACGGGGAGGCGAACTTCTCGCGGTAGTCGGCGACGAGCTCGGCTTCCTTGGCCTTCGGGTCGGCGGCGGAGGTGATCTCCTTTTTGAAGAGGATCTTGGTCGCGCCTTCAGCGCCCATGACGGCGATCTCGGCGGTCGGCCAGGCGTAGACGGCGTCGGCACCGAGGTCGCGGCAGCACATGGCGATGAACGCGCCGCCGTAGGCCTTGCGCATGACGACGGTGATCTTCGGTACGGTCGAGGCGGAGTAGGCGAAGAGCATCTTCGCGCCGTGGCGGATGATGCCGCCGCGCTCCTGCTGGAGACCGGGGAGGAACCCGCCGGTGTCGACGAGGGTGACCAGCGGGATGTTGAAGCAGTTGCAGGTGCGGATGAAGCGCGCGCCCTTGTCGGAAGCGTCGATGTCGAGGGTGCCGGCCTTCTGCGTGGACTGGTTGGCGATGATGCCGACGACGATGCCCTGGATGCGGGCGAAGCCGACGATGATGTTCTTGGCGAAGTCGCGCTGGACCTCGCAGAAGTCGCCGTCGTCGACGATGCGGGCGATGACCTTGGCGGTGTCGAGGGGTTGCTTGGAGTCCTCGGGGACGAGCTTGTTGATCTCCGGGTCCTCGGCCATGTCGATCGTGGCCGGCAGCTTGTGCGGCGGATCGCTCATGTTGTTGGAGGGGAGATAAGTGAGGACCTTCTTGGCGATGGCGATGGCGTGCTTGTCGTCCTCGGCCACGAAGTGGATGTTGCCGGAGACGGTGGCGTGCGCGTCGGCGGTGGCGAACTGGTCGAGGGTGGAGGTCTGGCCGGTGGCCGCCTTGATGACCTCGGGGCCGCAGATG
>Ga0209098_1000770_pt1 | contig 33357 bp, 17 predicted proteins | sample AD_JPNHW1_MetaG_FD_184429 | JGI IMG/M metagenome (GOLD analysis project Ga0209098, IMG submission 184429) | Active sludge microbial communities of municipal wastewater-treating anaerobic digesters from Japan - AD_JPNHW1_MetaG (SPAdes) (version 2) | ecosystem: Engineered > Bioreactor > Anaerobic...
TGGGTTCATTATTTAAAATGTCAATAGTCGATAGTCAATGGTCAATAGCATTGTAAAAGGTTTATTTATTGAGTAAATTTTAATTTCTAATCGACCATCGACCATTGACCATTGACCATCGACCATTGACCATCGACCATCGACCATTGACCATTGACCATCGACCATCGACCATTTTAAAACCCGAGGGTTTCGTTCACAAGGATCACTTTGATTTTGTGGGCGGGTTTGGAAAAGCGGGTGGTGAGCATGTATGCGCAGATGCAATTATCTGATTTACAATCGGAACAGGTGCCATTGAAAGAACATGGAGTTCCTAGATCCTCAAATCGTTGCGCATTGGCAGGTGCTGCAGTATTTCGGGCTCTGCTCCAGGCATCATCCACTGTTTTGCAAACTTTATTCATTCCGATTACAAAAATCACGCTAGTGGGGCCAAAAATGGTAGCTGCGATGCGGTTGCCGGTACCATCAATATTCACAATTTGTCCATCTACTGAAAGGGCGTTGGCACTAGTCAAAAATGTATCAGAAAGCAAAGCTTGACGCATCAGTTGGGTTTTCTCCTCTTTGGACTGCCCTAAGTCACGATCAATAACTTTAAAACCCTTTTTCACTTCATCAATCAACCCAATCTCTTTCAACGTGGCTGATCCACCCCAGGAAACAACATGATCTTTGGGGATCAATGATAGGGCTAAATTCAATGCATCTTGTTTGTTTTCAACAAAATAGGCGTCCATTTTTCTTGATTGAAGGGCTTTCACGATTTGAACTCCCAATTTAGAATTGCGTATTTCTAATGGATTCATAACCAATTTATTAGGATAATTTTTGTTTATATTGTCGAATAGTTTCTTCGAGTCCTAGATATAGGGCATCACAGATCAATGCATGACCAATAGAAACTTCGAGGAGTCCAGGTATTTGCTCTGCAAAATATTCCAAATTAACCAAAGAGAGGTCGTGACCGGCATTCAAACCAATATTCAATTTTTGTGCTTCCAATGCTGCTTCAACAAACTTTTTAATTGCCATTTCTCTATTATTCAAATAGTTTGCAGCATAACTTTCGGTATAAAGCTCTACCCGATCGGTTTTAGTAACTTGAGCATGTTGAATCATTTCCGGATCAGGATTCACAAAAATGGAGGTTCGTATTCCCAACTCATGAAATTGAGCTATTACATCCGTCAAGAAGGTTTTATGTTGTTTGGTATCCCATCCGTTATTAGAAGTTAGCGCTTCGGGTGGGTCAGGAACTAATGTAACTTGATGAGGAACAACCTCTTTCACTAGCTGAATAAAAGATTCGGAAGGATATCCTTCAATATTAAATTCTGTCGTAACCACTTTTTTCAAATCGCGAACATCCTGGTAGCGAATATGACGTTCATCGGGGCGAGGGTGAACTGTAATCCCTTGGGCTCCAAATTTTTCACAGTCTAAAGCCACTTGAATCAGATTGGGCATATTTCCCCCTCTGGCATTTCTGATCGTAGCGATTTTATTGATATTAACACTTAGTTTCGTCTTCATGGTAAGTTTAGTTTTGTTTTTCGTTATCGTGTTTTTTCTTTTTAGTCAGATTTTTAAGGATGATTCTTTCCACTTTTGCCACCCAGACAGGAAGGACTAACAATCCTAAAATCAAATAGGGATAATATGAAATGGCTCTCCAAAGAACGGCTACGGCTGCATGCGAATTTTCAGGAAAATAATCCTTAAAGAAGGCAGAAAATGCAATTTCAGCAACACCACTTGCACCGGGTGTAGGGCTCACTAACATGATCACCCACATCACTAATTGTTCGGCATAAATCTTCAATTGTTGAAGAAAATCAACACTTATATCAGGATTTAAAGCTAAAATCAAACAGTTGAGCACTAAAAATCGAGCGGTCCATGAAAAAGTAGTTATAAAAAAAGCTTTAAGCCAATACCAAACCGATTTTCCACGCAATTCTTTTGAAGTTTCAATCAACTCATTTCCAAATCTTTCCGCATTATGTTGCCATTTTTTCAACCATTTGAATGAAAATATTTTAATCAAAACATTTTTTGTACCTGCAGGATTAATTAAAACCACCAACAAAATGGTCAAAGTTAAAAAAATGATGATGGAATAGCCGATATAAAAATAGGTTTTTGGATTGAATCCAAAGATATCACCAAAGCTAAAAAGTGAATTTCCTAAAATGAGGAGTGAAACTGCTACAGCTACGATGTAAAACAACTCATCCAGCATGGCAGTAATCATAACAATTCCGGTGCTTTTACCCCAGTTAAAACCCTCTTTGTTCAAGAAATAGACCGCAAAAGCAGATCCACCAACCATGGTTGGTGTTACAGCGGAAGAGAATTCCCAAAGCATAATCACCTGAAAAGCATCTTTCCATCCCAACTTTTTTTCCGTTAAAAATCTGATTCTGATGATATAGGCCAAGTCTCTAATAGACATCATTACAACAGCCAAAATTAAATAGGGTATGCTGAAAGAAACATTCTTCAATTGAGACATATCAAAATCGGAAGCATAAATGGAATATGCAGAGAAAGCGAGTCCAATTAGAATTGGTATTAAGGCTCTTTTCAAAGAAAAAGTAGCAGTCAGATTTTTTTGATTCACTTCCATCGTTATTTCAGTTTCAATAGTTTATAAAACTCATCTTCTGAGATCATGGGAACATTTAACTTCTCCGCTTTTTTCCTTTTTTCGGGTCCCATATTCTCTCCAACAATTAAATATTGTGTATTTTTTGAGATTGATGAGACATTTTTTCCTCCGTATTTCTCAATGATAACTTTTAGTTCTTCTCTAGGAATAGAAAAGATTCCGCTTACCACAACCGGGGAACCATCCAAAATATTTTCGATCAAAGCAGATTGTTGTTCGTCGGCTGTAAAGCACAGACCGGCTTTTTCTAGTCTAAGGATGGTTTCCAAGTTCTCAGGTTGTAAAAAATAGTTCACGATAGATTGAGCCACTTTGGTTCCCACATCATCGATATTCATCAACTCATCATAAGTAGCGTTACACAATTCATGAATATTTTTAAACTGTAGGGCTAATTTTTTAGCCGTTGTTTCCCCTACAAATCTGATTCCTATAGCAAAAAGGACCCTTTCAAATGGAACCTCTTTTGATTTTTCAATCCCGTTTAAAATATTTAAAACTGTTTTATTTTGGAATGAGATCACCCTTTCAGTCAGGTCGTTTTCATTGGTAATTTTTTTTTCAAGACCTATTAATTTATCATAAGTTAGATCATAAAAATCTGCAATATTGCGAACCAACCCATTCGAAAAAAGCACTTCAATCTTCCCTTCACCTAAAGAATCAATGTTCATCGCTTTTCTGGAAATAAAGTGCTCCAGTTTACCTTTTATCTGAGGGGGACAAGTCTGATCATTCGGACAGAAAGTTCCTGCTTCCTCCTCTTTACGAATGAGTGGAGTATTACATTCCGGACAATGGGTTATAAACTCAATTTTTGTTGCAAAAATATCGCGTTGAGAAACCTCAATACCCACAATTTTGGGTATGATTTCGCCCCCTTTTTCGACGTAGAGAAAATCATTTTCGTGTAAGTCCAGAGATTGGATGATATCGTTATTATGCAAGGAGGCTCTTTTCACGATGGTTCCTGCCAATTTGACAGGTTTAAGATTTGCTACGGGGGTAACGATTCCGGTTCTTCCCACCTGGTAAGACACACTGATTAAAGGAGTTAGAACTCTTTTTGCTTTAAATTTGTAAGCAATAGCCCAACGAGGAGATTTTGCAGTCATTCCGAGTTGTGTTTGTTGGGCGTAGGCATTCACTTTAATCACAATTCCATCGATATCAAATGGGAGTTTTTCTCTTTCAGAATCCCATTTGGCAATAAACGCAATCACCTCTTTGATAGAGGTACATTTTTCAATTACTTCAGGAGTTTTAAAGCCCCATTCATTCAATTTTCTAATTGCATCAAAATGATTATCTGCTGATATTTGATCACCCAAGAGCATATACAATCTACAATCAAGGCCTCTTTTAGCCACTTCAGCAGGGTCTTGAAGTTTCAAGCTCCCTGAAGCAGCATTTCTGGGATTGGCAAATGGTTGCTCCCCAATATCCTCTTTATCCTGATTTAATTGTTCAAATTTTTTGTGAGGTAAAATCACTTCGCCTCTTACTTCAAAGAAATCAGGAAAGTCACCTCTTAATTTCAATGGAATCGATTTGATGGTTTTGATGTTTTGAGTCACTTCATCTCCCTGTACGCCATCTCCTCGTGTTACAGCTCTATGCAGAATCCCATTTTCATAGATCAAACTAATAGCAACACCATCATATTTCAGTTCACAAACATACTCAATAGATTGATTGACCAAACTATGGACTCTTTTGTCAAACTCCAGTAATTCTTCCGTTGAATAAGTATTTCCCAATGACAACATAGGAGAAATATGTAATACTGTTTTAAATTCTTTAATTGCCTCACCACCAACTCTTTGAGTTGGACTATCCAAAGTAATTAATTCAGGATTTTCTTTTTCAAGGAAGATTAATTCTTGAAGTAATTGATCAAAATCGTAGTCTGAAATGGTAGGAGTATCTAAGACGTAATAGTTATAATTATGTTTATTGATCTCCTCTTTTAAATATGCGATACGATTTTCAACGGGTTCCATTTTTTTAAAATAAAAATCCTAATTTAAAACCTAGGAAATGATACAATGCAAAGGCGCTTCTGTTCGTAGATATTTGAGATAAATCGGGTTGATCTCCTTCGATTACGCTATAGTTGATATTGGTTTGTTGCAATTTATAGTTAACGCTAAAAAGGAGTGAAAACTTTTTGCTCATTCTCATATTTAAACCTATGCCTGATTCACCGTAAAGGCCAGCTTTTGAGCCATGAATTACTCTGGTCATAGGTTCCGGTTTTTGAGTGATATACCACTTAAAAGAGTACCCGGTGTTAAAGTAAATAAAAGGGCTCCAATCTCCATCTATGATATTAAAATTAAAACTGGCATAAATTGGAATAAATCCGGTTTTTTGCCACATATCGTAACCGGCACCAATTCCCATAAAAACATAGGGATTGAATTTATAAGCGAGTAATTGATTTAAAGAGATAACTGCAATATTATTTTTTACTGTTCTTTGTTCAAACTTAATATCATTCATTCCTTTTGCAAAAGAAAGAGAAGACAAATAAACGAATTTACCTCTTTCCTTTTTGAATGCATTCTGAGCCTGAGCATGGAAATTCATTGATAAAATTAGGGTCACTAAAACAAAAAGCAAGCATTTTATCGGTTTCATAATTGTTTCATTTAGTTTAGAGTTATTAATTCTTTAGCTGTATTTTTGGCAGATTCGGAGATAGAATCACCACTGATCATTCTGGCAATAGCTTCAATGCGATCCTCTCCTATCACTTGTTTTACATTTGTATACGTTTTATTATCGATTACTTCTTTATAAACGAAATAATGAAGTTTAGATTTTGCTGCGATTTGAGGAAGATGAGTAATCACGAGTAATTGTCGGTCTGAGGCCATTTTTTGCATTAATTTGGCCACTTTATAAGCGATATCGCCTGAGATACCCGTATCGATTTCATCAAGGATGACAGTTGGTAAAAAGGTACTTTCAGAGATCACAGCTTTGATAGCCAACATTAAACGGGACATTTCCCCACCGGAGGCCACTTTTTCAATTTCTGCAAGAGGAATACCCTTATTTGCAGAAAACAAGAAAGTAACGCGGTCCATCCCATTTTCAAAAAAATGATCAGTTTTCTCCACTTCTATCTGAAGTTTTCCATTAGGCATTCCGATAACTGAAATATAATCGGTAACAGATTTTTCAATTTCAGGGGCTTTTTGTTTTCTAATATTTGAAATTTGAGATCCAATTTGATGTATTTGATTTTGAAGTTCCACTTTTTGGATTTCTAAAGCATCAATTTTATCTTGTTGGTCAGAAAAACTGAATAATTTTTGATTGATTTCATTTTCAATTTGAATCAACTCCTCAAGGGAATGAACTCTATGTTTTTGAATCAATTTATTTAATAAATCGAACCGATCTGTGAGGAGAGATAAGAAATCCGGATTCACTTCAGATTCATTTTCTGATGTATTAATCTCAAAATCAATATCTTTCAATTCAATAATTAAAGAATCCACTCTTTGACAAAGTTGTTCAAATGAACTATTAAATGGAGAAATGGATTGTAGATTAGCTTTTAATTCATTCAAATTCAATAGAATAGAATCCTCTTTATCTGAAATAATAAAAGTAGAAGCACTCAATTTGGATTTAATCAATTCTGCATTAGCCAATAAAGTGATCTGTTTTTCGATCTCTTCGAGTTCCCCTTCTACTAATTTGGCTTCAGCTAGTTCTTGAGACTGAAACTCTAAAAAGTCTTTTTCTTGTAATGATTTATTACGAGATTCTTTCAATTGAATCAGTTCTGATTCTAAAGTTTTAAACTCAGAAAGTAAATGTTTAAACTGAGCAACTAGCTTCGTATTATTTGAGAAATTATCAATTATTTGAATTTTAAAGTTTTGATTTTCAATCAGTAGATGATTATTTTGTGAATGAATATCGACTAAAAATTGAGCTAAATCTTTGAGTTGAGTAAGGTTCACCGGAGTATCATTGATAAAAGCGCGGGATTTTCCGGTTTCGGATATTTCTCTTCTTAAGGTAGTTATATCATTGTAATCCAAATCATTATCAATAAAAAATGGTTCCAGTTGAAGTTCTTTAATATTAAAGTTACCTTCAACGATACATTTTTTAGATTTATCAAATAGAACAGAAGTATCGGCTCTGTGTCCTAGAATAAGGGATAAAGCGCCCAATAGAATTGATTTTCCCGCGCCGGTTTCACCGGTTATTGCGGTAAATCCGCTATCAAAAGTTAGCTGTAAAGACTTAATAATAGCGTAGTTTTCAATTTGTAGCGCGATTAACATAGCTATTTAGGACTACTACTGGATTGGGAAATGACGTCGTATCGGGAAGCGTTGGCCGGGTCTATTTGTTTCATGATAGAAACCACTTGAGTTTTTTCACTTGGAGTTCCCTCCTTAAAGATTTCGATGATTTCTTGATATTTGGTTTGAACAATAATTTGCATCAAGTATAAGCCGGATCTTTGAGAATTAATTTGTTGTAAAAGTCTAAGACTTTCCATGATTGCTGATCTGCCGGCATCTGGAGATTCAGACATCACATCAAGGCCTAATCGATGGTATTGGTAAAAGAATTCATGAAACTTAGAATAGGTCGTATTGGTAAGGTTTTCCATGATCCAATATCTGTTAGCTTGACCTGTTTCAAACGGTTTCCAACCAATTTCTGTTCCATTTTGGCATAGATTCACAATATTTTGAGCTTTGGTAAAGTAGGGTTCGCCTCCATTTAATTCATAGGAATCAAACTCCATACCAAGGAAAAAGTTCAAATAGAAAGCTAAAAGGGAGGTTAACTGGTTGAGGTTACTGGTTTCAACGTATTCAAGAGGTTGTCCATCGGTGTAGGTAAATTGCACAGATTTATCCTGAAAGTTTACGAGAGGAGATTTATAGTTTGATTTATATACGACTCTTTGAAGTTGAATCATCATAGTTGCATCCAGTTTATCACCGGATTGTTTATCTAGGGTAATGACAATAGCACATTCAAATCGTTCATTAATTTTCAAATTATATTGACACCATTTACGTTCATGGACAAATTTATACAATTCTTGTTGAAGCGCGTTGTATCTTTCGTAATTGGTTCCGGAAATCTTTTGGGAATTAATGGAGACCTGACATTGAAAATCTTGAGCTTTAATGCTGAAAGAGACTAAAATCAACAGAACAAATAGGATCGTTTTTTTCATAATGGATTTATTGATTAGAGAAAAAATGAGTTTGAATAGTTTGGATGATCTCTTCCGCAATCTCTTTTTTAGACATAACATCACTTTCCAAAACTATTCCATCCTTAGAAATGATGGTTATTTGATTTGTCGCTTTGTTAAATCCTGCATCTTTATTATTCATAGAATTCAAAACGATTAAATCAGCATTTTTATTTTGCAATTTTTTAGTAGCATTAGCTATTTCGTTTTCGGTTTCGAGTGCGAAACCGACGATATATTGACCTGTTTGTTTTCTTTTACCGAGTTCTGTTAAGATATCGACAGTTTTCATGACAGGAATGGACCATTCAGCATCAGATTTTTTTATTTTTTGTTCTGCAGTTTTTTGGGGAGTATAATCTGCGACAGCTGCTGCCATAATTATTAGCTGGGTTTGTTCCGCATATTTTAAGCAATTGTCCAGCATTTGTGCTGCAGTTTGAACATCAATTCTATGGATTTTGGAATGCAAGGTTTTCAGATGAGAAGGACCTGTAACGAGAGTAACATCAGCACCGTAATTTGCAAGGGTTTCAGCTAATTCAAAGCCCATTAAACCGGAGGAATGGTTTCCAATAAATCGAACAGGATCAATAGGTTCATAGGTTGGACCAGCTGTTACTAAGGTTTTTAGACCAACAAAAGGAGTTTTTTGATTGATGAAATCAACAACAATTTTAAAAATAGCATCAGGTTCCTCCATTCTCCCTTTTCCTTCATATCCACAAGCTAGATAGCCATTATTAGGTTCAATCATTTGAACTCCTCTTTTTTGAAGTGTAGCTATATTTTCCTGAACAGCAACATGGTTGTACATATTGCAATTCATAGCAGGAGCAAAAAAGATAGGTTTAGTAACGGCCAAAAGGAAAGTAGATAAAGCATCATCGGCTATTCCGTGGGCAAATTTCCCTATGATATTTGCTGTTGCCGGAGCGACGATAACGATATCGGCCCAATCTGCAAGGGTAATATGTTCCACTTGATATTCTTCAGGGGATTCAAATGAATCAAAATACAAAGAAGATTGAGATAATGTTTCAATAGAAAGTTTGGTAACAAACTGTAAAGCATTCTTTGTTGCAATCACTTTTACATCATAATCTGCTGTTTTAAACAAGCGGATAAGGGATAGCGACTTGTAAGCGGCTATCCCTCCTGTAATTCCAATAACGATATGCTTTTTATTCGTTACATCCATAAAAGAAGTTTATTTTTCAGGTTCCTTGAAAAAAATCTGACCATGTTCAAATTCATGAATAGCTAATAATGTTGGTTTAGGAAGTTGTTCAAAATAACGAGCTAACTCAATTTGTTCTTTATTTTCATAAACTTCGTCCAAAACATCATTAACAGGTGCAAACTCTTGAGCTCTTTCTTGGAACTCCTCTTTTAGATCAATGGCAATCTGATTTGCTCTTTTGGATAAAATAGTAACTGTTTTATAAAGATTATCTGTATCTTTATCAAAAGTTCTAACGTCTCTAGTAACTGCAAAAGGATTAATCTTCGCTTTGTTGTACTCTGCTGATTTCATTTATTGTTTTTTTGTGTTAATTATATTGATCTGATTTAAAGATTCATCGTAAAATTTCTTTGCTTGTTGAACATACTCAGAATTTGGAAACTGGATTTTCAATCCATCATAAGCTTCAATACAAGCTAAATAACGCTCTTTTTTCTTAGATTCGATACTTTTAGAAGCAAATTCGAAGTTATTTTTCACCAAAGTAAATAATGCTTCGGTGCATATTTTGAATAGCCAAAAATCCTTCATAAAATTACGAACCATGATTTGGCAAGCTTTATAATTTTCAGTATTGTAATACAATTTTATAACTTCAAAATCTTTTTGAGCTAATTTATTTCTTAACTCATCCAACAAATCGTTACATTCGCTAATGTATTTGCTATTTGGATATTTTTGGATATATTCGTTTATCTCTTCGATGGCATATTTAGTATCACTTTGATCCACTTCATAAGGAGGAGACACATAATAACATGCTTTTACACAATTCAAGGCTGCCAATTCAGTCCTTTCAGTCCCGGGATACCTTCTGGTATAATCTTTAAAATGGAAAGCTGCTAATTGATAGTCTTTATTTTTAAAATAGCAATCTGCAAATAAGAACAAAATAGTATCTCCATAAGGAGTGCCGATTGAGAGTGGATAAAGTTGCTCAAATAATTGAGCTGCTGATAAATATGAAGATTTATTATAATAATTGATCGCTTTTTGATAATTCTCGCCAAAGGAGTCAAAAGTAACTTTATTGCTTCCAAAAGAGAATTTTCTCTTTGTTTTATTTTTAGTATCTTTAATAGTATCTCTCAATGATTCGGTATAATGTTCCGATTCATTACACCAAAAAGTATTTAAAATTGAAGCATTTGCATTAAATTGTGTTAATGCAAAAAAACATAAAAGACTGATAAACAAATGTTTACCCATTTTAATTTTATTTTTAATCATCCTGCAAATATATAATTTTTTAAGGGATTTAGAGTACTCATTTTTATTTTATTCTAACTTAGGCAATTCGCGTGCAAACAACATTTTCACCATAGCTGCTTCATCTCCTCTGGAGATCACTTTATAGGGCAATGCCGGTTCAATTTGCACTTGAATTTCGTCATCTTCTAATTGTTGATAGCCTTTAATAGCAGCATGAGCAACATGCAAGGATGGTGTAACAGGAATAAAATTAAGCATATCTGCCCATTCTTTTACTGTATACAAATCATCAGTAATGATAATCGGAGAACCCTTGAATAGAACAATTTTCACTTTATTACCTTCTTCCATAAAATAGGCGATAATATCTTGTTTTAGTTTAATGGGTTGTTTTCCATTATAAAAAACTAGAAAAGTAACTAATTCCTGACCTTTCTTATATTCCGTTGATTTTCTCAACTGACCTTGTTGGTCATAGTAAAGCCACTCTCCTACTTTTAAGCCTTGCGAAAAGGAACCTTTTATTGATAATTTTCCATCAATAAAATAACTTTCTGCCGGGCCATTTCTTTGTCCGGAAATATAATGTTCAATAGAACAAAGAACACCATCCGTATAATATGTTTTGGCGACGCCGTTTAAAGTATCATTTCTATAATTGAGTTCTTCCAGAAGAATACCGGTAGAAGAAGAATAGGTAAGCCAGGCCCCATTTTTCTTTCCCTTGTTATAGTTTTCCACTTTAATCAATGTTGTATCTGGATCCCAATACTTCCATTCACCATCTTTTTGTTGATCAATAAAATGCCCTTCAGAGGCTTTTTTCTCATTGGGGTGAAAAATGGTAGTTTTCACTTGATGGACACCTTGAATGAAGAGGGTAATACTTTTTAGTTTTCCATCTGGGTGATAGTATTTAAACTCACCTACAGGAACATTATCTTTAAAATTTCCTTCGTAAATGAGCACATCTTTATCATATTTTTTCCAGGATCCTTGCTTATTACCTTTGGAATCGATACGATTAGGTGCTTGAGGTTGTGCTGATAGGTTCAACACGAGAAAACAGAATAAAATGGATAGATATCTCATATTAATTTAATTGATTTAACAAATAGGCATTTTCAATAATTCCACCACCAACTAACTGATCTCGTTCATAGAAGACAGCAGATTGACCGGGTGTAGCGGCTGAAACAGGTTCATCAAACACACACAAAAAGTGATCCTCTTTTTTTAGAATGGTAGCCATTTGACCATGATCTTTGTACCTGATTTTTACATGTGTTTTATAATTTTCAGGAAGATGATCATATTTTTGAATATTGACTTGACTCAGATGTAAAACATTGGACAAAAGATCTTGTTTTTCGCCTAAAGTGACTTTATTATTGACCGGATCCAAATGAGTTACAAAGATTGGATGGCCAACTGCCACTTCAAGGCCTTTTCTTTGTCCAATAGTATAGAACGGATACCCTTTATGTTTTCCCAACCACTTTTCATTTTTATCTATGATTACGCCTCCGCGTAGAGATTCACATTGATCAGGGCATTGCAATTGAAGAAAAGAGCGATAATCTCCGTTTGGAATAAAACAGATATCATAACTCTCTTGTTGCTCAGCAATCTCTTTATATCCAAATTGTTTAGCTAAATTTTTAATCTCATCTTTTTGAAAATTTCCAAGTGGAAAAAGGGATTTTTTAAGTATTTCCTGATCCAGTTTCCATAAAACATAAGACTGATCTTTCTTTTCATCTTTGCCTTGGGTAATGATGAATCTCCCATTTTCAAATATTTTATTCACATAATGACCTGTTGCAATAAAATCGCAGTTTAGTTGGTTGGCCATTTGAATAAAAGTATTGAATTTCATGGTTGGATTGCACATGACGCATGGATTCGGAGTTCTTCCTTTGAAATATTCCTGAATGAAAGGTTCAATGATGGTTGAATGAAATTGCTCTTGAATATCAATCAGATGGTGTTCAATCTGGAGTTGATTGGCCAGATTTTGAGCTTTAATAATATAATCAGAATCTGATTTTTTACCTTGTTTGCCGAAATAGGTTGATTCATAGCTCCACACTTTTAAAGTCAAGCCTACAACTTCATACCCTTGATTTAGAAGCAATTTTGCTGCTACGGAACTATCCACTCCACCACTCATTGCAAGCAAAACTCTTTGTTTCATTTTATTTTTTTTAGTTTGTTCAACTTTCTAAGAACAGATTAACCAACAATTAACGAAAAACGTTTTTTTTTATTGTTAATTCATTGATTAATTAAGGAATTAGTCTTTGTTTATTCAGTTTTTCAATAATTCTTTCTTTAGCTTGTTCTAATAACCACATTGGAGTAGATGTTGCACCACAAATTCCGATAGATTTTGCAGTCTCAATGGGTAAATGTTCAAATAATTCCATTGAAGTGACAAAATGGGAATTTGGATTTAATTGTTTACATTTTTTGAAAAGTTGAAGACCATTTGAACTTTTCTCACCTGAAACAAAAACAATTAGGTCATAGTTTTCGACAAATTTAATGATTTGTTTTTTTCGATTGCAAACCTGTTTACATGTTGTATCAAAGTAGGTGAATAAGTTTTCTTTCCCTAAAGCTTGATATCTTTTTTTAATTTCATCGACTAGTTGCATGAAATAATCTACATCAAAAGTAGTTTGAGTAAACAGTACCAGTGGGCGTGTAAAATCAATTTTGTCAATTTCTTCAATCTTTGAGATCACCATTCCTTGTTGATTGGTTTGACCTAGCAGACCAACTACTTCAGCATGTCCGTGTTTACCGGCAATGGCAATTTGTTTGGATGGATCTTTTTCGAAGATTTTCTTAATATTTTTTTGAAGATTTAGAACAACAGGGCAAGTAGCGTCAATGAGTTCAATATTGTTTTCACGAGCAAATTCATAAGTTTCGGGAGGTTCACCGTGAGCTCTGATCAATACAGTAGTATTTTTCAATTTCATATACTCTTCCAGTGTGATCTCGTGTAGTCCCATTTGTGCTAGCCTCTCCCCTTCTGCATCATTATGTACAATATCTCCCAGACAATAAAGAGATTTATGTTTGGAAAGATATTTTTCAGCAGTTTTTACGGCATTAGTAACCCCAAAACAGAAGCCTGCACTTCTGGCTATTTGAATTTCCATTTCTACCAATTTTCAGGAAACAACGAGTCGATAAACTCGGCTCTGTTAAACACTTGAATCTGATCAATTTTTTCTCCAACTCCAATATATTTCACAGGAATATTAAACTGATCTGAGATTCCGATTACAACACCCCCTTTGGCTGTTCCATCAAGTTTGGTAATTGCTAAAGCGTTCACTTCCGTTGCTGCAGTAAACTGGCGACATTGTTCAATGGCATTTTGTCCGGTAGAGCCATCTAATACCAATAAAATTTCGTTAGGGCCGGTAGGTATTTGTTTTGAAATAACAGATTTAATTTTGGAGAGTTCCTTCATCAAAGGAAGTTTATTGTGTAATCTTCCGGCTGTATCAATAATAACAACATCTATATTTTTAGAGATGGCTGAAGAAACAGTGTCAAAAGCTACGGAAGCAGGATCAGAACCCATTTTTTGAGTAACGATAGGCACACCGGCACGTTCAGCCCACACTTCCAGTTGATCAACCGCGGCAGCTCTAAAAGTATCAGCGGCGCCCAACATAACGGAATATCCTTTATTTTTAAATTTGTTGGCTAGTTTTCCAATGGTAGTAGTTTTACCTACCCCATTAACACCGACAACCATAATAACATAAGGAAAATCTTGTTTTGGAATCTCAAAATCATCCAAATCTTCCTGTTTATTATCCAATAACAAATCGATGATTTCCTCTTTTAAAATTGAGTTTAACTGACTAGTACTGATATACTTATCTTTAGAAACCCGGTTTTCAATTCTGGAAATAATTTTTAAAGTAGTTTCCACACCTACATCGGAAGCGATCAGAATCTCTTCCAAACTATCTAAAACTTCATCATCCACTTTGGATTTACCAACGATTGTTTTGGCTAATTTTTGAAAAAAACTCTCTTTAGATTTTTCAAGAACTTGATTTAATTCTTGTTTTTTTTCTTTAGAAAAAATAGAAAATAATCCCATGGTATATTTTTTTTTGCAAAAGTACAAAAAAATTGTGAGGAGTGAGGATTTGGGTTTTGGGTTTTGGGTTTTGGGCTTTGGGTATTGCCCTATTAGCACGCTGATGACACAGATTGAACTGATTTACACAGATTAGTTTAATCATATTTTTTAAAATATTCGTATTCAAATTATATAAAATAATTCGTTTTTTATTCGCGCATTCGCGGCATAAAGGTCTAGAGTCTAAGGTCAAAAGTCTAAAGACGAAATATCACTCAGCGATAAGGTTAATAATTGTTCTTTTTTAAAGAATTAGTCACAATGGAACACAGTGGATTCACAATGGAACACAATGTTTTATTAAATAGCCACGAATACGAATTAATAAAAATAAATTATTCATTAGACTTTTGACTTTAGACTTTAGACTTGAGACTTAAGACATTACCACTGTGTTCCACTGTGATCATTTTAAAAAAAAATCGTAAAAATTAAATGAAATCTGTGTAAATCTGTTCAATCTGTGTCATCAGCGTGCAATAAGTCAATACCCAATAACAAATAACAAAAAAAGGCCGGATTGCTCCGACCTTTTTGATTAAGTATAGGTGTTGTTAATAGGTTATTTTTTAACAAACTTTTTAGTGATTACACCCATTTCACTATTCATGCGGATGAAATAAACACCAGCTGCGAAATCGGTTACATCAATCTTAGTATTGTCTGCATTTACAGGAACAATGCTCATCAATTTTCCATAGATGTCATAAACTCTGCACTCTTTTACTTGAAGTTGAGTTTCATTCAAACGGATTTCGATAGTAGCATTGGTTGGGTTAGGAAACAATTCAACTAATTTAGCTAAACCATTTTCATCAATAGCTTCTGCAAAGTTAACAGAAATGGTGTGATTTGCTAAAACATTACTGAATGTGTACTCATTGTTACTGTATGTAGCACTTAGATTGTCAACTAATAATGAAACAACATGTGCATTTCCTGTAGGAGTAAATGTAAATGTTTGGTTAGCACCTGCATTAACAACAACTGAACCAGTTGGGTTGATTGTTCCAGGGCCAGAAGCTGTAGCAGTAATAATGTAAGTTACAGCACCTGTTGTTGTGAATTGAACAGGAGTTGTAAATGGACTTTCATTAGTTGCACTACAAATTGCTTTTACACGTACTTCATAAGTTGAATTACTTTGTAAAGGTGTAATTGTTTGAGTGGTTGCTGTAGAGATTTGCATGGTTGTCCAGTTTGCAGATGAAACCAATTTGTATTCCACTTGCCATTGAGTTTGACCTGCTGCAGCTGTCCAGTTAACTACCGCTGATTGATCAGTAATCGTTGCAGTTGGAACTACCACATTTGTAGGGATAAGACATGGAGGAGTAGCAGTTGTAAAGTTAACTACAGCAGTATAATCACTATTATTACCAGTACCACAAATTGCTCTAACTCTTACGTTATAATCAGTTGATGGTGTTAATGTTGTAAAGATGTGAGATGGGGCTGTAGTATTAACGGTTGTCCATGTAGAAGCAGAAGCCATTTTGTAATCCAATTCCCATGCTGTTTCAGATCCACCAGGAGTCCAAGTAATGGTTGCACCTGTAGTAGTGATTGCTGTAGCAGCAAGAGCAGTTGGAGCAGGACAAGAGGTAACTAAAGTGGTAAAGTTAACGATAGCTGTATAAGCACTGGTATCACCGGCGCCACAAATAGCTCTAACTTTAACATCATAAGGTGTAGCAGCGGTTAATGAAGGCAATGGATAGGTTGGAGCAGAAGTAAATGCTGTATTCCAAGTAGAACCTGCAGTTGGTTTGTATGCAATTTCCCATTGAGCTTCAGAACCACCGGCTGTCCAGGTAGCAGTGGCTGTAGAAGAAGTGATTCCGGCAACAGCTAAGTTAGTAGGAACAGCACAGATTGGAGTTGAAACTGTAATGCTTACATCATCAATATACCAATAATTAATATTGAAAAGGTTTCCATCGACATTCCAAGAAATATAATTTAATCCGCTGGTAAGGGTTAACGGAACTGTAACAGTTTCAGGACCTACATCTCCGTTACCGGAAATTATAGTATAAGGTTGATCAGTCCATGTTACTAAATCAGTACTAGATTGAATCTTAAGGGTAACGCCTGGATCAAAATCGGAGTAAAAATGTTTAAATGTTAAAGTAGCAGAGGTGTTTGTTCCAAAATCAATTCCGGGAGTTATTAATCTAGTACTACCAATTACATTTTGATAAGAACACTTCATTTCATTAGGGGTTCCACCAGCTTCAGCATCTAAGTTTATAGACCAACGATTAGATGTCACCGCACCTGAATATGTTTGACTCCAACATATAGGGAATGTAGCACCTGTGAAGTTTTCAGTAAATGGTAAAGTAGTTGGCAAACAAGTTGTTGCTCCTACAGTTTTCATAGACCATATACTAGTATCTCCTGCTCCACAAATTGCTCTTACGTAGAAATCATAAGTAGTAGCACTGGTTAATGAAGGAACAGTAAAAGGATTAGAAGTAGCTGTAACATAAGCTCCGGTTCCTTGTGCAAATCCGGGTGCACCGTACTCAACTTGCCATTCTGAAGCTGTACCATTTTCAGTCCAGTTTAAAGTAACTGAAGTAGGTGTTGGAGCTGATGCAGCGAGGTTAGTTGGTCTTGGACAAGTGGCGGCTGGAATGCAATTAACGTTTAATGCAAATCCGGCACCTACACCACTACCATCAGATGTAAAACGTAGTGTAATTGGACCAACTGATGATGTAAAGGTAGGTATAGTTAAATTAGCCCCCATATATGTTCCTAATAATGGGCTTGTAATATTATCTCCATCGTAGATGTAGAGGTAGTCGCAACATGTTTCACCAGTATATGTTCCTGAAATTTGAACAATATTTCCTGGAGTTTCGGGATAGATCACTAATGTTCCATTAAAACTATTTGAATAGTCTCCGTTTATACCACCATTATCAAAAACAGTTCCAGCACAGGCATATACTGTATCTGATGCCAAAGTCATTAAAATTTGACCTGGAGTTGCAGAAGTTGGATTTGACCATACGCTTGTTTCACCTGCACCGCAATCTGCTTGAACATAAAACTGATAAGTAGTTCCTGTGGTCAATCCTGATATTGTATGAGGATTATTCGTTGTTGGAACAATAGTTCCTGTACCTTGAGTAAAACCTTGTGGTCCATATTCAATATTCCATGCTGTTGATTGACCTAATTCGATCCAGCTGAGTGTTACTTCTGTTTGTGTAACATTAGTAGTTTGTAAACCCGTTGGACGTTGACAAGCAGAATAAGGTACTACTTGGAAATTATCAATATGTAAATCATTATCATAATTACCAGATGCATCATTTTCATAAACGAAGAATGCGAATCTAACAATACCGGAGTAAGGTGCTAAAGCTACAGAATCAAATAATACAATACTTTGATTTTGGAGTGTATTAGTTAATGTACTAAATGGTATTCCAGTTGAATTATTCCAATCTTTTAAAATTCCGGTTGAATTCCAAGTTCCTCCGTTATCAGTAGAAATTAATACAACAAATCTAGCATTTGGAGATTGTGCAGTATTTCCAGCACTTGAGTTATAATAATCTGTAATAGCTAATTCAAAATTTAATTGATGAAGAACAGAACCATCCCCTAAGTCTATAGAAGGACTGATTAACCAATAATTACATGAACTCGAATATTGATTTACAGCTGCTGTGTTTTGACCAAATGATGTTCTAATATACCATCCTCCGGTTGAATTAGATAATGCTGCATTACCGGTTGTTGGTAAAAGTCCAGCTTTTCTTTCCCAGCAAATGGTTGGAACCATAGTATTAAATGGTTCATTAACGGTTGGTGGAAATAGAGGAACACATAAAGTTGTAAAAGAAACAGTATTTGAAGAAAAAGAGGTATCCCCAGGAGTACAAACTGCTTTAATTCTTGCATTATATGTTGTAGCAGGGGTTAATAATGTTAATGTAAATGTTGTATCAAAGGTAGAAATAACAGTCCAAACGGTATCAGTTGGTTGTTTATATTCAATTAAAAACTCAACACCAGCAGGACTATTATCCCAAGTTAAGACAGCAAAAGTTGTATCAACATTTGAAACAATTAAATTGGAAGGAGATTCACAGAATAATGGAGTAATAGTAACATTATCAACCAATCCAGGAGGGTTAGAACCGCCAAATGAATCATTACGCCATTGGAAAACAAGTCTTTTAACTGTACTTGAATATTGTGAACCTAAAACAACATTTCTGGTTTGCCAGGTTGATGAACTGTTTAAATTTGGAGTGACTCTATAAATATCTGAGATCATAGTTCCTGGAACAATATTATAGGAAAGAGGAACAACATAGGCAATAATGTAGTCATAACCACTTTCTCCATAATTAGCCCAATCAAAAGAAAGATCAAATTCAGGTGCATCACTGAATTGAATGATTGTTGAGGCCATGACAACAGTTGTTGCTGAAGTACTATAGGTTGCTGTTACACCGTTATCAGAGGAAATATACAATCCGTTACCGGATCCACCATTACCACCTGGAGTTCCAATATACCATTTATTTGTTTGACTACCATTTTGAATTATCCATGTTGCATTTTGAGTGGTATCTTCAAAAGCACAAGAATAAGGAACTGTTGAAACTATAGTAGGAAGTATTACTTTTTTAACGGCAGTCCAGTTACTACCACAAGCTGCTTGAACAGCTGTATAAATAGTATCACCTGGCGTTAATGAACCAATTACAAGAGGTAACGCTGTTCCAGTTGGAACATTCACTTGAGTTCCAGTAGTAGGATCAAAAGGTAATGTAGTTGGATTTACTGCATAAGAAAGAATAAAACCTGTTCCATCATCGGTAGAGGCATCCCAATTTGCAGAAAATTCAGTTGTTGAAACTGCATCTACGTTAAAGCTATATACATTTGGACATGCAGGTAAAGCATCAACTACAACATCGTCAATATACATTGTGTTAGTTCCACCAGTAACTTCTTCAACTAAGAAAGTTATATATCTTCCGGTTCCGGTATATGAAGATAAAGAAACCTCTTTGGGTTCCCATACATTGGCAGCATTTACATATTGAGTTGCACCCACTTGAACAAAGGTACTTCTTAAAGCAGGATTAGTCATAACACCAACTTTAACATTATAAGCAGTGCTAGATCCATACATTTTAAAATTAACTTTTAAATCATTAATATTAATAGTTGGGGCACAATCATTAATAGACGCTAACGTATAAGTATTATTATATGCATAAAGGTATAATGACCCTGGAGAAGAGTAGTTTGTAGAAGAAATATATGGGTAATTTCCGTAGTTAGAAAGTCTAGTCCAACAAACTGGATAATTAGTATAGGAACCTGTACCATACGTATCAAAGTTTTCACTGTAAGGTAATTGGTCAAAAGGAGCACAAGCTGTTCTAAAAGTAGCAATATTAGTTGCTTCTGAAAATTCTGAACCACAAACAGTTCTCAAATAATATTGATATACAGTATTTGGAAGCAAACTAGTTAAAGTTTGAGTTGTTCCAAAAACCTGAACAGAATCCCAAACGGTACTAGAAATTAACTTGTAGTAAAGATAAAATTCATTATTTGAAATATCAGATGGAGTCCAGTTAACAGTACCTTCAGTTGATAAAATATTATTTACAAAATAAGAATGAGGGATTAAACAAGTTGGCATTGGCAATATTTGAAGATTATCAATATAAATAGTAGATGAAGATGCACCATATTTTGTTCTAAAAGTAATATATTGATCAGTACCAGTATATGAATTCAAATATAATACTTGATTAATCCAGGTAGCAGTTGCTGTTGAAGAAAATTTTGCAATTTCAGTAAAAGTTGTAGAATCAATAGGATCAGTCATAGTACCAACATACAGAGTATCATCAGAACCAGAAAAATAACTTCTAAAATTCAACATTAAGGTATTGATAGGATAAGCAGCATCTATCATTGGTGTTGATGCATTATTATAAATACCACTTGATGCACAATTAAAATACATTGAACCTGGTGAACTAAAATTAGTTGAAGAAATATAAGGTCTATCAGCTACATTTGCTTTTCTTGTCCAACAAGCAGGAAAAATTGTTGTTCCTGTTCCATAGTTGTCAAAATAATCTGCCCAAGGGATTTGAGTTATAGTTCCACATGCTGTATTAAATTTCTTAATTGGTGTCCATGCACTTTGTTCAAAAGAGCAATCACTTTGCATTCTTACCTCATAACTTGTAGATGGTTGAAGTCCAGACAACGTAAACGGATTCATAGTTGCTTGAGCTAAAGACCAAGTATTTGTACCTAAAATTCTATATTGAAAATTCCAAGCATTTGTTGATCCGTTTTCAGTAAAATGAATATCAACTGAGTTTTGGGCAATGTTGTTTATAGAGTCAATTATTGGGGTAGGACAATTAGAAACGACTAATGTCATATTATCAACAGTAGCAGGAGGTTGAACAGCAGCAGATGTACTTTCATTTCTCCAATGGATTAATAGTCTCCAAGTATTTCCTCCTAATGTAGGAAATTGAGTAGAATTAATAATAAATTCATTTTGTTGCCATGTTGAAACTTGTTGTAGATGAATATTATTATTTGTGTTATTAAAAAATGTTCCAAGAGCGGCACTAACATCAAGACCTCCTGGAGGAACTACCCCTGGAGTAATAATTGTAGACGCAGGCACCCAGTAAACTCTTAAAAAGTCACCATATCCATTACCATTGGCAATCCAATCTAGATTTAATTTAATTTCTGTTACACCTGGATCAATTGTAAAGTCTCTATATGCATAAACTCGAGAAGGGGTTGAAGAAGTAGCCAAAGTATAGGCCCATGAAAGACCAGCATCATTTGAAATATGTAATGCATTTTCACCACTAACAGTATTATTAACTGCAGGATTATAAGAAGCATTTCCAATTACCCATTGATTTGTTTGTGTACCATTGATAAAAGCCCATTCAGCATTTTCAGTAGGATTTTCAAAATCACAAGCATAAGGAAGAGTTGCAGGTAAAGATAAAGTTGTAAACGTCTTTTCTTCACCAAAATAATTGGTAGTTCCGTCATTTGCAAACGCTCTGTATTTATATTGCGAATTTGGGTTTAAAGTAGTCACAGTTTCACTCAATGGAGAAGTTAAAGTCGTTTCATTAACAACTGTGGCAGAGGTCCAGTCAGTTAAAGAAGCATCCATATATTGGAAACCTGCTGTAACAGGAGTAAATGCATAAAAGTTACCAGTAAAAACGGCAGAAGTAGCTAAAACTGAGGTAGCAGGATTTGTTACTACCATAGGAGTTCCACCAGTAAATTCAACACTCATTTTTGGTAAAAATTGTTGTAAAGTAATTGGATTTGAACTATATTGATATACTGCACCATTTGTAGCTGTTATTCCATAAAAGTTTAATGAAGAAAAAGATCCAGATACTGTAGTAATATCAATTAACAAATTTCCACCAGAAAATACATAAGGAGTTGGTAAAATGAACTCTAAAATACTATTTGCAACAGCAATAGGCCCGGAATACACCTGTGTCAGTGTAGTTGTACTATACGTTGCTGATGCAAAATTTGACTCTGTAGGAACGCCAATTTTAATTATACAAGTTGCAGATCCCCAAGAGCATGTAGCGGCTGTAGCATGGAAAGTTAATTTCGAAATGGTACCATTTGGCAAAGGACCTAATAAGGATGCAGGATAAATAAACTGATTGTGTTGATTTGCATCCATCCAAAAACCATATACAGGCAAATAGGAATTTGTTGCCGTTCCATTTGCTACTGTAAAAGTCGATTGGCTATACCCTTGAATCGCAAAGATAATGGCCAGTAGAAAAAATAGAATTTTTTTCATAATGAAATAATTTGGTTAATAATTAATTGTTTTGGTTTATTGTGTATTTTTTATTAACAGGGTTACTTTTTGTGATTTTTGGTATAAAAATCTAGGCGACAAATATACAAAATTTTAATTACACACATCCAATTGTTCATATTTTTTTAAAAAAAATGTCATTTTTTTGGTCATTATGTATTTATTATTTTCAATTTCAAGGGTTTAAGATGAAAGGTTTTGGGGTTTGGGTGTTGGGTATTGGGTTTTGGGTTTTGGGTTTTGGGTTTTAGTACCTTATTCTTAATATTCGTGTATTTTTTAGCACAATATTTAAAAATCCCGTTATTATGATTTGACTTACAACTCTTTAGTTAAGTTATTACTAGAACGCTGATGACACAGATTGAACTGATTTACACAGATTAGTTTAATCATATTTTTTAAAATATTCGTATTCAAATTATATAAAATAATTCGTTTATTATTCGCGCATTCGCGGCATAAAGGTCTAAAGTCTAAGGTCAAAAGTCTAAAGACGAAATATCAGTCAGCGATAAGGTTAATAATTGTTCTTTTTTAAAGAATTAGTCACAATGGAACACAGTGATCATTTCTAAAAAAAAAATCGTAAAAATTAAATGAAATCTGTGTAAATCTGTTCAATCTGTGTCATCAGCGTGCAATAAGTCAATATCCAAAACCCAACAACAAAAAAAGGCCGGATTGCTCCGACCTTTTTGATTAAGTATAGGTTTTGTTAAAAGGTTATTTTTTAACAAACTTTTTAGTGATTACACCCATTTCACTGTTCATGCGGATGAAATATACGCCTGCAGCAAAATCGGTTGCATCAATCTTAGTATTATCTGCATTAACAGGAACAATGCTCATCAATTTTCCATAGATGTCATAAACTCTACATTCTTTCACTTGAAGTTGAGCTTCATTCATACGGATTTCGATAGTAGCATTGGTTGGGTTAGGATACAATTGAACCATTTGAGCTAAGTTACCTTCTTCAATACCAACAGTTACAAATGTTACTTGAATAGTATGATCAGCTGTGACGTTAGTAAAATTGTGTGATAATCCCGGATTTGGAATATTAACATTATCAATTAGAAGTGTTGATACTTGACAACCGGTATTAGGAGTAAAAGTAAACAATTGGTTAGCACCAGGAAGGACTTGAACATTTCCTGAAGGTGTAATTGTACCAGGACCGGATGCTGATGCAATAATAGTAAATGGAATTACGCCACCAGTTGTAGTAAACTGAGCAGATGCAAATGCACTTTCACCAGGATTACACAATGCTTTTACACGAACATTATAGGTAGTATTACTTTGCAATCCTTGTAAGAAAATACTTGGAGTTGAAACTGCAGCAGGAATAGTCCAGTTAGTAGAAGTACTAATCTTATATTCTACTTGCCAAGAAGTTTCTGATCCGCCAGGTGTCCAGGTAATGGTTGTTGAGTTATCAGTAATATTTGATGCAGCAACATTGGTTGGAGCTAAACAAGGAGTAGCAGTTGTTGAGAATGTCCAAATTGCAGAATAGCTACTATAAGTTGTTGCATTACATTTTGCTCTCACTCTCACATCATAAGAAGAGTTTGGTTGAAGTGAACCTAAAATATGAGATGGAATTGAAGTTACAATAACTGTAGTCCATGTGGATGCTGAGTTCAATTTATAATCTAATTCCCATTCAGTTTCAGTACCACCTGCAGTCCATGTGATTGTTGCAGCATTTGAAGAAATATTAGAAGCTATGACATTAGTTGGAGGTAAACAAGTTGAAATACCGGTTGAAGTGATTGAAATATTATCCACTGCAGCAGGTGGCTGAGTACCAAGTGAACCATCATTTGCCCACATAAAATAGATCCGTTTGGTTTGACCGGAATAGGTTGCAGATGGTAAAGTATCCGTTGATGTTTGCCATGTTGGCTGTAATCTAAGTCTTGCAACGATAGTATCAGAACCAACAGGTGGTGTGATTGTAGAAGTAGTTGAAGGGATCGGTACATTAGGCGTTCCGATATATACGCTTAAATAATCATGGAAATAAACGCCAGTTCCTTCTCCATTATTTTTCCAATCAAAGGATAAAGTATAATCCGCTGTACTAGGAGTAAAATACACATCTCTATATGCCCATACAACTGATGCAGAATCAAGAGAGTAAGCGTTAGTTATACCATTATTTTTTGAAACGTATAGTGCATTTTGACCTCCAGTAGTATGATTAACTGTATTTGCGGTATCTGAACCAATGTACCATTTATTTCTTGATGGATTATTTACAATTTGGAATCCGGATGGAGTTTCGAAATCAACTGTAAATGGTACATTAAGAGGGACTTGAGAAGTACAGAAAGATCCTTTTTGAGACCAGATACTTATATCAGTTGGACTACAAACTGCTTGAACATAGAAATCAAAACATGATGCAGGAGTTAATGCACTTAATATGTATTGATTTGTAACACCTGAAACTACAGTTCCATTACCTTGAACAAAGCCAACAGGACCGTATTCTATATTCCAAGAAGTTGCTGATCCGGTTTCTGTCCATGATAAAGTTGTTGAACTTTGAGTAGAATTACTTGAAATTAAGTTTGTTGGTCTTGGACAAGAAGGTATAAGATCAACCACAACATCATCTAACCAATAAAACCAAGATGACGAAGAAGTTACATGTTTGAAAGCAATATATTTTCCAGTTCCGGTAAGAGTGGTATTTGCAAATGAAATTTCATAATTTGTATAATTAGTAGATGTTGGCGTTATTATTTGAACTAATTCAAAAGTAGATGTATCTGATGGATTGGACATTACACCAATTTGCATTGTTCCTGAATATGTAGTACTTTCAGCTTTGAGTTTAAATAAAACTCTTAAAGTATTTATATTTACATCCAGTTGTGGAGTAATAGCATAAGTTGGTATTGAAGAGGAAGGTGATTGAAATTTCAAACTTGCAGGAGAACTAACAATATTAGAAGTTACAATAGAAGGAAATGGTGTTGTTCCACTCAAAACAGGTCTGAACCAACAAGATGGGAATGTTCCAGCAGTTGTTCCATAAGTATCGAAATTTTCAGTATATGGAATAGTTGTTACAGGAAGGCAATGAGTCGTAAAGGAATAAGGGCCAGCCCAAAGACTTAAATCTCCACCGCCACAATCTGCTTGAACATAGAATTGATAAGTAGTTGCAGGTGTTAGGTTAATTAAATTGTAAGGTGATGCGGAAATATTTGAAATAATTGTCCCATTTCCTAATGTAAAACCAGTTGGTCCATATTGAATATTCCAAGTTCCTGTATTTACAGAGTCAATCCAATTTAAGTTTGCTGAATTGATAGTTACAGTATTTACAGACAAAGTAGATGGATTAAAACAAGTGATAACAGGACCTACATAAATGTTATCGATTCCAATATCATAATCTTCTGAAGCCCAGTTTCCAATAATTTTAATTTTTACATTCTGACTTAAATAAGTTGAAAGATTTAATGAATAGGCCTGATAACCTGTTAATCCATTATTCTCAATAGTATCGACATTAAAGTAGGTATTTCCCCAATCTGTTGAAACAGCAACAATAAAGTTTCCTGAATTCGCAGGAACAGGGCCATAAGGGCTATCATAAAGGGAAACTTTGTAATCAAAATTTAATACAGTATTACTTTGAACCGGACCAAAATTTGCAGTTGTAAACTGACCAGTTGTAGCACTACTATACAAGTTTTTATAAATATTATTTCCTGGATTTCCTGTAACGCCTCTAGTTGAACCAATAGTCCAACCTGTAATATTATATCCAGTAGGAGTAGTAGTCGTTAAGAATGGCTCCATGGAAGGAATTGGATTTAGAACTTGAGTTTTAAATGTATATGGGCCTGACCACAAGCTGGAATCACCAATGCTACAAATTGATCTTACATAAAATTTATAAGATGTATTTGAAGTTAAAGATGCAATAGTAGCAAATGTGTCATAAGCTAAAATAGTTTGACCTTGACCAAAAACAAAATTCGCTGTATCATATTGAACTTCCCATTCAGTAGCTGAGCCTTGTTCTGTCCAAGATAAAGTAGCTGAAACATCAGTTGTTGAAGCCGTTAATGCTAAAGGTTTTGGACATGAAGGAATTAGATCAACAACCACATCATCTAACCAATAATACCATGCTGAAGATGAAGTTACATGTTTGAAAGCAATATATTTTCCGGTTCCGGTTAGTGTGGTGTTTGCAAAAGAAATCTCATATTCTGTAAAAGATGTAGAGGTTGGCGTAATAATTTGAACCAACTCAAAAGTAGTTGGATTTGAAGGATCTGACATAACACCAACATGCATGGTTCCTGAGTTTGTTGTACTTTCAGCTTTTAATTTAAATTGAACTCTCAAAGTATTGATATCCACATCCAATTGTGGAGTTATAGCATAAGTTGGTTGATCAGCAGCAGCAGATTGGAATCTTAAACTAGCAGGAGAACTTACTGAATATGCTGTTACAATGGAAGGATAAGATGGGTTTGATGAATACAAAATAGGTCTGAACCAACAAGATGGGAATACACCGGAAGCTGATCCATAAGTATCAAAGTTTTCAGTATATGGCACTGTTGTAACAGGTAAACAAGCCGTTGTGAAACTCTTTACAGACGACCACAAACTAAGATCACTACCACCGCAATCAGCTTGTACATAAAACTGATAAGTAGTTTGAGGAGTTAAACCTCCTAACAAATAAGGCTTAATTGTTATACCTGTCAATAGTGTTCCTGAACCTTGAGTAAAGCCTGTTGGACCATATTCAATATTCCAAGTAGTTGCAATTCCATTTTCCAACCAATTCAATTCGACAGAATTAGCTTGAATATTTGCAACAGTTAATTGGGTTGGACGAGGACAAGTTGGTATCACAGCTATTTCTAAATTATCTATATAGAATCCATTAGCAGCAGTTTGACCATCACAAATGAACGCAATATATCTTCCGGTTCCGGTATAATTATTTAATAGAACAGTTTTGTCTTCCCAAGTACTTAATTGTGTAGTTGTTACAATCGAACCAATTTGTTCAAATGTTGCCATATTGTTAGGATCAGTCATGATTCCAACCTTTACTCCAACATAACTTGCAGTAGATCTGTACATTTTAAATGAAACTTGAAGCGTATTCATTGCCACATTGATATCTACAGGAGGAGTAGCAGCATATTGATAGGTACTACTTGCGTAAAAATATAGTGAATATGGTGATGAAACTAAATAAGAAGTTGATGATGTAGGATTTGAAGCTCCAACTTTTCTAGTCCAACAAGTTGGGAATCCTGAAGCAGCATCAAAATTTTGGGTATAAGGAATCGTAATATCAACACAAGGAGTTGCAAAGTAGAAAGTAGCATACACACTGGTATCAGAACCACAAACAGTTCCAATTCTAACATTATAAGCAGTATTTATAGTAAGATTAGTCAAACTATAAGTTGTGGCATTAGATGAAGCAATGTTCCATGTTGTATCAGTTGTTGGTTTCCATTTCACAATCCATTCGGTAGCTGTACCTGAAGGATCAGTCCAAACGATATCTGAAGAGGTAGTCGTAAGATTTGCTGTTGCTATATTGGTTGGAATTGGGCAAGTTAATGCTTCTAGAACAATATTATCGATAGATGCCGGAGGTTGAGTACCACCACCACCATCATTAGCCCAAAGGAAGATTAATCTTTTTACAGTTCCGGCTGGACCTTGGTAAGGTAAAACAATCTCTCTTGGATAACTTCCTGCTACTATAGATGAAGTTGTAGCATTATAGCCATTAAAGTATGGAGCTGTATTATTATAATTGTTTAATAACTGATTGTTTCCAGCGTATGAGTTAATAGCGTAATATGGTTTAGTATTATCACCAACAAAATTAGTATCCGGATCAGTCAAAAAGACTTTAACATAGTCGTAAGATGACTCTCCTCCAATATATAAGTCAAAATTCAATCTATAACCACCTGATCCATCAAATTCAATCAATCTGGATGTAATAGCAGTTCCAATATTTGATGTGTTATATGAATTTGTTACCCCAAGATCACTTGAAATGTATAAATTAGTTCCGGAAATTGGTGCAATAACATTAGAAGGAGTTCCAATGTAGAATTTATTTGTAGCATTTCCATTTGAGATTTTCCAACTGGCTTGTTCATTTACATCAGAAAAATCACAATTATAAGGTAAAGTTGCTGGTAATCCATCTGTATTTGTTACAATAATATTTGACCAGTTTCCACCACAAGCTTGTCTTACTGCAAAACTATAGAATTGTCCAGGAGTTAAATTGGAAACCACATAAGGTAATGTTGTTCCATCCGGAACATTGATAATAGTACCTGTATTTGGATCAAAGCCCGTATTAACATTTGCATAAGAGATTTCAAATCCTAAATTGGCATTGGTAGTATATGTCCAATTTAAAGTAACAGTTGAAGCAGTTGTAGATAATACTGATAACTGAGAGATATCAGGACAAGCAGGAATTGCATCAATCGTAATATCATCGATATTCAAATAATACCCTCCTGTAGTATTTCTAACAAAAGCTATTTGATAATCACCCACGTACTGACTTAAATTGATCTCGTATTGAGTCCATGTGGCAGCAGGGATTACAGTATTTGGTAGAATCGTAACAAATAATGAAGTGTCAGCTGCTGCATCAAAAATAGTATTTGTAGAAACGTCATATATTTTAACTGTTAAACGATCCGTGTAAGTAGAATATCCTTTAGCCCAGAACTTGATTCTTTCATTACCGGTAAAGGTGAAAACAGGACTGATTATCCAGTCACCTAATTGTGAAGTAGTACTACCGGTGTACATTTGCATAGAAGCTAAACCCGAACGTACATAAGATGCTGTAGTTGTCCTTTGCCATTTATAAGTTGCACTAGCACCACCATTGACATTATACCAACACCATGGTCTGGAATCAGCGGTTCCACCGTATCCGTTTCCGGTAAACCATACATCTTCAAATCCTTCTTCCCATGGAAAATAACTAATTGGTCCACATGGTAATCCATAATTGACGATATCGGTAGCCAAGGTTGTATCCCCACTAACACATACTGCTTTTACGCTAATGCGATATACTACATTAGATACTAAATTTGATATAGTAAAAGGGTGAGAAGTTGTATATTCTGACAGCCACACTTGATCATCATAAGGTTTATATTCAACTATCCAACCGGAACAATTCGCATCATCAGCTGCATTCCAATCTAAATCCATAGAATTGAATGTAGATGCGGTTTTGGTTAAACCTGTAGGAATATTGCATGTAGGGGTAGTTCTAATAACGAGTTCATCCATGTACATTACATTCGTTGCACCAAATCCTTGAACTTTGAAAGCAATATGATGACCGGTTCCGGTATAATTTGCAAAATTCACTGAAAAGATTTGCCATGAAGATAAAGCAGTAGGAGTAAGATTTGTAATAGAATCAAAAGTTGCCATATTGGTTGGATCAGACATCACACCAACGGTAACGTTATATGAAGCAGTAGTTTTATACAATTTAAAAAATGCACTAAGTGTATTGATTGGAATAGAAGAATCAAATGCAGGTGAAATAACATAATTATATGCACCAGATGCAGCGTACATGTACATAGAACCAGGAGCTGAATAATTTGTAGTTGATATATAGGGATACTCATTATTAGTCAGTTTATACCAGCATGATGGGTAAGTTGAACTTCCTGTTCCATAGGTATCAAATGATTCTGATAAAGGTAAAGTATTAATAGGAACACAAAGGGTAGTAAAATTAATAGTATTCCAACCACTTTCATTAGTAGCACAAATAGATTTAACTCTAAAATTATAAGTTGTATATGGGGTTAACCCTTGAAGATTGTATGCACCTGTATATACGATATTATCTGAACTCCAAGTTGTATCAGATGCAGTTTTATATTGAACTATCCAAGATAAGCCAGTTACATGAGTTACCCATGCAAAATCTGCAGAATTTGAGGTTACATTTGAAGCAGCAAGTGTATTAGGAGGATAACAATAATCTCCTAGTGGAGATATATTTAATATAATATTTGCCCGTTTTGCTTCATAACCAGTTAAACTAGTCGATCCGGCATTATCATCTGGAGCTGATGTATCTTTTCTTAAATACCAATGAGTTGCAGGAGAGTCATGATTATAACATTGAGAAGTACATCCACCTCCAGTTGTACATCCTTCCCCTTCAACTAAAACCATCAAATTATCAACACCTGAATATGCAAAAGGAAGATCTAACTGAATTGTCTTCCATCCGGTAGGAGATCCAGCAAATGCATTACTTTGATAAACCAGAGTTGCTCCGGTTTTTAAAGCATTCCAATTTGTTGCAGCTAATGTGGGCATAGCTGTCATTGATGTCTCTAGTAAATAAATTTTGATTTTTGCAGTTGTACCTGTTGAAGCTTGTTGTATTTGAAATGCTACAGAATTGATTACGCCTCCGGTATTGATCTCATTCGATTTGTAAAGATATGCACTTCTATTCCATCCATACCAACCAGGTAGTGGATCATAATAGTAAGCAGTACCATTACCAATTTGAATATCAACTTGTGAAAAAGCGCTAATGGATAGCAAAATCGCCATTAAAAAAAATAAAAATTTCTTCATAGTTATAAAAATTTGGTTAATATTGTCATTTTTGTTGAATTAGAAAATCTAATTCATTTAATTCGCGAATATACTAATCTATTTAATTAGCTCAGATTATTTTTAGATTTTTTTTAAATTTTTAACTTTTTTTTAAAATTATACTAAACAAAAAAGGGTACCCTTTTGAGTACCCTTTAAGAATATGAATCTAAAAAACAAGATTATTTCTTGATGAATTTTTTAGTGATTGTTCCTTTTGCAGAATCCATTTTTATAAAATAAACACCGGGTGATAAATGACTAACATCAACTCTGGCATTATTTTCATGTAATTCCACAACTAGAATTAATTTTCCGTACATATCAAATAGTTTTGTCTCTTTAACCAATAATTGATCATTTTTAACTTTAATATCGATAAATGCAGAAGTTGGATTTGGGAAAAGTTCCACTAATTGAGCTATTTCACTTTCATTGATACCAATTGTGCCGAATGTAACCTGAATGGTATGATTGGTTGTTACATTAGAGAAATTGAAAGATAATCCGGGATTTGTCACTGAAATATTATCAATAAGTAACGTAGATACTTCACAACCTGTATTTGGAGTAAAAGTGAACAATTGATTTGATCCGGAAACTACAGAAACATCACCGGTTGGAGTTATTGTTCCTGGACCGGTAGCAGTTGCAGTAATAGTGAATGTAACAGTACCACCGGTAGTTGTAAATTGGATTGGTGTTGTATAAGCACTTTCACCGGGATTACACAATGATTTTACACGAACATCATAAGTTGAATTGTTTTGTAGTCCTTGTAATTGAATGGTTGGCGTAGAAACAGCAGCAGGAGCAGTCCAGTTAGAAGATGTTGACAATTTATATTCCACTTGCCAGGATGTTTCTGTTCCAGCAGGTGTCCAAGTTATAGTTGCTGAATTATTTGTAACATTTGATGATGTAACATTTGTAGGAGGATTGCAATTCACAATTCCTGTAGTTGTAATCGAAATATTATCAACAGCAGCCGGTGGTTGCGTACCGTCAGCACTATCATTTCTCCAGCAGAAGAAAATTCTCTTCGTTAGACCGCTATATTGTGCTTGAGGTAATGTTAAGGTTTTTGTTTGGTATGTAGAGTCAAGATTAATATAGCTAGCTAGTGTATCTGAACCTACAGGAGGAATGATTTCATAGGATAAATACAATGGTGTAGGTGTATTTAGTGCGCCTGAATAGACATTCATATAATCCCAATTATTTGTTTCTCCATATAGTTTCCAGTCAAAAGTTAGAGTATAATCGGCAGCACTTGGTGTGAAGTAAACATCTCTATAAGCCCAAACTACTGCAGCACTTCCAACTGTATAAGCATTGGTAAGTCCATTATCATTTGAACCATAAAGTGCATTTAAACAAGAAGTAAAGTTATTAACTGTGTTAGCAGTGTCAGTTCCGATGAACTAAATATTTACAGATGTATTATTGGCAACCTGAATTCCTTATGGAAATTCAAAATCGATCATAAATGGTGCATTAGCAGGTATTTGAGATAAACAGAAACTTCCTTTTTGTGACCATAAACTTAAATCTGTAGGACTACATTAGGCTGCTGTAGTTGTTCTTTTCCATAAATAGGTTGAAGAACCTTCATTTAAATTGATCCAGCACGATGGGGCCACAGCATTGCCGGGGGCAACAGCTGCAGGAAATGCAACTTCAAATCCCTCAAAAAAAGGAAATTGAGTTACACTAGTGCAGGGTGAATTGGGACTAAACTAAGAATTTGGAGTACCATTTGTTCCTCCTCCTTCCGACAATTGTGTCACTTGTGAATAACTTATACTCCCAAAAAGCATAAGAAATACGACGAATACTTGTAAAATTTTGTTCATTTTTTTACTATTTATAATTAATAATTGTTTAGGTACTTAAGGAAAAATAAAAAAATATCAGACTCATAAAAAAGTTGCTACAAATTTACTGCAAAAAAACAACATACCTCTCAATGATCACCCTGATACATGAAAAATATGCATTTTTAATGATTTTTAATGTTTCTTTTTTATGAGACGCATTTTTTGCCCCCCCTGTTTAATGAATTTTTATTAATAACCTGAGTTCGATTGTTAACTGTTTGAAGATGAGGAAAATAAATTGTTAAATAGTGTTAAAAAGAAAGGTTAATTGCTGATTTTTTTGTATCTTTGTAGCTGAAAACCAAACAATTAGACAAAAT
>Ga0209098_1000771_pt1 | contig 33323 bp, 31 predicted proteins | sample AD_JPNHW1_MetaG_FD_184429 | JGI IMG/M metagenome (GOLD analysis project Ga0209098, IMG submission 184429) | Active sludge microbial communities of municipal wastewater-treating anaerobic digesters from Japan - AD_JPNHW1_MetaG (SPAdes) (version 2) | ecosystem: Engineered > Bioreactor > Anaerobic...
GATCCGAGAAATATTTCTCCACATTCAACGGATTATTGGTAATGCCAATGACATAACTGGCATCAATTTGGATCAGCATGTTGGTAATGTCGAACACCGAATGGACGGGGTACGCATATTCCTTGATATCTTGCTGAATGGATTTGTTGGTTAGTTCGGGTGCTTTGCTGGTTCGCTCTTTGCAGGAAAAAGCAATGGGTAGAATAAGCCCTCCGAGGATCACGAACGACATTATTCGGATCGCTGTCCTGAACTTCATTCGGGTATTTGTTGTTCTTTTTTTCAATTTTATCTGTTGATCAAACCGTTGAATGCGAAATAAATGTTTGTTCGTTATTTTCCCTTCGTGGTTGGCGATGATTATGTTTTCAATGTTTTAAAGATAGAAATATTCGTTGAATGTAACAATCATCTCTTTTGCAAACTTCGTATGATGACCGGAAAATAAACATTTCCGGTTTGCGGACACCTGTTGCTGGGACGGATGGAATCGTCGCCCTCGGGCGACGATTCCTCGCAATGATGAAAGGGAGCGTCGCCCGAGGGCGAACATTCTCTGCAAGGTTGGAAGACCCGTCGTATAGGGGCGAAGATTCGCCACAGGATTAAAACACTCGTTCGCCCGTGGGCGAACGAGCGCACAGGGTTGAAACTGATCTTCGCCCATGGGCGAACGAGTGCCGCCGGGTGAAATGGGATCTTCGCCCGAGGGCGAACGAGTGCTTCAGACCTGAATGAACTTTTCGCCCGTGGGCGACCGATGAGATATCCCCTGTTTGGACGAAATGAAACCCGAAACGAATTCAACATACCCTCGGGCGCGATGTGCGGGACTGGCGATTTAGCTCCGCTGATCTTCGATTGTAATCGCCAAAAAATAATCGTCGATTAAAAATCGCCGCTCCCTTATTGTCTAGAGTTTTGTTGTTTCTTTACATTGGATCATTTTAACTACGGTTTTTTGCTTTTGAGAAAATCATTAAGATCGTTGATTTGAAAACTGCAAGGGTGAAAAAGTGAAGGAATAATTGAAAGAAAAGGATTAAATTTGTTGTTGAAAAAACAGATAATTATGGCAAAAATTTCTTTTAACGCGAGAATTGAAAAAGGGGAAAACGGATGGTATGTCGGACAAATTGAAGAAATGCCCGAAGTGATTTCGCAGGGAAAAACGATCGAGGAATTAAATGAGAATTTGATGGATGCTTTCCGGTTAATTGTTGACCAGCGCCGTGAAAGTATTGCTCTGGCTTCGCAAGGGAGAAATACAATTAGAAGAAAAATCTCTTTTGCCGGATGAAACGTGAAACCTTCATAAAATATTTAAAGAAAAACGATTGTTATCTATTACGTGAAGGAGCAAACCATTCAATATTTATGAATCCAACCAATGGAAAGCAAACAACTGTCCCACGTCACCCTGAGTTAGATGAATTAATGTGTAAAATGATTTGTAAACAACTGGAAATCCCCAAGCTGTAATTTAAGAACGATCTGCATCTTTCTTATGCTCTTAAAATAAAGATTGATTCGTGGCAATAGCTTCATACATTGGTCCCGTTTTTAGCTTTGCAAGTAGTTCGTTCACATCATTGGCCCGAATGATTTTTCCCTCCTCTGCCTCGTTTATTGATTTTAACAACTTCGCACTTGGTTTTTCATCCTCAATAATTTAAGTCTGTTTTAAATATCTTAGAAATTCAATCAGCGATTTGCCTGTCGGTAGTCCGCGATAAATATGGGGTTGCCGGAGTAAAACAATGCAAAAAAAAAGCCACTCGTTTCGGAGTGGCCTTCAATAATTTCCAAGCGTGGAAAAATTACTTGTAATCTTCCCAGCTTTTTATCGTAAGATCTTCGATTTTGTAACGGCAAATAGCATAAATGAATGCGCTGGCAACCCTGGCATTGGTGATCAGCGGAATGTTGTAGTCGATCGCATTACGCCTGATGTAGTATCCGTTGCCCAGCTCGCGCGTGGTGTGGTCTTTCGGAATGTTGATCACCAGATCGAGCTTTTTCTCTTTGATGTAATCGGCAATGTTCGGTTTGCTCTCTTCTTCATCGGGCCAGTGAAGCAACGTACAGGTCACATTGTTGTCGCGCAGGAAACGGTAGGTTCCGTCGGATGCATAAATATGGTATCCTTTTTCAACCAGCATTTTTGCCGACTGGAGCAACTCGATTTTGGAACGGGTTGGTCCCGATGAGATCAGGATATTCTTCTTCGGAATGGTATAACCCACTGAAAGCATCGACTTCAGAATGGCTTCGTAGAAGTTGTCGCCAAGGCAGGCCACTTCGCCGGTCGAACTCATGTCGACACCCAACACCGGGTCGGCATTCAGCAATCGGTGGAAGGAGAACTGGGGTGCTTTTACCCCCACATAGTCGAGCTCGAACAACGATTTGTCGGGCTTGTCGTACGGAAGTTTGAGCATTACTTTGGTGGCCAGTTCGATCATGTTAAACTTCATGACCTTCGACACAAACGGGAAGCTGCGTGAAGCCCTCAGATTGCATTCAATAACCTTGATGTCGTTGTCCTTGGCCAGCAGCTGCATGTTGAACGGCCCCGATATTTCAAGCCCTTTGGCTACCTGGCGGGCAATTTTCTTGATCCGGCGGATGGTTTCGATATAGAGTTTTTGCGGCGGGAACACCATGGTGGCATCGCCCGAATGTACCCCGGCAAATTCAACGTGTTCGGAAATGGCATACGCAATAACTTCACCTTTGTCGGCTACCGCGTCAAGTTCGATTTCCTTGGCCTGTTCAATGAACTCGGAAACAACCACGGGGTGTTCTTTCGAAACGTTGGCTGCCAGTTCGAGGAAATGGCCCAGCTGGTCGTAGTTTGAAACCACGTTCATGGCGGCGCCCGAAAGCACATACGACGGACGGATCAAAACCGGGAACCCAACTTCCTCGGTGAAAAGATGAATCTCTTCGATGGTCGAAAGTTCTTTCCATCGGGGTTGGTCAACGCCAATGGTGTCGAGCAGCGAGGAGAATTTTTGGCGGTCTTCGGCATTGTCGATGTTCACAGGAGATGTCCCCAGCACGTGAACTCCCTGGTTGTAGAGTTTCATGGCCAGGTTGTTGGGGATTTGTCCTCCGGTCGAAACAATGGTCCCCATGGGGTGTTCCAGATCGATAATGTCCATGACCCGTTCGAACGAGAGTTCATCAAAATAGAGCCGGTCGCAGTTGTCGTAGTCGGTACTTACTGTTTCGGGGTTGTAGTTGATCATGATGGAACGGAATCCGTTTTTTCGCACCGTGTTGGCTGCATTTACACCGCACCAGTCAAATTCAACCGAAGAACCAATCCGGTAGGCACCCGATCCCAGCACGATTACTGACTTGCCGTCGTTATTGAATTCAACATCGTTTTCAATGCCGTTGTAAGTAACATACAGGTAGTTGGTTTGTGCGGGATATTCCCCGGCCAGGGTGTCGATTTGCTTGATGAAAGGGGTAATTCCCCTTGTTTTGCGGTATTCACGAACTTTCAACTGGCTGGTATGCATTTGAAGCAGGTCGGGTTTCAGCACAAAGCGGGCAATCTGGAAATCGGAGAATCCGAATTTCTTGGACTGAAGCAACAACTCATCGGGAAGATCTTCCAGTTTGTTGTATCCTTTCAGTTCGCAACGCATTTTGTACAGCCCCTCCAGTTTGTAAAGAAACCAGCGGTCGATTTTGGTGCGTTCGTAGATCTCTTCTACCGAATATCCCTTATGGAAAGCTTCTGCAATGGCGAAAATCCGGCGATCGGTCGGGTTTGCCAGTTCTTCTTCAATAGCTTCGATGGTAATTTCTTCGCGGTTTCCAACAAAACCGTGCATCCCGATCCCCACCATACGAATACCCTTCTGGATGGCCTCTTCGAAATTGCGTCCAATCGACATGATTTCGCCAACCGATTTCATCGAGCTGCCAATTTGCTTCGATACGCCGGAGAATTTATTTAAATCCCAGCGGGGAATCTTGCAAACCACGTAGTCGAGGGCTGGTTCGAAGCAGGCGGTGGTTACTTTGGTTACCGAATTCTTCAACTGGTGAAGTCCGTAGCCCATTCCCAGTTTGGCCGCTACAAAAGCCAGCGGATAACCGGTTGCTTTCGATGCCAGAGCTGAAGAACGGCTCAGGCGGGCGTTTACTTCAATAACCCGGTAATCTTCGGAGAACGGGTCGAGGGCAAACTGTACGTTGCATTCGCCCACCACACCGATGCGGCGGATGATGCGAATGGAAAGTTCCCTCAGTTTATGGTATTCTTTGTTGGTCAGTGTTTGAGAAGGCGCAACTACAATGCTTTCACCGGTATGGATTCCGAGCGGGTCGAAATTTTCCATGTTACACACGGTGATGCAGTTGTCGAACTGGTCGCGTACCACTTCGTATTCAACCTCTTTCCATCCTTTGATCGACTCTTCGACCAAAATTTGGGGCGAATAGGCAAAGGCATTCGATGCGCGGGTTTCGAGCTCTTCCATGTTGTTGCAGAAGCCCGAACCTAAACCTCCCAGTGTGTAAGCTGCGCGGATAATGATGGGGAAGCCAATTTGCGACACTGCCGCTTTGGCTTCTTCCATGTTGGCGCAGGCAATGCTTTTGGGCGTTTTTACGTCGATGCTTTTCAGGATATTGGCAAAAATATCGCGGTCTTCGGTGTCGATAATCGATTGTACCGGTGTTCCTACTACTTCGAGGTCGTATTTTTCGAATATGCCCGATTTAAAGAGTGCCACGCCACAGTTTAGTGCGGTTTGTCCGCCAAAAGCCAGCAAAATTCCCTGTGGCTTTTCTTTTTTGATGACCTCTTCCACAAAGAAAGGCGTAATGGGAAGGAAATAAATTTTGTCGGCAATTTCATCCGAGGTTTGGATGGTTGCAATGTTCGGGTTGATAAGTACCGTTTCGACCCCTTCTTCTTTCAATGCTTTCAGCGCCTGTGAACCGGAATAGTCGAATTCGCCGGCTTCACCAATTTTCAGGGCACCGGAACCCAGCACCAACGCTTTCTTTATATGTGATTTGAAATTTTCCATTTGTTCAGTCATAAATTATTCGTCATCATTTATTGTCCGCCTTATATTTTCTGATGTTTTCAATGAATTCATCGAACAGAAATTCCGTGTCGACCGGTCCGCTGGTTGCTTCGGGGTGGAACTGGGTCGAGAAGAAAGGTTTTGTTTTGTGCCTGATCCCTTCGTTGGTCCCATCGTTTACGTTGGAAAAGAGGATTTCCCAATCCGCAGGAATCGTTTGGTTGTCGATTGCGAAACCGTGGTTTTGTGAAGTTATAAAGCACCGGTTTGAATCTTTGAGCAAAACCGGCTGGTTGTGGCTCCGGTGACCATATTTTAATTTGTAGGTTTCGGCACCTGCTGCACGGGCCAGAAGTTGGTTGCCGAGGCAAATTCCCATGATGGGTTTCCCGATTTCGATGGCTTTCCGGATATTTTTCTCCGTGATATTGCACATCGCCGGATCGCCGGGACCATTCGAGATGAAAAGTCCGTCGTAATCTTCGGTCGTAAAATCGTAATCCCAGGGAACCCGTTTTACCTGAGCGCCCCGTTTGAGCAGGCAGCGGATGATGTTGTTTTTTACACCACAGTCGACCAGAACGACTTTTACATCGCCGTCGCCATAGGTTTCGGGATGATCGATACTGGCTTTGGCCACCAGGTTATCTTTGTTCGGATCGTAAAAATCGATGGGTTCGCTGTCAAATTCAATTTTCCCCAGCATCGATCCTTTTTCTCTCAGAATCTTGGTCAGGGCGCGGGTGTCGATGTCGAACAAGCCCGGAATATCATTTTCTTTCAGCCAGTTTCCCAAACTTTTCACCGCATTCCAGTGGCTGTATTCCACCGAATAGTCGGAGATGATTAATCCGGTAATGTGGATTTTGTGCGATTCAAAAAACTCGTTGATTCCATTGGCTTTTGAATCAGATGGAGCGCCATAGTTTCCGATCATCGGGTAGGTTGAAACCAGAATTTGACCGGTATAGGATGGGTCCGTCAAACTTTCGGGGTAACCAACCATTGCCGTGTAAAAGACCACCTCTCCGGCCACCGATTTTTCACTTCCAAACGATTTCCCTTCAAACTCTGTCCCGTCTTCCAGGATTAACTTCACTTTTTTCAAGGTTGATCAATTTTTATTTGATTATTATATAAAAAAAATGCGTTTATCTGCTCGAGCAGGCTAAACGCATTTCCGTTCCAAAATTCTTTCCCGTTTAAATATTTTCACTTTGGTAATTTACAATATTAATTTCCGATGCAAAAGTAATAAACTTTCTCATTAAAAAGTTGGATTCTTTTCGGGAATGAATATTTTTACGCCCGTAATGAATATTTATTCAATTTTTGATGAAAACTCGTTTGCAGCGACAGGTTGCTATAAGGAACATAATTGTTCAGAATAAGGTTACAAGCCAGGAAGAGTTGCTAATGTTATTAAAACGTAAAGGATTTGGTTTAACACAAGCAACACTGTCGCGCGACATCAAATCGTTGAAAATTGTGAAGACCCCGGATACGCATGGTGGTTATATTTACGTTCTTTCAAAGGAGGAGGCTGCTATAACCAGGCCCAAAGAGGTGCCCGGAGCAAGTTATCTGGCCGATGGTTTTGTTTCGATCGATTTTTCGGGAAACATGGCCGTGATCAAAACCAGACCAGCTTATGCCAGCAGTTTTGCAGCGGTTATAGATTCCGCATCTCCGTTTGAAATTTTGGGAACAATTGCTGGTGATGATACCATTTTTTTGGTTTTGCGCGAGGGGGTTGAAAAGGGAGATATGATTGAATTTTTAGAAATAATAATGCCCAATTTGAAAGGCAAATTGATATAGTTAATTTTAAATTGAAATGATGGATAACATTAAGGTACTGATTGCAGATGAGAGTTTTCTGAGTTACGTCGATGAAATAAACGAAACAATTCAGCGGGCATCAGAGGAGAGGGGAACCGGTATCGCACGCCGCACATACGATTATGTGGCTTCTAAAATGAAGGAGGGAAAGGCAATTATTGCACTGGATGGTAAGAAATTTGCAGGGTTTTGTTACATCGAATCGTGGGGACACCATAAGTTTGTGGCAAACTCTGGTTTGATTGTAGTGAAAGAATATAGGGGGCAAGGGTTGGCAAAGCGTATTAAGCAGAAGGCTTTTGAACTTTCGAGGACAAAATTCCCTGAAGCAAAGATTTTTGGGCTTACAACCGGATTGCCCGTGATGAAAATTAATACCGAGTTGGGTTATCGGCCGGTTACTTTTTCTGAGCTGACCGATGACCAGGAATTTTGGAAAGGATGTCAAAGTTGTGTAAATTACGACATCTTAATGCGTACAAACCGTACCAAGTGTTTATGTACCGCCATGATTTATGATCCGGCGTGGGAAAAGAAAGAAAAAAAGTCGCTGAAAGATGTTATGGATGAGGCTGGTATTTCTTCTCCGGGCGAAGTAGAGATGGAGCCTGCTATGGCAGAGCTTGTATTGAAGTTATTGAAAAAAGACGATTCAATATAATTTTAAAAGATTGAAATATTGAAAAAAGACAGTAAATGGTGCCGCTATTCCAATGGCTGGTAATTCGCAATTCATAAAAGGCCATGTATTGTTGTTGTGCATAAAAGTCGTGTAATTGGTATTTTTTTGAGATGCATCGCAATACATCAAATTGGTATTTGGGTTAGTAAAGTTTATTCGGCGGCACCATTTTTTATTTCATCGATCAGAAAAGCAGAATTCAACAGGATTTTCGTTCTTTTGTAAGGTTTTTTGGACCCTTATATTCATCAATGTTTGGTTTGTCAATTATTTACTTCATAATTTATGGAAAATAAAAAAGTAGTTTTGGCTTTTAGTGGTGGTTTGGATACTTCCTTTTGCGCCATCTATTTAGCTCAGGAAAAAGGGCTGGAGGTATATACCGCAATTGCCAATACCGGTGGTTTTAGTGAAACAGAGTTAAAAATCATCGAAGAGAAAGCATACAAGCTTGGCGTTAAGAAACATGTCGCTATCGATGTGACCGAAGAATACTATCAAAAGAGCATTCGGTATATGGTATATGGTAACGTGTTGCGCAACAATACCTACCCGATTTCGGTCAGTTCCGAACGTATTTTTCAGGCAATAGCTATTATTCAATATGCCAAGGAAATTGGGGCTGCTTATGTGGCACATGGAAGTACCGGCGCCGGTAACGACCAGGTTCGTTTTGATCTGACTTTTGATGTGCTTGCTCCGGAAATTAAGATACTTACCCCAACCCGCGATCTGGAACTAACCCGCGAATATGAAATCAATTATTTGAGGGAACATGGCATTGACGCCGATTTCAAGAAAATGGAATATTCAATCAATGCTGGACTTTGGGGTACCAGTGTGGGTGGAAAAGAAACACTGAAATCGGAGCAAACATTGCCCGAGAGCGCTTATCCAAGCCAGCTGACCGAAAAAGGAGAGAGAGAGATCATCATCGAATTTGAAAAGGGTGAATTAGTCGCAGTGGAAGGCGTTCGCTATGAAAATAAGGTAGATGGTATCCGCGCCCTGCAGGCCATTGCTTCCCAATATGCCATTGGCCGCGACATGCACATTGGCGATACTATTATCGGGATCAAAGGCCGGGTAGGTTTTGAAGCTGCTGCGCCCATGATCATCATTAAAGCCCATCAGATGCTCGAAAAACACACCCTTACCAAATGGCAGCAATACTGGAAAGAACAGCTGGGCAATTGGTATGGAATGTTTTTACACGAAGCACTTTATCTGGAACCGGTCATGCGTGATATTGAACAATTCCTCGAAAGTTCACAGCAAAATGTGACCGGGAAAGTGATTGTTCGTTTGAAACCCTATCATTTCCAACTGGTAGGAGTCGATTCAGCAAAGGATTTGATGAAGTCCGATTTCGGGGAATATGGCGAAATCAATAAAGGCTGGACTGCCGATGATGTAAAAGGGTTTACTAAAATTTATGGTACCCAGCTTAAGATATTCAATGCCGTTAATAAGAATTTTGAGAAGTAAATCATGATCAGCGTTGGAATTATCGGAGGAGCAGGCTATACGGCTGGTGAGTTGCTTCGGATCTTGTTGAACCATCCTGAAGCGAAAGTGGCTTTTGTTCATAGCACCAGCAATGCCGGGAATAAAATCTCTGATGTGCATAAAGATTTGCTGGGCGAAACCGATCTGGTTTTTAGCGATCAGCTCGATTTTTCGGGGTTAGATGTCATCTTTCTTTGCATGGGGCACGGAAAGTCGCTTGAGTTTATGAAAGAGAATTCCTTGCCGGCCCACCTGAAAGTGATCGATTTGAGTAATGATTTCCGGTTGAAAGCAGAAGGGAACTCCTTTCTTTATGGTTTGCCCGAATTGAACCGTGAACAGATCCGTTATTCGAAATACATAGCCAATCCCGGGTGCTTTGCCACCGGTATTCAACTAACCGTTTTGCCACTTGCTGCAGCCGGTCTGATTGTAGACGAAATTCACGTGAATGCCATCACCGGTTCAACCGGTGCAGGGCAAAGTCCCAGCGCTACATCCCATTTCAGCTGGAGAAGTGGAAATATTTCGGCCTATAAAATCTTTTCCCATCAGCATTTGGGTGAAATAAACCAGAGCATCCAGCAATTGCAGGAAAGCTATGAACCATCACTCAACTTTGTCCCAATTCGGGGGAACCACACCCGGGGAATCTTTGCGGTTACCTACACAAAATTTTCGGGAACTTTCGAAGAAGCTCAAAACTTGTATGATGAATACTATAAGGATCATCCTTTTGTCTTTTTGACAAAAGAAAATCCCGATTTAAAGCAGGTAATAAATACAAATAAATGTATCTTGCACCTCGAAAAATGCGGCAATAAGCTTTTGATCATCAGTATAACCGACAACCTGATTAAAGGTGCTTCTGGTCAGGCGGTTCAGAACATGAACCTGATGTTTGGTCTTGATGAAAAGTCCGGTTTGAATTTGAAACCCGTTGCATTTTAACATTGAGGCAAACATTCAATTTTTTAGGAATAGACTATGGATTTGTTTAACGTATACTCCCTCTTTGATGTCGAGCCGGTAAAAGGTGAAGGGGCATTTATCTTTGACAGAAATGGTCAGAGGTATCTCGACCTTTACGGCGGTCACGCGGTAATTTCGATCGGGCATTCCCATCCTCATTATGTGACCCTTCTTTCGGCTCAGGTTGAAAAACTTGGATTTTATTCCAACAGTATTCAGAACCCGATGCAAAAAGAGCTGGCCCGAAAGCTGGGAGAAGCTTCCGGTTTCCCCGATTACTCCCTTTTCCTATGTAACAGCGGTGCGGAAGCCAACGAAAATGCGTTGAAACTGGCTTCGTTCAAGACCGGAAAGTCAAACGTTATTGCGTTTAAAAATTCTTTTCACGGACGCACTTCAGCAGCGGTGGTTGTTACCGATAATCCAAAGATCAAAGCGCCTATAAACTATCGTGATGGGATTTTGTTCCTCGAAATGAACGATTTGACTGCCGTTGAACAAGAACTTGCCAAAGGCGATGTGGCGGCTGTCATTATCGAAGGTATTCAGGGAATTGGTGGTATCCGTATTCCGGAACCTGAGTTTATGCAAGGTCTTAGCGAACTGTGTGCCAAATTTGAAGCCATTTTTATTGTCGATGAGATTCAATCGGGATATGGACGAAGCGGAAAATTTTTCGCATTCCAGTATGCCAATGTGAAACCCGATTTAATTACCGTCGCCAAAGGGATGGGAAATGGTTTCCCTATCGGCGGTGTGCTTATCAGCCCCGACTTTGAACCCCGGATTGGAATGCTGGGAACAACCTTTGGTGGAAATTACCTGGCTTGTGCAGCCGGAATTGCGGTGCTCGATGTTATTAAATCGCAGAAACTGATTCACAATGCCGAAGAAATCGGGAATTACCTGATGAATGAATTGTCTAAAATACCACAAATCAAGGAAGTTCGTGGAATCGGATTGATGATCGGGTTGGAATTTGACAACGATATTGCTGATTTGAGAAAGAAGTTGTTGTATGATAAAAAGATATTTACGGGTGTTTCCGGAAGTAAAATTATCCGTTTGCTACCGCCGTTGAGCCTTAAAAAGGAACAAGCTGCTCTTTTTGTTGAGAAATTGAAGGAAGCGTTAGCTGAAATGGAACAAAACTAAAATCATGGAATTCAAAAAAATAACAATCATTGGTGCCGGAAATCTGGGATTTTCCATTGCGAAAGGTTTAATTGCTTCGGGGCTGATCAATAGAGAGAACCTGACGTTAACCGAAAAAATCCAGAGCCGAAAAGAATTATTGGTTAAGGATGGATTTAATGTGATCAGTAACAACGTGGATGCCGTAAAGGCATCTGAATTAATTATGCTGGTTGTAAAACCCTATCAGATCGACGATTTGCTGACCGAGATTAAGGGATGTTTCAATCCCGAGGAGAAGGTGTTTGTTTCCTGTGTTACCGGAGTTGAGTCGGGTCATATTTATGCCAAGTTAGGTTGTAACCCCGCTCTTTTCAGGGTCATGCCCAATACGGGTATTGCCATTCAGGAATCCATGTCGTGCATCTCTTCGTTTAACGAGAATCCAGAACAAAAAGAAGCTATACGGACGATATTCAGTCAGTTAGGACAGGTGCTTTTCATTCCGGAAGAACAAATGCCGGCTGCTACAGCGTTGGCCGGTTGTGGTATCGCATATGCTCTTCGTTTTATCCGCGCGGCTATTCAGGGTGGCGTTGAAATTGGATTTAGTGCTGAAGATGCTAAAGTTATGGCTGCTCAGATTACCAAAGGAGCCGCTCAGCTGATCCTGATGAACAATTCCCATCCCGAAGCCGAAATCGATAAAGTTACTACACCAAAGGGTATTACGATTACTGGTTTGAATGAAATGGAACATTCGGGCTTTAGCTCATCTATTATCAAAGGAATTTTGGCCTCGTATAACAAGATTGAACAAAAAAATTAACAGATAACTTTTTTACGCTTTAAAAGAGGATTTGTACTCCTCTTTTTTGTTGTTAAAAATAGAATACTGACATTTGTCATGTTTTTGATAATATAATCGGATGCAATCACGAAAATTTAAGAGGGTCGCCATTAAAGTTGGCAGCAATGTGCTGGCAGGAAAGAATGGAATGCTTGATCTGTCATGCATTTCCCATCTTGTTGATCAGATTTCGACGTTGAAAGAGAGTGGTGTTGAGGTTATCCTGATCTCATCAGGCGCCGTAGCTTCCGGCAGGTCGGCTTTCCCGGTGGAAAACCGGATCGATACCGTTTCGGCCCGTCAGCTTTGGTCTGCAATTGGTCAGGTAAAACTGATGAATACCTATTCCGAACTTTTTGGGAAACACCAGATTACCTGTGCACAGGTATTGACAACCAAAGAAAATTTTGGCGATCGGAAACACTATCTCAATATGAAAAACTGTATTTCGACCATGTTGGAATACAGTGTTTTGCCAATTGTGAACGAGAACGATGCCATTTCGGTTACCGAGCTGATGTTTACCGATAATGACGAACTCTCGGGTTTGATCTCTTCGATGATGGATTGCGATGCGCTGATTATCCTCTCCAACGTGGATGGAATTTTTAACGGAACGCCGGGTGATGAAGGTGTTACTGTTATTCCCGAGATTTCGGCCAGTGATGATAACCTGGAAAACTATATTTCGACACAGAAGTCAGGTTTTGGCCGGGGTGGAATGCATACCAAATTCAGCGTGGCCAGAAAGATTGCTCTGGAAGGAATTCCTGTTTTTATCGCCAATGGCCGTTCTGCCAATATTCTTCTGGATATTGTGCACCATAAAAAAGTGGTCTATACGTTGTTCCGTCCCAATGGGAAACGGTTGAAGAGCAATAAAAAGTGGCTGGCACATTCCGATAGTTTTGCAAAAGGAATTGTGATGGTAAACGAAGGGGCCAAAGAGGCTCTTCTCAGCGAAAATGCAACCAGTCTGTTACTGATTGGGGTGGTTGAGATATCCGGATACTTTGAAAAAGGGGATATCATCCGCATTCAGGATGAACAGGGCACCCAGCTGGGGTTGGGAAAAGCTCAGTACGACTCGGAACAGGCGGTTGAGCTTATTGGCAAAAAGGCTGAAAAGCCATTAATTTATTACGATTACATGTATCTATACGAGTAAGTTAGAGATAATAAACCAGAAATAATCAATCATAAATCTACGATGGACTGCACACCAATTTTCAAACAGGTACTGAAAGCCAGCCGTTCGCTGAACCTGATTTCCGAGGAGACTGTCAACAAAGTGCTTGTTGAAGTAGCCGATGCGGCGATTGCCAATACGGAATCAATCCTTGCAGGGAATGCAAAGGATTTGTTGCGAATGGATTCAACCGATCCAAAGTATGACCGTCTGAAACTGACGGCTGAACGCATCAAAGGAATTGCTTCCGATATGAGGAATGTCGCTTCGTTGCCATCGCCGCTGGGAAGGTTGTTGTCGGAAACAGTAAGGCCCAACGGGTTGAAGATCTCCAAAGTTTCGGTGCCGTTTGGTGTGATTGGTATCATTTATGAAGCCCGCCCGAATGTCACATTTGATGTGTTTTCCCTTTGCCTGAAATCGGGCAATGCCTGTATATTGAAGGGAGGAAGCGATGCCATCGATTCGAATACAGCTAGTGTAAAGCTTATTCGCGAAGTTTTGGTGAAAAACGGGGTCGATGAAAATGTGCTGACCCTTTTACCCGCAGGCAGGGAAGAGGCAGCCCAGCTGATGAATGCCCACGGGTTTGTCGACCTGATTATTCCGCGGGGAAGCCAGAGCCTGATCGACTTTGTCCGGAAGAACTCAACCATTCCGGTGATTGAAACCGGTGCCGGTATTTGCCATACCTATTTCGATGAGTTTGGCGACAAGGAGAAAGGCCGCGAGATTGTGAATAACGCAAAAACCCGCAGGGTAAGTGTTTGCAATGCGCTCGACTGTCTTATTATACACGAAAGCCGGCTCCCGGATTTGTTTTATGTGGTTGAAAAAATGGTTGCATCCAATGTTATTATTTACGCCGATGAAAGGGCCTATAAGGCTTTGAAAGGGAAATATCTTGATAATCTGTTACAACCTGCAACCGAAGAGTCGTTTGGAACAGAATTCCTTGATTATAAAATGGCTGTAAAAACAGTTGATTCTTTTGATGCAGCCCTGGATCATATTGCAGCGTACGGGTCGAGGCACAGTGAAGCCATTATCTCCGAAAACGAAGAACGGATTCATCTGTTCCGTAAAATGGTAGATGCTTCGTCGGTCTATTCCAACACGTCGACCGCTTTTACCGATGGTGCCCAGTTTGGGCTGGGAGCTGAGATTGGAATTTCAACCCAAAAGCTTCATGCGCGTGGCCCCATGGCACTCGAAGAGATGACTTCGTATAAATGGATTATTGAAGGCGACGGGCAAATACGACCTAAGTGATTTTATGAAGATTGCGCCATAATTTGTATCTTTGATGGAAATCTAAAGATCATGTTTCGGACAATAATAAAACCACAAAAGCAAAAAATTCAATTGACTCTTCCCGAGAATTATATCGGGAGGAAAATTGAAGTTTTTGCCTTTCCCGTAGGCACCATTCATTTGGATGGACGAGAGGGTAAAGTAAAAATTTTTTCTGCGTTGAGTATCAGTACAAAATGGTATCATTTTAATCGCGACGAGGCAAATGAAAGGTAAGTCATTTATTGATACCATTTCAAATTTCAAGGTTCATCTTAATTTGCCGGATACAGTTGTTAAGGCAGTTGTCATTGCTGAGCAATATGGTTTTTCTTTTTATGATTCCTTGATTATTGCTGCTGCATTGGAAGAACGATGCGATATTTTATTTTCCGAGGATATGCACGATGGCTTGGTTATAGATCAATCTCTTTCAATAATTAATCCATTTAAGTACGAATAAATTTTGACCATTTTTCAAATAAATTTTTAATTATGAGACATTTTACATCCGTACACGATTTGCCCAGCATAGAGGCCGGACTGAAGGAAGCTTTCCGAGTAAAAAAACACCCTTATGATTTTCAGCATTTGGGAAAAAATAAAACCATGATACTCATGTTTTTCAACTCCAGTCTGCGTACTCGCCTTAGTACACAGAAAGCTGCACAAAATCTGGGAATGAACGCTATTGTGCTCGATGTAAATCAGGGGGCATGGAAGCTGGAAACCGAACGGGGGGTTATTATGGATGGCGACAAACCGGAGCATTTGCTCGAAGCGGTCCCGGTAATTGGTTCGTATGCCGATATTATCGGGGTTCGTTCGTTTGCCAAGTTTGAAAACAGGGAGGAAGATTATAATGAAGCCATTCTGAATCAGTTTATTAAATATGCCGGAGTGCCCATTGTGAGCATGGAGGCTGCTACCCGTCACCCGCTGCAAAGCTTTGCCGATCTTTTTACTATTGAAGAATACAAGAAGGTGAAGCGTCCCAAAGTGGTGTTATCGTGGGCGCCACACCCGAGGGCGTTGCCACAGGCTGTTCCGAATTCGTTTGTGGAATGGATGCGGGCTGCCGATTACGAGCTGGTGGTTACCCATCCCGAAGGGTATGAACTGGCCCCGGAATTCATGGGCGATCTGAAAGTGGAATATGACCAGATGAAAGCTTTCGAAGGTGCCGATTTTGTCTATGCCAAAAACTGGGCTTCGTATTCCGACTATGGACAAATCCTTTCAAAGGATATGAACTGGACCGTTTCCAGCCGTCAGATGGCCGTGACCAACGATGCCAAGTTTATGCATTGCCTTCCGGTTCGACGCAACATGATTGTGACCGATGAGGTGATCGAAAGCCCCAATTCTATCGTGATCCCTGAAGCAGCTAACCGTGTGGTTTCGGCGCAGGCCGTGCTGAAGATGATTTTGGAATCGCTTTAATAAATAACCGTTTACAGAAATTCGTTTTGGTGGTGCGCTATTCAAAACGGATTTTTTTATAAATCTTCCATGCGTCTATGAGAAATCTTTTGCCTGTTGTGGCCGGAATGTTTTTCTTTCTGACAACCACCAGCTTTTTGTTCGGATCAAATCCTGTGGCGTCTGATACCGGTAAGAATCCGAAGAAACTACAGATCAGTGCCGGGTATTACAACCTCGGTTCGGTCGATGAAATTTATTCCGACCATCTTTATTCCGGCCACGATATTTGTTATGGGCTGAAATACTATTATGGCAAAGGAGCGGCCAGAGAGTTTACCTCCCTTCGCATGGCAATGGTTGACCGGACACCCCATTCGCTGGTTTTGGACGATAATACCTATGGAGAATCTGACCGGGCCCGGATTTTGAACTCCTTTCTTTTTGAAGCAATCTATTCGTATCAATATCCGATTCGCCTGCAAGGAGCTGAACATTTGAAACTTTTTGTTACAGGCGATTGGATTACTACCGTAAATCTTACAACCAACAGTTATGGCGTTCCCGAATTAGTCCGTAGCGGAATTTCTCCCGGGGTTCAACTCGAAGCCAATTTTAATCGGCATATCCTGAATGGCCGGTTTTATTTTCCACTTGTCTCATGGACCGTGAGAAACAACTATTCCCAGTCGATGACACAGAACTACGAGTCGCTTGATAAGTTGTATTTTGTAAGGAAAAATGATCAGTTGCAGTTCTTGAATACTCTACAGGAGATTTGTGCGGAGCTTGAATACCGGTTGATCTTGTCCGACAGGTTTGATATTGGATGTGAATACGACTTTCGCTATATGCACAATTCGTCGCCACGGGAGCTTCGGTCGGCAACGGGGATTTATACCGCTTATGTAACCTATAAATTTTAGACCGATGAAAAAGAACTTAGGCTATTTTCTGGTTTTTCTTCTGCTGGCACTGTTATCAGGATGTGAAGAGAATTTGATCGGGGAAGAATACAGCAACACTCCGATCGATAACTATGAGGCTTTCTGGAATGAATTTGACCGTTTTTATGGAGCTTTTGAAGCCAAAAATATAAACTGGGATTCGCTTAAACCAATTTATGAAAAAGGGCTTGGCAACACCTCTACCAATCAGCAGTTGTTTGGCTCGATTTCGGGTTTGCTGAGGGAGCTAAACGACGGACATGCCGATTTGTATGCGCCCGGTGTTGGATATTATCGCTCGTGGAGCCGCCGATCGAAGTCTCTTTTCTCCGATTTGAAGGATAATAATACGGGAAGTATTACTTTGATGCAGAATGTGGCTCGTGCCAGTTATCTGCGCAACCGTTCGGTGGAAGGGGAGTTTTCCGGCTGGAAGTTTTTCTATGGCGCGATTCCTTATTCCGATTACAGAATTGGTTATATCTGCATTCCAACGTTCAATATTTCAAATTTTCCCAATGATTTTATCCAGGCTGCAGTAGACTCTTTCAATGAACTGGATGCTGTGATTGTTGACCTGCGTTTTAATGGTGGTGGAAAAACAGAGGCATTTGTCTATTCTCTCAATTGTTTTGCGTCGGAAGAGAAATGTTATATGAAATCCAAACTGCGGAGCGGGGTCAGCCATTCCGATTTTACGGAGCTGGAAGAACACGTCGTCCATCCGCATGCCGATTGCTTGAAAAATAAGCCGGTTGCTGTTCTGATGAATGCTTTTTCGGCCAGTTCTTCCGACCACTTTATTCTGGGGATGAAATCACAGTCGTATGTGATAACGGTGGGCGATACTTCCTGTGGCGCTTTTTCGTCGGTGTTGGAACGAGTATTGCCCAATGGCTGGAAGTTCCGGTTGGGGGCTCAGGTCATTTACAACCCCGACGGAACTCTGATGACCGACCGTCGCGGAAATTACATTGAAGGAATTGGCATTCCTCCCGATTATTATGCGACGGATCAGCTAAAAGAGATCCGGAAAGGAAACGATGTGCCGTTGAATGTGGCCCTGGAAGAGCTCTCCAAAAGGGTTAACCGGTAAAACCAAAAAAAGGGAACGGTTTTGTCCCATTCCCCTTTTCGTATGTTGATTAATGATCCGATCAATCGGTTGCCGATAAGATCCGGTCCCTTTCCCTGAGGAATTCCGAGAGCCTTTCTGTTGTTAACCGGGTGATGGCAATCTTTCCCGACCGGATAAATTGCAGTACCCTGAATTGGTTTAACGCTTCGAAAAACTCCTGAGTCTCTTCTTTGTGGCCGGTTTTTTCAATCACCGTGAACTCCCGGGTTACTTCCAGAATGCGGGCATTGTATTTTCGGATCAGGTTTTCGATTTTATCGCTGTCGACAAGATCTTCGGTTGAGACTTTGTAAAGGGCCACCTCCTGGCAGATCAGCTCTTCGTTGGTGTGGTAAAAAGCTTTCAACACATCAACCTGTTTTTCGATTTGTTTGACGATTTTCTGCACCAGCTCTTCGGTCTCTTCCACCACAATGGTAAATTTGCTGACCCCTTTAATGGCCGACTCCGACACCGTTAAACTTTCGATATTTACTTTTCTACGGGTAAATATGATGGTAATACGGTTGAGTAACCCAATCTGGTTCTCCGAGTAGACCATGATGTTGTATTCTTTCTTCATAACTTGCTCTTTAAATGTTGAACATTACAACCTGTTTTTACTGTTCGGGCTTTTCGAGAATGACATCAGAAACGCTCGATCCGGCAGGTACCATTGGAAATACGTTGTCTTCTTTTTCTACAAATACTTCCAGCAGGAAGGGCCCCTGATGGGCCAGCATTTCGGAGACCGCATCGTCGAGTTCGTTGCTTTTGGTAATTCTTTTGGCTGAAATACCGTACGAGTTGGCCAGTGCAACAAAATCGGGACTTTTGATTTCGGTGAAAGAGTACCTTTTTTCGAAGAACAGCTCCTGCCACTGGCGGACCATTCCGAGGAAATGGTTGTTGAGGATGACAATCTTTACCGGGATGTTTTCCTGGGCGATAGTGCCCAGTTCCTGGATGGTCATCTGGATGCCGCCATCGCCAACAAATGTGACTACCGTGCGGTCGGGTTGACCGAGCTGAGCGCCAACGGCTGCGGGGAGCCCGAATCCCATGGTGCCAAGCCCGCCCGAAGTTACAAAACTGCGTGATTGGGCAAAACCGGAATATCGGGCTGCAATCATCTGTTGCTGGCCAACATCGGTTACCACAATGGCTTTTCCTTCAGTCTTCTCATACACTTTCCGTACCACTTCACCCATGGTGCTTTTCCCGTTATTTTTGTGGAGGTCTTTTTTGATGACCTTCTCAAACTCAATTTCGTGGCAGGCCCTGAATTCGTTGATCCACTCCTCGTGTTTTGCTTCGTTGACAAGTGGAAGAAGTTTGTTCAGCACTTTTTTTGCATCGCCCAGCACTGGGTAGTCGGCGCGGATGATTTTATGGATCTCGGAAGGGTCGATCTCGATGTGGATTATTTTGGCCTGTTTGGCATATGAGCTAACCTTTCCGGTAACCCGGTCGTCGAAGCGCATACCCACGGCAATCAGCAGATCGCATTCATTGGTTTTGATGTTGGGACCGTAATGTCCGTGCATCCCTAGCATTCCCATGTTCAGCGGGTGTTCAGGCGGAAGAACTGAATTTCCCAGCAGGGTCCAGGCGGCCGGGATGTCGGCTTTCTCGATCAGCGCTTTTAACTCTTCTTCAGCTTTCGAAATGATGATCCCGTGGCCGATGAGCAGGAACGGTTTTTTTGCCTTGTTAATTGCAGCTGCAGCAGCTTCCACCTGTTCCATGTTGATGGGCCAGTATGGAATATAGCTTCTGATTTTGGTGCATTTATGGTATTCGAATTCGGCCATGGCAAACTGCACGTCTTTGGCGATATCGATCAATACCGGGCCGGGCCGTCCGGTGGTGGCAACATGGAATGCTTTAGCCACCACACCGGCAATCTCTTCTACGCGGGTAATCTGATAATTCCACTTGGTTACGGGCATCGACATGCCCACGATATCCGATTCCTGAAAGGCATCGGTGCCCAGCAGCGGGGATGTCACCTGTCCGGTAATGCATACGAGTGGGGTTGAATCGATCTGGGCATCGGCGATGCCGGTGAGCAGATTGGTTGCTCCAGGCCCCGAGGTGGCAAAACAGATTCCCGGTTTGCCGGTTACACGTGCATAGCCCTGGGCCGCATGAATGGCGCCCTGTTCGTGCCGTGTAAGAATGTGGTTTATCTCTTCTCTATGGTCGTATAACGCGTCGTAAATAGGCATAATAGCCCCTCCCGGGTAGCCAAAAATGGTATCAACCCCTTCGGCCAGTAAGGAACGCATGAGCGCTTCAGATCCACTAATTTTTTCTGCCATATTTTAATGATATTATTTGCGAGTTATTATTTATTATTCTTTTAGACAGCTATCTTCTTTTTCCGGTTTTCAGTTGTTAAATCATCCTTACGGCTCCCTTGTCGGACGAAGAGACCAGCGAGGCATAGGCTTTCAGTGCTTTGCTTATCTTGCGGTCGCGAATCGGGGTGAATGCTTTGTCTCCCTTGGCTTCTTCTTCGGCACGACGCATTTTCAATGCCTCGTCGCTTACCAACAGGTTGATTTTGCGTGCCGGGATGTCGATTTCGACCTGATCGCCGTTGCGTACTAGCCCAATATTTCCGCCGGCAGCTGCTTCGGGTGAAACATGGCCGATAGAAAGGCCTGATGTCCCGCCAGAGAAACGTCCGTCGGTGATCAGCGCGCAGGCTTTATCGAGGTGGACCGATTTGATATAGGATGTGGGGTAGAGCATCTCCTGCATACCCGGGCCACCTTTGGGACCTTCGTAGAGGATGAATACCACATCGCCAGCCTGAACTTCTTCGCCAAGAATGCCGTTGCAAGCAGCTTCCTGTGATTGGAAAACCTTTGCGGTTCCCCTGAACTGGTATACCGAAGGATCGACACCTGCAGTCTTGACGATGCAGCCGTCTTCGGCAATGTTACCGAAAAGAACAGCGAGACCTCCTTCCTTGTTATAGGCGTTATCGTAATTGTGGATACAACCTTTTGCACGGTCGGTATCCAGCTCTTTGTAGTAGTTTTCCTGCGATCCCATGATCAGGTTCCGTTTGTAACCGGGGGCCGACAGGTATATTTTCTTGTTTTCTTCCTTGAAAGTTGGACGCATAATGTCGTATTGGTCGATGGCTTCGCCCAGGGTAAGCCCGTCGACACGGTAACAGTTGCGGTTGAGCAACCCTTTGCGGTCGAGTTCGCCCATGATGCCTATGATACCACCTGCCCGATTTACATCCTCCATGTGGAACTGTGAACTTGGGGCTACCTTGCACAGGTTTGGAATCCTGCGCGAAAGGGCATCGATGTCTTTCATGGTGAAATCAACTTCGGCTTCGTGGGCAACAGCCAGCAGGTGAAGAATGGTGTTGGTGCTTCCGCCCATGCCAATGTCGAGGGTCATGGCATTCATGAAGGCTTCTTTGGTGGCGATGGAACGGGGAAGTACCTTGTCGTTTCCTTTGTAATAATAGGCTTCGGCATTGTCGACAATCAGGTCGGCAGCGCGTTTGAAAAGTTCGGTGCGATTGGCGTGGGTGGCTACGATGGTGCCGTTTCCGGGCAACGATAACCCAATGGCCTCGGTGAGCGAGTTCATCGAGTTGGCCGTGAAGAGGCCTGAACACGATCCGCAGGTGGGGCAAGCATTCTGTTCAACCGCTTCAACCAGTTCGTCGCTGACGTTTTTATCGGCAGCCATTACCATGGCGTCAATGAGGTCGAGTTTGCGTGCATCCAGTGTTCCGGCTTCCATTGGCCCGCCCGAAACAAACACCGCAGGGATGTTTAACCGCATGGCGGCCATGAGCATTCCCGGGGTTATTTTGTCGCAGTTCGAAATGCAAACCATGGCATCCACCGTGTGGGCGTTGCACATGTATTCCACACTGTCGGCAATCAGGTCGCGCGAGGGGAGCGAGTACAACATGCCGTCGTGTCCCATGGCAATTCCATCGTCGATGGCAATGGTGTTGAATTCGGCCGCAAAGCATCCGCGTTCTTCAATCCGTTTTTTGATCATTTGTCCCACTTCGTAGAGGTGGACATGGCCCGGTACAAACTGGGTAAATGAATTGACAATTGCAATGACGGGACGGTTCAGTTGTTCTTCAGTCATACCGTTTGCCCTCCAGAGGGCACGTGCGCCAGCCATCCGGCGGCCTTGTGTAGAAGTTGCACTTCTTAGCTTGTTCATTTTTTCTTCATTTAAGTTCAAAAAAAAACCATTCTCTTTTCTGAGAATGGTTTGTCAATATTTTTATGAATTTACTGCAACTGAAAACCATTCTCATTTCAGGGAAATGACGATGACCACGACCACTAGGACGAGGTTCGAAAGAATGGATATGTTCAGTAAATTTTTCATTTCGTCTTCACTTGTGATCGCAAATGTAAAAATTAAAATCAAAAATCAAAATCAGTCTGTCATTTTTCGGGGTAGAATAGAAATGATTTTATCTTTTTCTTTAATTTTTAGGAATGATTTCAAAGTTTTTGGAGGTTTAGTGCTTTTGGAATTCTTGTGGCAAGGTGTCGGAAGTTTCCCAACTACCCCGAGCTCTTCGCGGCCTCTGTCGTTTTTGAATTCGTTTAGGGTTTCATTTCGTCCAAACAGGGGGTATCCCATCGGTCGCCCGAGGGCGAAAAGTTCATTCATGTCTGAAAAACTCGTTCGCCTATGGGCGAAGATCTGTTTTAACCCTGCGGCGCTCGTTCGCCCATGGGCGAAGGTTATTTCCAACCCTGTGGCGAATCTTCGCCCCAATACGACGGGTCTTCTATCCTTGCAGGGAATGTTTGCCCGGGCGCGAACATATGTTTCTACCTTGCGGCATTCGTTCGCCTCTATACGACGAATTTGTTCTGCTGTTAATTCTGATGATTATCTTAATGTGGGCTACCAATATTTGTCTGCTGGGTATTGCCGTTGTATCGCCGGGATTTATTCTATGTGGCCTATGTGACTATGTGGTGAAAATCCCAAAATCCTGTGAATTCTGGTTTAGAAAATTTCCTGCTATTTCTTTGCGCGTTCTGCAGCCTCTGGGGTTTCTAAATTGGGAGCCATGTATTTTCCGTTGGCTTTATGATTAAATCGGAATTCGTGCTGAAAATTTATATTTTCGCAGATGTTTTTGTGAATCACCTGAGGCGAAATTGTTTTTACCTCCACATTATTGAAATGAAGAAGCTATTGCTGTCGATATTATTGCTGTCGGTCTTTTGCGCGAATGCACAGAAGAAGTTTACGCCTCACACCACCTTGGGAATTAATGGAGGTGTTTGTGCTTCACAAATCTATTTTTCGCCAACCATCAGCCAAACCCCGGCCATAGGGCGTACGGGCGGACTTGTTTTCAAGCATGTTCAGGAACCCCATCTGGGAATTCAGCTCGAACTGAACTATTCTGAACGGGGATGGGAAGAAAACTACGATTCGGTCAATTCGTACAGCCGGAAGCTTTGTTACGTGGAGTTCCCTTTCATGTCCCATTTTGAATTTGGGAAGCGGGGCACCAAATTATTCCTCAATGCAGGCGCCTCTTTGTCCTATTTGTTGTCGGATGCCGATACCATTTCGTTAACCAATGAATTGTACCGGCAGAGTTACGATGGACGAAATGTTGACAGCAAGATGGAAATGGGTTTATGTGGCGGTTTGGGTGTTAGCCAGTCGACCCCCATTGGCGATTTTCAACTGGAATGCCGTTTTCATCAGGGCGTGAATAACCTTTTCAAAAAAGATACCGGATTCTCCTTCTCAACCAATCAGGTTCTTTCGGTACGGTTGGCATATCTGATCAGGCTGAAATAGAAGCGCCTGCCATTTGATCCGGTAGACATCTTATTTTTCCACACATTTTTTCGTCCGGAAGTTGAATAAATTGTCCAGAAAGATGTAATTTTCATAGGAATATTACAGAAATTAACGATGTGTAACTAAAACCTGATTGTGTATGGCAAATCCAAAGATTGCAGATAAAAAGCCGGCAGTTGTCGAACTGGAGCCCGGGAAATACCACTGGTGTGCCTGTGGCGAAAGCAAAAACCAGCCTTTTTGCGACGGTTCACACAAAACCACCGAGTTTACCCCAATTGCGTTCGAGGTGACCGAGAAAAAAGTTTATTATTTGTGCCAGTGCAAGCAGAGCGGAAATAAACCATTCTGCGATGGCACCCACAAGAAGCTTTAAGAACGAATAAAAAACCCTGCCGATTTCGACAGGGTTTTACATTGTTCATTATGAAATAAAATTGAATCGAAATGTATAAATAACAAGCTCCCCGGAAAGGGAGAATCTCTTTATTTCAAATCTTTGAGCAGTTTGAGTGTTATATCATAATCGGGTTCAGAGGTAACCTCGGGAACTACTTCAACGAGACGTACGATACCTTCCTTGTCGATTACGACCGTGCCTCTTGCCAGCAAGCCAACTTCTTTGATCAGAAAACCATATTTTGCACCAAACTCATGGTCTTTGTAGTCCGACAACGTCAGAATGGAATCCAGTCCTTCGGCTGAGCAGAAACGTTTTTGGGCAAAAGGCAGGTCGAGTGAAACACTCAGCACCACCACATCGTTCATGCTGTTGGCAATCTCGTTGAATTTACGGTTTTGTTTCTGGCAAACGCCGGTGTCGATCGATGGATATATGGCAATCACCACCGTTTTTCCTGCAAACGAAGAGAGTTTGACGGTTTGTAAATTTTGATCAGATGCACCAAAATCGGGTGCTTTTTCTCCTACTTTGATTTCATTTCCTACAAGGGTTACAGGTTTTCCTGCAAACGTTATGATACCGGTTCTTTCAGTCATAATTTTTAAGTTTAAAATTTTCCTAAAAGACGTTTTAAACCGATGTTTTGTTCACCGGTAAGTAAGAAAAAATTTCCAACGATTAGATTTTTCGTAAGGAAAGTCGGGGAGTTCTTTGGAGAATGTATTGAAAATCGGTTTGTCTGGTGGAACTGTTTTATTTTCGTTTTACCCCTCTGACCGCTTCTTCCGTCCAGGGATTGTCGGGCCAGGCGTGTTTGGGGTAACGCCGTTTCAGCTCTTTCCGAACCTCAAAATAGGTGTTGTTCCAGAAACTTCGGAGATCGGATGTCACCTGGACTGGTTTGAATCCAGGGGAGAGCAAGTGCATCACCACCGCCGTTTTCCCGTTGTTGATCCTGGGTGTGTCGGCCATACCGAAAACTTCCTGCAGGCGGACAGCCAGCACCGGCGGGGCGCCGTTCGAAAAATATTCCAGCGCAATTGCCGACCCGCTGGGTACCTTTATTTTTGCTGGAGCGTGGGCGTTGAGTTGTTGTTGCTGTTCATGATCCAGATGGGATTGCAATGCGCTGACCAGATCAATTTTCTTTAGCTCTTCCGGTTTGCGGATTCCGTTCAGATAGGGCGAAAGCCACTCTTCGTTGCGTTGCAGCAAATTTTGGGTCGACACGTCGGGCCAGTTCTCTTCGGGGTTCCATTTCCGGAGGCTCATTACCCGGTTTTGCCACTGGATAACCTCTTCCGAAAAGTGGAGCAGTCGTTCGCCCTCTTTCTTTATGGCTTCAGAAATTGCCTTTGTCAGGTGTTTCTCGTCGGGTGAAGGAAGTGGTTTCGACTGGAGCACGATGTTCCCGATGTATAATTCCGAAGCAGCAATTAATCCGCCCCTGCGGGTATCCCAGGTAATTACTTCGCGCTGTTTGACCAGTGGAGCCAGATCGGTGGGGTTTAGCGGTGATGCTAAAAATATTTTCCCCATGCCTTCGCGTGCATTCAGGTGGGCAACCGCCAGCCATGATTCATGGGCCAGATCGTCCTTGTGACCGGCCATGGCAATGCTCCCGTTTGAAAGCTGGAATTGGGCATTGTTCCCCACGCGGGCACAGGCAATCCGTTCGGGATAGGCGTGGACGAGCAAGAATCCGGTGTCGTACGGATCAAACGGATCGTTGCTGACGTAGCATTTCATCAGGTTCCGGTACGATGCCGCCGCCTTTTCGATCTTTTTCATCGGCTTCGACAGCCGATCGTCCCTGCGTTGAGTGCGTAACGCTTCAATCCTCAGGTTGATGTCGATACCGGCTTCAGCGGGCAGCGGATCGCGTTCTTCGAGTATAGCCGCCAAGTCGGTAGCCAGCGGCAACTGCCGGTACTCTTCGGCCCTGATCAGCATGTGTGCAATTCGCGGGTGGCAGGCCAGCCGGTGCATTGCTTTTCCGTGGTCGGTAATGCGCCCGTTTTCGAGGGCCCCCAACTGGTGCAGAATTTCGGAAGCCTGCATTAGTGCGCCTTTGGGAGGAGGTGTCAGCCATGTTAACTGCGAAGCATCGGTAACGCCCCACTGTGCCAGATCAAGGAGCAGATCGGCTAAATCGGTCTCCAGAATTTCGGGGACACGGTGATCGGAAAGTTGCTGCTGGGTGGCCGATGTCCACATACGGTAGCAGACTCCGGGGCCCAGTCTTCCGGCACGGCCGGCACGCTGGTCGGCAACATCTTTGGTAATAGGTATGGTTTCCAGTCGCGACAAACCGGATCGGGGATCGAACTTTGATGTTCGCCCGAAACCACAGTCAACAACCACTTCAACTCCTTCGATGGTTAAACTGGTTTCGGCAATGGAGGTTGCCAGGATGATTTTCCGGCGTCCCTGCGGATCGGGCAAAATGGCGGCTCGCTGTTTTCCGTGAGCCAGCATTCCATAAAGCGAGTAAACCAGACACCCGGTATTTTCGGCATTTAAAATCTTTTCACACTTTTTAATTTCCCCTTCACCGGGCAGAAAAACCAGAATATCGCCCTGGTTTTCCCGGATCGCCTTTATCGTTGTTTGAGCGGTGAGCTCGGGCAACAGGGTCACATCGGCTCCTCCGGAGTAATGAATGGTTACCGGATATTGCCTGCTTTCGCAGGTTATTACCGGCGCCTGAAGCAACTCGGAAAGGATGGGCAGGTTCAGGGTTGCCGACATGACGATCATACGCAGATTGGGACGTAAAATTTGCTGGGCTTCCCGGCAAAGTGCCAAAGCGACATCGGCAAAGATGCTTCGCTCGTGAAATTCATCAAAAACAACCAGCCCGACTCCGTCGAGGGTATTGTCCGATTGCAGCATCCGGGTGAGAATGCCTTCGGTGACCACTTCGATGCGGGTGTTTTTTCCAATCCTGCTTTCAAAGCGGATGCGATAACCCACCGTTTCTCCCACTTCTTCTTCCAGCAGGGAAGCCATCCGTTCGGCAATCGTTCGTGCCGCCAGTCTGCGGGGTTCCAGCATGATGATTTTTTGATTGGCCAGCCAGGGCTCGTTGAGCAGGGCCAGCGGAAGAATGGTGCTTTTCCCGGCTCCCGGAGGTGCGCTTATCAGGAGCGTGTTGTGTTCCTTTGTTCGGGCTTGTATCTCCGGAATGATGGAAATTATCGGCAAATCGATATGGCGGGTGTTGAATGTCAAAGGCTGAATTGATTTAAACGGTACAAAAGTAGAATTAAAATCAGAAATTGAAGGATTGAAAAAAGGATGCGCAGACAATAAAACAGACTCTATTTTTTAATTGACATTTGAAAAACCAGGAAGGGCTTTATCTTTGTGAAATATAACCAGAAAGAAGTTGCTATGCCAGTTTTACGTACCATCAAAAGCGATTACGAGTTTTATCACGATCAAAAGTCAGATCAGTTTGTTGCCCTCGACTCCGCGAACCGGAAACTGCTCTCCGATTACTGGAAAGCAAACAAAGGCAAGCAGAAGACAACTGCTCCCAAGCTCATGATCCCGGGTTATAAACTGGTTATGGATGAGGAGTTTCAATCGTTGAAAATCGATTTTACAGAAGTTTTTCAGTCCGAGGCAAAAGATTTGGAGAAGACGAAATTGTTGGATTTGTAATTGCTTCACGATGGAATACTGTGCCTGTGGATCGAAAAAACCAGCCGACGAATGCTGTTCTCTGATTTTGTCGGGTAAACGAGATGCTGCTACGGCAGAAGAGTTGATGCGATCTCGTTATGTGGCATTTACCAAAATCGATGTGGACTATCTGATGCGGAGCCATCACTCCAAAACCCGTCCGGTGAAGGAAAGAAAAAGCATTGAACGTTGGTCCCGATCGGTGCAATGGATGGGACTGACCATTTTGAGTACGGAAGCCGGAAAGGAAAATGACCTTACCGGGGTGGTTGTCTTCAGGGCTTTGTTTCTTGCCAATGGTGAACTGCAGCAACTTCAGGAGCGATCGTTTTTTGAGCGGGAGAACGGGAAGTGGGTCTATGTTTCGGGTGTTCATTTTTGATTCTTTTGAGGGATGACTACCCATACGATCTATCTGTTCAATCCCGATCATGATCTGGCTTTGGCCAATGGTGACGAGAATTTCGATCCGCCTTCTTTGGCCCAGACTTTTGCGTCCGATGTGGCTTGCCTGCCTTTGTGGTATGCCGCGCCGGGCGACATGGTGTTGGCCAGTTTGAAAGAACCGCAGTGGTTCTCTCAAATTCACGCTCTTTTTCCTCAGATAGAGGATGTTCGGGTTTATTCCAGTCCCGATTTTTCTTTGTTGGATGAAGTAGTCCCCTGGGGATGGGATGCGGTTGTTCGTAAAAAACTGAAGGTGCTGGGAGCTGGAGACCGATTATTGCCGTCAAAAAACCGACTGGATGAAGTACGCAGGTTGTCGCATCGCCGAACGGCCATAGATGCCTTGCAGTTTTTAAACGATGATGAAGAGCTTGCTCCTTTTTTACCTCCGGTTGGTCGGGAGTTATTGGCCGATGAAGTAAAAGATTTTGCGATTCAATATGCACCGGTTGTTTTTAAAGCGCCTTGGTCGGGGAGTGGGAGAGGCCTTTTCTGGTGCAGCGGCAACCTGTCGGAAAATGCGTTGGGATGGTGTCGTAATGTGGCTAAAAAGCAGGGGTGCGTCATGGGCGAGCGGGCATATCCCAAGGTGCTGGACTTTGCGATGGAATTCAAAACGATTGATGGGAAGGTTTCTTTTGAAGGCTATTCGTTGTTCGAAACCGATAGTCAGGGAATTTATCAAAGAAATTTGCTTGTCAGCGATCATTTTATTTTGAAAACAGTAACCGGATACATTTCCATTGATCTCCTGATGAAAGTTCAAATTCGTCTGCAACAGTTTATTCAGAAAAAGATTGCTTCCTGCTATTCTGGTTATCTGGGTGTTGATATGCTGATCTATCGAAAAGAGGAGGCTTTTTATCTTCATCCCTGTGTTGAAATCAATCTTCGTATGACCATGGGAATGGTTGCCCGGATTTTTTACGACCGTTTTGTATACCCTTCGCAATCGGGAACTTTATCTGTCGATTACTTTTCTTCATCCTGTGAGCTGATGCAGGATCATCTTTACACTGAAAAGCAACAACCACTACGGGTCGAAGATGGAAGGATAACGCAGGGCTATTTGTCGTTATCTCCTGTTTCCGATAAATCGCATTACCGGGTGAAGGTATTGATTGGAAGGGAGTAGTCGGTTTGGCTTAGGATTTTGACTTTTAATCAAAAATAAGCCGGGAAAGAAAACTTTCCCGGCTTGAAGAGTTAAATGATCAAACTATTATTTGAGAACAACCGGATCAAATGTTTCAATAACGACTTGTCGGTCGCGCATAACCAATGTGTCGGTAAATGTATGGGTTGATGTTCCAAAATCGATCTGGTATTTCAGACGCATCACATCTTTTTTCTCACCACCCCACATATCTCCGTCGTTGACGAATTCACCGCTACCAGTGATTTTATAAGATGCTGATTCGGGATTTGAAACCGTACATTTTCCAGCATTGTCAATTTTGATTCTAAGTTCAAAAGGCATATTCTCTTTTGTACCTTTATCCTTGGTAATCATGGATAAAGAAACTTCATCCATTGACAGCGTTTTCATTTTAACGACCTGATCACGTTCAACGTATTGATTGTGATAGATTGCTGTTGTATCAAGAGCCGGGTTTCCATTCCCTGTTCCTACATCGATCCCGCGACGCAAATAGGCTCCATTCCATGGATTTACGTATTTAACGCAATAAAGGATATAGTTCTTGGGTTGAATTGACCAGTCCGCAGCAACTCTTGGGTCCGGATTTGCGACCATACTGCTTCCGCTTAAAATGGAATCAGCATTTGTTACTGCAGCGATTCGTAATGGAATCACATATGTTTTCTTGCATGATGTAGGATCAGCGAAGAACGCATCTTTTAACTGTACTTCAATGCCGCCGGTCAATGAACCCGATGGTATTACAATTTTCATATCAGCAGGAAGTGAGTAGTAATCAGCAGGCATTGGCATTACGCTTGCACCTGCAAGACTATCAAATCTCAGATTTTCACAGAGCGAATTATCGACAACGACATCCAGGGTCCGGTCTTTTTTATTTTCATAGACCCCGCCCATGGTTGCCATAATTTTGCATTTGTGTGCATTATCAAGGGTGTTATCATAAATATCCTCTCCAAGAATCAGCGTCCTTACCGGTGTTTGATATGCGAAATACACCGTGGTATAGTCATAATCAGGAAATTCCCAGTCCTGATTATGGCAAGCTGTAAAGAGAGAGAGAACTATCAGTGTACTAAAAATTAACTTTTTCATTTTCTTTCAGTTTAATATTAATTGACTTACCACCCGGCGTTTTGTGTTAAACCCCATTTTAACACTTCGCTATAAGGTACTGGTCCATAATACATATAATTGTTGTACTGCCGGTTTTCAACAGGAGTAACGATCATGTTGTCATCCGCTGTAATTTTCATTCCATTGGCCGTTTCGGTGATATTTTCTTTCCAACGGCGCAGATCCCAGAAACGGAAACCCTCGAAACACAGTTCCAATCGTCTTTCGTTGCGGATTAACTTTCTCATATCTTCTTTACTGTTAATCGAAGCAAGGTAGTTGTCGGGCTGAGTAATTCCAGCTCTCAGTCGTAAAGCAGCAATCACTTCACGTGCAGAATATCCATGTGTACCTTTCCCATCGGGTCCCCAAGCTTCATTGGCAGCTTCGGCATAAGCCAAAAACAATTCCGTATAACGGATTCGTGCAACGTAATGTTTTTGAGTTGTTGTACTTGTTGGGTTGAGGTTTACATCTTCGCGGAGCAACTTGCGCATGTAGTAACCTGTGCGGGTCGATGTTGATATGTTATCCAATCCATCGGTTGTTTTTCCCACTTTTGTATAAATTGTGGTACTGCTTGATCCCATTTTACTTCCGTTGTAAGCAATATAGAGGGTTAAGCGCGGATCCCGGTTTGTATACGGTTTCGTTGCATCGTATCCACTATTGGGATCGGAAATTGGATATCCATTGGCCATTGGAAATGCGTCGACCAAGTTTTGTGTTGGGTTTACACGACCACTTCCATAAAGAGTCGGAGGATAATTGTCGGTTTCCAAACTTTTGGAATCCTCTAAGTTGCCTCTCCAAAGGATTTCCATTGGATTTGATCCTGATACCAAACCATTGATTTCTGATGCATTCTTTTTGGCATACCAATAACCACCATTGCTGGCCATTCCCGAAACACCACCAATCAGGTCAAGAACGGTGGCTGCGTCGTCAGCAGCTTTTTCCCAGGTAACGGTTGTTCCTTCGCTAAAAGCGGGGCTGGCGGCAAATAAAGATACTTTGGCTCGTATTCCTTTTACAATGCGTGCAGACATACGTTGACGGTTGTTTGCTCCAAATACCCGGCTATAATCCGATTTGTTTGTCTTGCCAACATATTTGGCAGGAATCTGGACTGCACTACTGTCGGTTACATCTTCATAGTCAAGAGGCAGGTAACTTTCAGCTAAATCCAAATCCTTATATATTTGCTGAACGCACTCCTCGAAGGTGTTTCGGGGCTGAGTAAAATCTGAATTTCCAGAGAGCGGTTCGGTATAGATAGGGACTCCCAAGAGTTTACCATCCGATGTCCAGCCACCATGAGCCTGTAACAGATAATACATGAAGAATGCCCGCAATCCGTAAGCTTCCCCTTTCATCCGGTCATTGAACATCTCTTTGGTATATTCACCGGTGAGCGCCCAATCAACTTTATCGGCTTCCTTTAAAATCAGGTTCAGATATTGGATGGCCGCAAAACAACCTGTCCATTGATCAGTTGGATTATTCATTGCTGACCATTTACCAATGGCCATCAAAAGATAACTGTTATCGTCGTTGTTTGATACCGCATCGTCGGTTGCCACATCGCTGAAAGAATAGCTTCCATTGGGCAGACGGACATAGCCGTTTAGTAAAAGTCCCTCTGCAAAGGCTGCGTCGGTATAGATGTCATCAAGCTGACGGTTATTCTCATCGGCTGGAGATAACCAATCGGCACAACCGGTAAAGAGTACAACCAACGCTAATAATATGATTAATTTCGTTTTCATATCCTTTTTTGTTTTAATGATCTAATTAGAATACCGCTTTGACACCTAAATTGAAGAAACGGTTCTGTGGTTTCTTTGCAATATTAAGTTCCAACAATTCCTTATTCTTGGATATTGTCAGCAGATCAGCTCCACTTACATAAACGTTCATGCTTTTTATAAAAGAATTTTTGAAAAAATTCTCTGGTAACGAGTATGTTAACTGCACTTTGGAAAGATCGACACGATTGGTGCTGTAGGTCCAGAAATCAGAATAGCGGAAATTGTTATCGCCACTCAGGGTTGTTAAGCGAGGATAATCGGCTGTGTTCTTTGTCTCTTCGGTCCAACTATTGCGAACGACTTCAGAATATTTGTTATTCCCATAAACCCAGTAGTAGCTGCCGTTTTTAATAGCGGTACCGCCAAACGAGCCTGTACCCAGTGCAAAGAGGGTGAAATTTTTCCATTGAGCAGTAAGGTGCAAGCCACAGGTAAATGGGCTGTTCCAATGTCCGATCAGCACTTCATCCCGTTCGTCGACAACACCATCGTTGTTTTGGTCTTTGTATTTGATATCGCCAGGTTTTACTTCGCCAAATTTTTGAACGGCATGGTTGTCAATGTCTGCCTGGTTCATAAAGAACCCTTCGTTTTCTAAACCAAAGATGGCATTAAGAGCTTTGCCTGCACGGTTGCGATACGAATCGGCATACATTTCATCGCGTTTCTCAGCAGTTTTCACAACATACGTTCCGGCGAGACCAAGATTTAGGTGAACTTCGCCCATCTTTTTGTTATAAGAAACCTGGAAATCAAATCCTTTGTAGCTATTGGCCTCGAAGTTTGTGTAGGGAACAAAGGAGGTTTCTGGCCAACCGGTCTTAAAGAAACTTGGA
>Ga0209098_1000776_pt1 | contig 33188 bp, 30 predicted proteins | sample AD_JPNHW1_MetaG_FD_184429 | JGI IMG/M metagenome (GOLD analysis project Ga0209098, IMG submission 184429) | Active sludge microbial communities of municipal wastewater-treating anaerobic digesters from Japan - AD_JPNHW1_MetaG (SPAdes) (version 2) | ecosystem: Engineered > Bioreactor > Anaerobic...
TGCAGATGCCGGGAAATCCGAAAAGGTCCTTGGCTGGAAACCGACCATAAAGTTTGCCGATCTCGTGAAGATCATGGTGGATGCGGATATGAAGGCAGCGGGACTTGCACCGATCGGCAAAGGTGACGAAATTGTCAGGGCAAAGTTCCCGCACCGGTGGTGGAAGAGCGACTGAACGGGAAAGTTACCTCAAAAAAAGCTGTGGTCATGAAAAGGATCGCAACCCTAATCTTATTTCTTGTAGTGACGTGCAGATTTAGTAGGAACTCCCAAGAAAACAAAAACCCCCAAGGTTGATCTCCATGACGTTCTGGTCTGATAAAAAAATTCTTATTACCGGCGGAGCAGGATTCTTCGGTTCACAGGTTACAAGAGAGCTCCTGCAGAAAGGAGTCCACAAAGATAATATTGCCATACCCCGCAGTTGGGAGATTGATCTGCGGGTATGGGAGAACTGCGTTCGTGTGGTAAAGGATTCGGATATTGTCATCCACCTCGCCGCACGGGTTGGCGGTATCGGGTATAATCAGGCTTTCCCGGCCCAGCTCTTTTACGATAATGCAATTATGGGCATCCAGATGATCGAGGCTGCCCGGCAGGAGAATGTTGAGAAGTGCGTGGTGGTCGGTACTATCTGCGCGTACCCCAAGTTCACCCCGGTTCCGTTTAAGGAGGAGAATCTCTGGAATGGTTACCCGGAAGAGACAAATGCTCCCTACGGACTTGCAAAAAAGATGCTCCTGGTACAGTCTCAGGCATACCGGCAGCAGTATGGTTTTAACTCAATTTATCTCCTGCCGGTCAACCTGTACGGGCCCGGGGACAATTTTGATCCGGCCAGCTCGCATGTCATTCCCGCACTTATAAAAAAATTCATCGATGCAAACCACAACAACGAACCATCGGTTGAGGTCTGGGGTACGGGCGCTGCTTCAAGGGAATTTCTGTACGTTGATGATGCCGCACACGGTCTGGTCCTTGCAGCAGAGCGGTACAACAAATCAGAGCCGGTGAACCTTGGATCCGGGATGGAGATCACGATCCGGGATCTGGTCGCCCTTATCCAGGAACTGACCGGATTTTCCGGTGAGATCCGGTGGGATACTTCAAAACCCGACGGCCAGCCCAAGCGTTCTCTCGATGTGAGCCGAGCCCGGGACGAATTTGGTTTTGAAGCGCAGATGTCATTTAAAGAAGGCCTGAAGCGGACGATCGCGTGGTACGAAGCGCATCGTGAAGAATCTGGTAAATCTCAAGATGTCGGGGATCATTGCTGAATTGCTAAAAAAAATTACCTGCAAGTGAGGAAACCCCCGGGCAACTCTTTGCGATAGTGCATTACTTTTAGCAAGTGCTTAATTAAACCACAGCTATAATCCAACAACATGCAGCAGCCTTTAACTGAAGAAATTAATCGACGCTCCATGTGAGACGGTGCCGGCAGCATGAAAACGCCGTGTGGGATCGACCTTTATAAGGGATAACTCGGACACAATACTGTGTAAATACCGTGCCGGGTCCACACTCGGTGCAGATACCAGGCGAATGCATGAAGACGATTATCCTTGCCGGTGGCGTGGGAACCAGGCTCTGGCCCCTCTCACGCGAATATTTCCCCAAGCAGTTCATCCCGATGGAGGGGAATTCCCTGTTCCAGAAGACCTGCGAACGGGCAGCAAAACTCTCGCGGGAGGACGAGATCTGGGTGGTGACAAACGAGATCCACCAGTACCTTGTCAGAAACCAGATGGACGATCTGGGATATTCAATCCCGGACGATCACGTGCTCTCTGAGCCCGAGCAAAAGAACACGCTGCCCGCGATCGCATGGGCGATGCAGCGGATCAAAAAAGAGGACAAGAATGCCACCGCGGTGGTGTTCCCGAGTGATCACCTGCTCGGCGATTTGGCAATCGGCCAGATCAAGGCGGCAAAATCCCTTGCACAGGAATACCTTGTTACGTTCGGGGTAAAACCGGCATCGCCCCACACCGGCTACGGGTACATCAAGCCGGGAAAGGCGCTTGCCCTTGGATCCGTTGTCAGTCAGTTCAAGGAGAAACCTGATGCGAAGACCGCGACAGAATACGTGAAGAAAGGGTACCTCTGGAACAGCGGGATCTTCCTCATTTCAGTACCCGTGTTCTTCGAGGAACTCAAAAAATACCAGCCCCGCATCTCTGCCGCATTTGGCGGTGTCAGAGCCCCGGATTACACGAAACTGGAGTCTGTCTCTATCGATTACGGCCTGCTGGAGCCCTCAAAGAAAGTAGCCGTTGTGCCGCTCGATACGGACTGGAACGATCTCGGGACGTTTAAAGCGCTCTACGAGGTTCACCAGCACGATGCAGATGGAAATGTGGGGGAGGCCGAGTACCTTTCGGCAAAGGACAACTACGTGCATGCGCCGGGCAAGCATGTTGGCATGATCGGTGTAGATAACCTCGTGGTGGTGGATACGACCGATGCACTTCTGATCTGCGACAACCGGCACACGGAGCAGGTCAAGGATCTCGTCCACCGGTACAAGGAGCGGGACGACCCGGTCACGCAGTTCCACCGGCAGGTTCACAGGCCGTGGGGATCGTATACGGTGCTTGAGGATACGAAAGGGTATAAGATCAAGCGCATGACGGTAAAGCCCGGCCAGAAACTTTCCCTCCAGCTCCACCACCACCGGAGTGAGCACTGGGTAGCTGTGAGCGGTACGGCAGAGATCGAACTCAACGGAGAGACAACACTACTCCGGCAGGGGGAGAGCACATTTGTTCGGAGCGGGATCCGTCACCGGCTCAGGAACCCTGGTGTCATCCCTCTCGAAGTCATCGAGGTCCAGCTCGGGGAATATCTCGAAGAGGACGATATCGTCAGGTACCAGGACGATTACGGGCGGAAGTAATGGCAGGATGCACTCAATTTTTTGGACCATCAGGTTTTCTTCAGAGCCGATCTTTCAAAAAGAATGAGAATCCTGGGACATCGCCGCATTGACTCAATCACCATACTATAAGTGATGCAAAAACAAATTTGATGGTAACTTCTTATGGCCTCGACACCTCCTGTTCAGGAATCGACAGTGCCCACTCTTGTCATCCGCCCGCCCCGGAAATGGGTGCCGGTTGACCTGCATGAGCTCTGGGCGTACCGGGAACTTGTCACCTCGTTTACGCTCCGCGATATCAAACTCCGGTACAAACAGACCGGCCTTGGGATTGCTTGGGCAGTCCTCCAGCCGGTCCTGACCATGGTCATCTTCACGGTCTTTTTTGGTGGGCTCGCAAAGATTCCGTCCGATGGGGTGCCGTATCCTCTCTTTGTGCTGGCGGCCCTGCTTCCCTGGACGCTCTTTGCCGAAGGGCTGACACGGTCCACGACAAGCATGGTCACGAATGCAAACATCATGACCAAGGTATACTTCCCGCGCCTGATCATGCCGCTCTCAAGCATCATCTCGCCGCTCGTGGATTTTGCGGTTTCGTTTATCGTCCTGATTGCGATGATGGTCTACTACGGGTTTATGCCATCGCTCAATATCCTGTTCCTGCCGGTATTCCTCCTCCTTGCGCTTGCAACAGCCCTCGGGGTGGGTCTCTGGCTCTCGGCGCTCAATGTCAAGTACCGCGATTTCCAGTACACCGTTCCCTTCCTCATCCAGATTGGGCTGTATGCCTCGCCCGTTGTATACCCCGCAAGTCTCGTGCCTGATTCAATACGCATCTGGTATGGTCTCAATCCGATGACTGGTGTGATCGAAGGGTTCCGCTGGGCGCTCCTGGGAACCGGTGCTCCCAGTGCGATGGTGCTCGTCTCGGTGGGTATGGTCATCGTGCTGCTTGTCTCCGGTATGTTTTACTTCCGGAGGATGGAGCAGTACTACGCAGATATCGTGTAATTAAAAAATGCGAAGTTCTCTTTAGCATCTTTTTTTAGGTCCTTGTTTGGTTCCCTTGTGTGGAAATCCGCGGATTGTTTTTCTGGAGACTACTCTCGCAGGTCTCCTGAAACGTATAATGGATTGTGTCATCTCCGCTGTTTTTTATTTTCGGTGGCTAAATGGCTTGATGAGAATGATCCGGAGGGGTAGGTGGGGGCGCTGCCCCGCCATCCGGTCGATCATTTTTCTCGTGATCGTTTGATTTTTCCAGGAATTTGAGGGATTTCGGCAGTACGAGGTACCGGTACCAGGTCTGTGCGGTCCGTCTTACCCAGATCTCACGTTTGATCCCTTCGCAACAGATTGGAAGGGCCCGGAGCTGTGCAATAATGGTTCTGCACGAATACTCGATGTACCCGGTATTGAAATCCGGGTATTTCGGGTGCCTGACAGAGACAAGGCTGATGCAGCCTTGTTCGTTTATGACGAAGTGGAACGGGAACATGCCTAGAGGCTCAAGCGCGAATACCATGAGATCCTGCGTCCCTGCCCATTTCTGCGCCTCGGTAATTGCCTGCGCGGGGGGCAATTTCCCGGTCATGGGGGATCACCTCCGGTTGTGCCGGGGAGCGGTGTTTCCTGTTCACGATTCCCCCGGGCGCGCGTTTGTTCGCAATTCTGTACTTCTGCCGGTTTTGATCCGCTCCTTGCGGTCCGGCAGGTGATCTGTGCGGGATGATAAATGCAGATGAGTTTTGCGGTTTTTGCTCCTGCTGCATTACGGTTCCGTACTGTTACTGTTTTCTTGCTCATTTTTTCACTTCCTGCCCACGGCCGGCATGCCCGGTGTTTTTTGTACAGAGCATCCGCTCTTCTGGAGTGAATGTCTCAAAGGAGCAGGCCTTTGCCTGGACCGCCCGTTGCATACCGGGCCGTGTGGCATATACCTGTTGGCAGTATTATTATATCGGATTTTATTATGAATAGAAAACCGGGCCAATCTGGCGGAGTATTGCGGACATTTTAAAAATCCTGGTTAAAATTGCCGGTATTTTTCAGGAACAAAAATGTACCCTGCTGCCCGGACCCTCCGGCAAAACGTTGTACGGTACCCGTCGTGACCCCTCTATTTTCCTGTATTTTACACCTGAAGAAAAAAACGACCATCAGGTGTCATGGCTGTGCGATTTTCCAGGATCATCGGACTGAACTATGCCTGAAAAAACCACCCCCTGTAACGACCGGCAGGTGACCCGGATCATGGGGGTATATCTGACTGTTTTTTGAATTGGGGTAAGAATTTTGGGTATTTTCCCGTGCGATAATTTCCCGGGGTGGATTTTTCGCTCACCGGTACCGGTGTACCGGAAACGGGGGCATCACCGAGCTGTTTTCCCCCCGGGGAAGATTAGGTGTCTGTAAAAAGTGCGCCTTGACAAACCGGGGAGATCGGTTTGCGGTATTGATGAGGATATATCCCTTAATATCCCCAAACCTGCGTGCAGATGAAACTTTAATTCATCATCAGTTCGAATAAACCGTCCCCCTCTTATGTCTTCCAAGAACATCGCCATCCGCGCAAGCTACTTAAAGCAAGCAATACAAACCCGGCGGACCTCAAGGAGCCGTATCACACGCTTTCGCGACGCGAAAAGTCAATTCTCTAAAGGCACCCATGCGATTGTAAAAACCTGAAAAAATATCAGGGATCAGAGCGAAAAAATTCGCAGGTTTGTAATAATCCGTGGGAGAAAGAACATTAAGTACCGGGATCAAAAGAAGGGTACGATTAATGATGCAAGATTAAAAATCCAAAAAGAGGGACGTGCTTATGCAACAAAAGAACGTGCCAAAAAAAATTCTTAATGAGATTATACGGCGGATTGTGGAGGTGGCACATCCGGATCAGATTATTATGTTTGGTTCTGCGGCACGCGGCGTAATGGGGCCACATAGTGATGTCGATCTTCTTGTGGTTAAGAACGGAATCTTCAGTCCACGAGATATTGCGGCAAAGATCTACATGCGGCTTTATGGGGTTGGTCAGGCCGTGGATATCGTCGTTGTCTCTCATGAGCAGGTTGAACAGTACCGGGACTCTCCGTACCTGGTAATCAATCCCGCTCTCCGGGAGGGTGTCGTGATCTATGACAAAGAGACGATTGCAGCCTGATAATCCGGCTGAATGGCTGAACCGTGCAAAGAGCAGTCTGGCTCTTGCAAAACAGCGGTCTTCGGAAATATATCTGGAAGATCTTTGTTATCAGTCACAACAGGCCGCAGAAAAAGCGATAAAGGCAGTATATATCTCAAAAAAACTTGTATTCCCCTATATTCATGATATCTCACAGCTTCTTGCATCCCTTGATAATTACGGTGTGAATATCCCGCGGGAAGTAAAATCTGCTTCAAAACTTACGTTGTACGCGGCACAAACCCGGTATCCCGGGTTGGAGAATCCCGTCAGTGAAGAAGAATATGAAGAAGCCGTGACTCTGGCAGAACATGTTGTTACATGGGCAGACCGGAACATGCCACAATGATTGTTTAAAAAGAATGCCAGCCAATTTATTATGAATTATATCTGAATATAACCGGAGAGCAGTCTCTTCAGGGGCCACATTCAGGTATCACGTGTAAAATTTCCAGAGATTGCAATGATTGCCTGGATGAACTATCCGCGAGAATAAAAATCACAGGAACTCTCATCCCCATGTCCTCCAACCATCCCGCCATCCGCGTCAGCCACTTAAGCAAGCAATACAAACTTGGCGGACCGCAGGAACCGTATCACACGATCCGCGATGCGATTGTCAATTCCCTTAAGGCACCATTGAAAATCTTCCACACAGCCCCTCCGATGGAAGGATTCTGGGCTTTGAAGGATGTGTCGTTTGAAGTGGAACCGGGCGAGGTTGTCGGGATCATCGGGAGGAACGGGGCCGGGAAATCGACGCTGCTGAAAATTTTATCACGAATTACTTCGCCCACGGAAGGAACGGTTGAACTGCACGGGCGGGTCGGTTCATTACTGGAAGTGGGGACGGGATTTCATCCGGAACTGACCGGTCGGGAGAATATCTATTTATCCGGCTCGATCCTTGGCATGAAGCGGCGGGAGATCGATGCGAAGCTGGATGATATTGTAAAATTTTCCGAGATTGAACGCTTTCTTGACACGCCGGTGAAACGATATTCAAGCGGAATGTATGTCCGGCTCGCGTTTGCCGTGGCGGCGCATCTGGAGCCGGAGATTCTCCTTGTGGACGAGGTTCTTGCTGTCGGGGATTTGGCATTTCAAAAGAAGTGCCTCGGAAAGATGGGTGATATTGCACAGGAAGGTCGTACGGTAGTATTCGTAAGTCATAATTTGTCTGCAATTGCTAATCTATGTTCGAGATCTATCCTTCTGAATTCGGGTGAAATTGAATGTATTGGGGAAACAAAAAAAGTCGTTGATATATATATTGCTCATTCTGAATTTGCTTCATCGTTTGATTTAAGGAAAATCAAACATGAAGATCGACCTCGAAAATATGTGCTTTTAACGCAAATTTCATTATTTAATGAGGATATGAAGCCAACATATACATTTTACATGGGTGGATCGATAATTGCACGAATCGAATTATTATGTGTACAAAAGATGGAAAATGCCGAAATTGGATTTAAAATTACTAGTACTCAAGGATTAAACATTCACTTCTTTCCTTCAGTATGGGAAGGATTAGAAGTCAATCTTGTAGAAGGAAAATATGTTATTGAAGTTGAAATACCCAGAATATATCTTTATCCTGGCAAATATTTTATCAATTGTTGGGTTTCAAAACCACAACAATACTCGGATGATTTGATTCTTGAAATTGGATTGATCGAAGTATTATCTAATGATATTAATGGACATTCACCATACTTTGAAAAATATGGTAATAGTGGCTGTGAAGTATATGCTCCGAGCAAATGGAAAATCATCTCACACAATCCATAAATCTTCTGATATTATTACACAAAATACGGTAATTATTGTAATCTGTGAACTATGCATTTGAGTCTATTTTTTATACGATGCAAACGAAAAAGTAAACTGATATTTCGATTAACCGATCAAATTATAAGACCTATAACTCCGACGATAGTTGGGCCAAATATCAATTCCTTGGTGTGGAGTTCTCTCATATCTTCAATGAATGAAAAAACGGTGAAACGATGTCAATGGCAAACATTTCTAAAGCTGTCATATTAGCTGCAGGATTGGGAAGTCGCCTAAGACCCGTAACTGAGGAGATGCCCAAATGCCTCACGGAAATTAATGGGAAGCCTATTCTTTCGCATACGCTTCAATCATTAAATAAATATGGCATAAATGAAGTTACAATAGTTATTGGCTACCATGGTCAGGCGGTCATAGATCAATTTGGCAGCCAGTTTGAGGGAATCCGTATCTCATATCTTTGGAATGAACGGTATGCTCAGACAAATACGATGTATTCTGCCTGGCTTGCAAGAGATGTCCTGAAAGATGGAGCATTTCTTATTGAAGGAGATGTTTTATTTAAAGAATCATTCCTCAGTGTAACTCAAAAAATTCCTAAAGATAGATCTATTTGGGTGGTTAGTCGATTTGGTCCAGACTTTGATGGAAGCATGTCGATTACTAATGAAGAGGGACGCATTATTGAGATCAGGATTGTCAGGACCCAACTCGAAAATTATTCAGACAATCTTTTTAAATCGACAGGTATTTTAAGAATTTCACCTGCGTATGGATTGCGGTTTTCACAGTGGCTTTCAGAAGAGGTTAGTAAATGTAATATTAATATTTATTACGACCTCGTAATTGCGCAGCATCTGGAGGAATTTCCAATATTTGTTAAATGCGTAGAAAAATCACAATGGATTGAAATTGATAATCTTCAGGATTTGAAAAAGGCTGAGAAAATATTTCAGCCTCGAAAATATGTCATTATTATCATGGATGGGGCAGCGGATTTGGGCGTTGAAAAGTTAGGGAATAAAACGCCTCTTGAAGTAGCAAATCTTCCGACAATTCACGCCATTACCGCAAAGGGACAAACTGGCTTAATGCAGACCATATATCCAGGTGTACCTGTTGATAGTATTGTTGCAAATATGGGTATTTTAGGTTTTTACCCTCCGAGATATTATCCTAATGGGAGGGCTTCTTTTGAAGCAATTGCTCAAAATATTCTCCTTGAGGATGATGATATCGCCTTTAGATGTAACCTGATATCACTGGACGATAAGAGGCGAATTAAAGATTTTACTGCGAACCAGATATCCACTGAAAATGCGTTAAAAATAATTGATAATCTCACATTTGATTGTGAGGACATCGAGTTATATTCAGGGCAAAGTTACAGAAATATACTGGTGTTGAGAAATGCCAAGTGCCTAGCAAAAGATATCCTTTCAAATCCCCCTCATACAAATATTGGCAACCCTATAGACAAAAACTTATTGAACGGGCAAGACATCCGGGCCAGTCATGTTGTGGAAAAATTAAATTCAATTATGTTTGATTCAATTGAGCAGATCTCTCGTATCAACAAGAAGTATAATACCGGCGCAGACATGATATGGATATGGAGTCCATCAAGCAAGCCCGGAATGCCAAGTTTCGAAGATAAATTTGGTCTCCGTGGTGCCATTGTTGCAGGACTTGATTTTATTCGCGGTATCGGTATGGCTGTAGGCATGGAAACAAAAGAAATCCATGGTGCCACAGGTTATCTTGATACAAATTTAGGAGAAAAAGTAAAGTATGCAAAAAATTTCTTGCAATATAATGATCTTGTATTAATTCATGTAAACGCTCCTGATGAAGAGGCACATGCTCGAAATATTGAACGGAAAATAGAAGCACTTGAAAGAATTGATCATGAAATTGTTTCCCCTCTTCTTGAGTACCTTGAATCGCACTATAATAATAATTTCCGGATGGCAATACTTCCGGATCATTACACCACTGTATCTGATGGAAAACATCTTGATCGAGCAGTACCATATTGCATCTTTGGTGTCGGAATAAAACCGGATGATGTAAACAGATTTACTGAATCACTTATTGAAAAGCAGGGTAACAAACTTATAAAAAGTATAGATTTTATACAATTACTGATTTCCAGTTAAATAATCGATTGGATGTTGATGCATCGTAAAACGGGTTGTTTTAAAATGAAAAAAGTAATGTTAATTTTCCCTCCTTTCTCCCAACCGGTATCCGCAAGAAAACGTTGTCTTGTTCCAATGGGTATAGCGTACATTGCGGCGTATCTACGCGAAAATAATGTTAATGTAGAAATACTGGATTCCGTGGTCGAAGGTTATGAAAATGAAATTAGTGATGGTATTACAAAAACTTTTGGATTACCTATAGATGAAATAAAAACAAGAATTGAAAAATTTAAGCCCGAATTTGTGGGTATATCGTGTCTAATGACACAACAATTTAATAATGCATTAAATGTGTGCAGGGCTGCAAAAGAAGTCGATATTAATATTCATACGGTCATGGGGGGTTGTCATCCTTCAGCGTTCCATGAAGAAATACTAAATGACTATAATGAAGTTGATTCAGTTGTTATAGGAGAAGGTGAAAAAGCATTCCTTAATATTGTTCAAAATAATTTGAAGGGCGCTATTAAAAAAGATCCGTTGAATATTGATCTAATTCCCTTTCCGGCAAGAGATCTGTTGAAAATGGAAAAATATCTGAAAATCAATATGCCCGAAAATATTTATTCCCCATATGATCGGGTAACTCAAATTGTCACTTCAAGGGGCTGTCCCTTTAAATGTATTTTTTGTGCTACAACACAATTTCATGGGGATTGGAGGGGGAGAAATGCCGATAGTGTAATAAAAGAAGCTAAATTTCTCAAAGATCAATATGATATTCAAGAATTAAATATCCTTGATGAAAACTTTGTACGTGATAGAGAAAGAGCAGTAATGATACTAAATGGATTAATAGACTTAGATCTAGCGTGGTCTAATCCTGGTGGAATCTGGGTGGCAGGACTTGACAACGAATTATTAGATCTTATGAAAAAATCAAAATGCTATCAACTGACATTCCCTATAGAGAGTGCGAGTCCCTATACCCTCAAAGAAGTGATTCACAAACCCCTTAAATTAGAAATCGTGAAACCACTGGTTAAACATTGTAAAAAGATTGGCATAGATACTCATGCATTCTTTGTTTGTGGCTTCCCTCATGAAACAAGGGAAGATATTGAAGAAAACTATAACTTTGCAAGGGATGTTGGTTTTGATTCTGCTACATTCAATATCGTCAGCCCTCTGCCAGGTAGCCGACTATTTGATCAATATCGAGATTCGGTGAATATCAATGATATTCATTACACTAAGGTTAGCATAGAAAATCCCAATGTCCCGAATAGCGATCTTGAAGAAATGGTGAGAATGCAAAATATTAGATTTAATCGGTCTTTGTTATGGCGAGATCCAAAAAAATTTTTTAATAAATATGTTAGAACTGCATTGAAAAAATATTCTTTAACTGAGTTACCAAAAATGTTTTCGAGACAATAATTATCGACAATTACGGGCTAAGTGATTTATCTTCATGTATGGAACGATAATAAAAAACGGGTGGTGGATGAAATCTAAATTATCTAATGATCAGAGACCGTTAATTGGAGTTGATCGATTTGCGTTGTAATCTATCACATTTTTTAAAACGTTCTGGTACCCTTCTTATGAGATCCCCTGTAATTATATTTTATTTCATAAAATTGAATACACACCTATTATTTAATAAATTAACAAAGAGGAAAAATGTAATTTTTGATATTAATTATGTGGGTTCAATCCAATATGTGATTCCTGTAATCAATGAAATAACAAGGAGGGATCTAAAGATTGCCGTATTTATCTCATATGGCGATAAAAAAATAATTAGGGCGTTACCCCAATTACCTGCCAATTGTTTTTTCCCCGATTTTTTAATAAAATATATCGAATTTTGTGATATATTTATTTCCCCGACCCAATGGGCAAACTGCCCAAAAAAAGGTTTAAAAATATGTATGTTTCATGGCCAACCCTCTAAAAATATTACTTTTATATCAGATTTAATAAAAAACTTTGATGTGTTGTTTTTTGTTGGACCTCTCTTAAACGAATTTTTTGAGTTGACATTTGCGTCCCAATGGCGTCAATCAAATAAGATCAGAACATATAATGTCGGCTATCCGAAATCCGACAATTTATATAATAATATATATACAAAAAGCAAAGTGCTTCGTTCATTAAATTTAAATGAAAAAAAAACCACTGTAATTTATGCCCCCTCCTACGAAGAGGGGACTTCTCTTCGAGAATTTGGTGAAGACGTAATTCAACAGCTGGTGTCTTTAGATATCAACGTATTAGTAAAATTACATCCGGTAAGCCTTTCCCCAGAAGGGGATCCTAGTGGGACGAAAAATATTGATTGGATTGGGAAGTTAAAAAAATTTGAAAAATTTAATAATTATAGATTTTTGAACACGAACTTAATCGATCCATATCTCATCGCAAGTGATATAATGATTACAGATGTAAGTAGTGTGGCTTTCGAATTCATGGGTCTAGATAGACCAATCATTTATTTTGACAGCCCAAAATTTTACGAAAAATATTTGGTTGATCAATTTAATCTTGACCCGCAATCGGTTAAAGATAATTTATTTTGCAATGCTGGAAGGCATGCAGGATTAATTATTTCAACTCCAGAAGAACTCAAATCTGCAATATTCCGTTCGATTTCTAATCCTTTTGAATTCTCTTCTAAAAGAAAAGAAATTTCAAAAAAATTATTATATAATCCTGGAAACGCAACAATTATTGCTGTTGACACAATTATGGATTTAATGAAAATGGAGAGATAATAGGATGAATCAAAAACCACGTATTTTGTTTACAACACCGGTATTGAAACATCCTGCGATCGGGGGACCGTTTTTAAGAATAGAAAATTCAATAAAAGCGCTTTCGCAGATATCGGATCTTACGATTCATTGCAGAACGCCGATCTCGCGGTCCGAAATTGAATATTACCGGTTATTTTGCCGGAATTTTTACTGTGCACCCTCCATCAGACCGCTTAATCTCCCGATAACCCGGGCAAAGCGGATTGTCAATCGTTTTTCTGGAAAACTGTTAAAAAAGACACTTTTCCCTCCGAATGAAAAGGATTTTGAGGATCTTCTTCACATTGCGGATTTATTGCATCCGGATCTTATCTGGTTGGGTTATGGCAACATTTCATACTCTTTGTTAAAATATATAAAAGATAATTCTAAGTATCCTGTAGTCTGTGACACGGATAGTGTCTGGTCCCGATTTATCTTACGGGGATTGCCCTATATGCAAAATGATGCTGATAGAACTAGGATAAAGAATGAAGGTAAAGAGAAAGAAAAGGAGGAATTATGGGGAACACAACTAGCAGATGTTACGACAGCTGTATCAGAAATTGATGCAGATTATTATCGCAAACTTGCAAAAAAACCCGAACAAATACATGTTTTTTCGAATGTAATTGATTTAAAAGATTATGAAAATATTTTGCCAGAACCGGCAAATTTCAAAAAGCCTTGTATATATCTTGCAGGAACTTTTTGGCCGAAAAGCCCTATGGACGAAGCGGCCCGGTGGATGATCGAAAAAGTAATACCTTTAGTAAAAACACAAATCCCCGACATTCATTTTTACATCGTTGGAAATGGGTCCGATACAACACTTCGCGATATCAGCGATCCGTCCGTTATTATTACCGGGCAGCTTCCTTCCGTTCTTCCCTATCTTTGTCATGCGGATGTCGCGGTTGTCCCGTTAAAATTTGAATCGGGAACACGGTTTAAAATCCTAGAAGCCGGCGCCTGCAAAATTCCCGTTGTATCCACTACGCTTGGTGCAGAAGGGATTCCGGTCACACATAACGTAAACATAGTACTTGCCGATGATCCCGAATCATTTGCACGCGGAATAATATCGTTGCTTTCAGATCCAAACTCCGCACGCCAGATGGGACACCGGTTGCATACATTAATCGAAGAAAAATATGGCATTTCGACACTCATTAACGAAGGGAACACGATAATTGAATCGGTGATGCATACGTAGAATCATCCGGCAGTGTTGCAGGATTTTCCGGGTATTGAAAATTTTATCTCCTCTTTTGTGCGTAACAAATGACTATAATACAGCGGTTATATCTTTATTAGCACATGTCAAGCAAAACGATACTGATTACCGGTGTCAGCGGATTTGTCGGGGGGCATTACTGTTCATTTTTATGCAATACTCACAAAGACTGGGTGATCCACGGGATCAGCCGATCAGAACCATCCTGGGACTTCCTGCCAGACGAGGAGACAATTCAGGAGTCCCTGATTTTCCACCAGGGGGATTTGCTTGATGAAAAAAATACCGATGCCCTCATCAAAGAGATACTGCCCGATTACATCCTGCACCTTGCAGCGTTCAGTTCTGTTGCTGAAAGCTGGCAGCAACCACGTTTGGCATTTCTCAACAATACTAACGCCTTCCTGAATGTTGCCGAATCCGTTCGTCTCAATACTACCCCCTGCCGGATCCTCTCCGTTGGGTCTTCTGAGGAATATGGAATTGTAAATTCTCATTATCTCCCTTTAAAAGAGGATTGCTATAACCGACCCGCAAATCCTTATGCCGTTGCCCGTGTGTCTCAGGAAAACCTCGCAAATATCTATACGAGAGGATATGGCGTAGACATCTGCTGCACGCGATCGTTCAATCATATCGGACCCGGTCAAAGAACCAAATTTGTCATCAGTTCGATTGCAAAGCAGTTTGCAGAGATCGCTATAAAAAAAACTAACCCTGTCATTGAAATCGGTAACGGGACGATTATCCGTGACTTTGTCGACATTGTGGATGTCATCCGTGCATATGATGCAATCTTTATGCAGGGACACAAAGGGGAAATATACAATATCTGTAGTGGCCAGGGTCATACCATCATTCAGATTATCGAGATGTATTCCGAATTGCTTGACTTACCAGTTCGAATCGAACAGCAAAATAATCTGATTCGACCGATCGACAATCCTGTTTTATTTGGCGATTATAAAAAAATTTATGATCATACCGGATGGAAACCTCAGGTTCCGCTTGATAAAAGTCTAAATAAAATCTATAACTACTGGTACAAGAAAATAGTCCATTAATAGTTTTTTAAAACATAACCCTCCGAAAACGAAGTGGTGTTTTAAGCTCTGTTGAAATCATAATTTAACCGAGGTTAGTAGCGCCAACGGACAGGTCTAAGGAACCGCGTCTCCTGATTTTAGTACATCGTCATGTATGGTGATAATTAATTGATTATAACCGGGTATCTGGTATACCCCGGTTGCGCTATATGTTGGTAAGTCAATGAGAATATCCCCATTCGTGTAAATACGCGGAAAAAGATCAATACTCAGTATCAACTTCTTGCATAATCTCTATTTTCAAGAATCACCATACCCCTCACTACCGGAAATTTAGTAAAGATATTGGATGTCTGAAGGGAGTTCAGGAGGTCCGCGGTCTTTCACTAGTGCCCCATTTCACCACGGATTCAGATAAAAAATTGTTAGCAAAATGATTATCCGTTCCCGTGGGTTATTAGTATTTCTTATCCATGTGGTTTTCTACAGAGCAAAATTATAATAAGTTCCAATTTTTTTAATATCGTCTCAATTAACCGTGCGTTTATTATTCATAGCATAATATTTTTGAACGGTCGAGGGAGATTTATATATCCATAATCTAATACCTTAGAATGTTTTAAAGTAATCTCTGTGACTTATAGTTTAATCTTTACAATATTCCGAACAAGCACATTAATTTCAAAATTGACAGGATTCCACTATGAAATGTAATGTACCGATAGTTCAGAGAAAGCATATTGCTTTTATCCTGTATGATTACCCCCTTCTGGTCTCAACAATGGTGATCAATAGCATTGCCCTGTTGGCCAAAGAAAATGACGTGGAAGTATTCACAAACGATAATCAGATCGATCACAATTCCTGTGCACCGTGGTTGCAAAAATTAATAGTAAATCCCCAATCCGATAGACTCCGTAGGTATATCGTAATTCTAATCTCTCAATTTTTTCGAGTGATAAGTATTTTTGTTCCAAATCGACTACCTTTATTGAAATGGTACTTTAATCAAGTCGGTCTAATTTTATTTTCACGCTGGATGCATCGCAGACTGAGGTCCCATCATTATGATATTATTATCCCAGTTGAATGTTTGAGTCTGATTGCAGCGAATATGGCTCGTACAGGGTGTGAAGACCTCATTTATTACAATATGGAGCTTCTTGATTGGTCGAAGGAGAACCCGCTTTATAAAAACAAATTAACACTAAAAAAACTCGAATTTGAAGCAATAAAATCGACTACACATGTTATGATTACAAGTCCTGATCGAGCACGTATATTTTGCGATATTAATCAGTTCCCCAAAGAACGAATTTCTGTTCTTCCGATATTTCCGCTGCATCAGGAATCAAGAACCAGGACACGATATTTCCGGGATAAGTTTTCCATATCTGATCAATGTCAGATTATCATTTATTCTGGAAATTTTATGCCTTGGGCAATGTGTCTGGAAATTATTAAAAGCATGGATACTTGGCCAAAAAACACCGTTCTTGTTATGCATACTTGGAATAAATATGCACTTTCTAGCAATTATTTCCGTAAGATGCAGAATGCAGCTAAAAATCGCCCGGTGTTCTTCTCTTCGGACTTTATCTGTTATGATGATCTCGCTCCTGCCCTTTCGTCAGCAGATGTCGGGCTCCTGTTTTATGAATCCCTTGATGCGAATTTTACTGAAATTTTATTCTCATCCAATAAGATGGCTGAATATGTCGCTGCAGGAATCCCGGTGATTTGTTCTTCTTTTCCCTCTTTAAGATGTTTTGTCGAAGAGCATGGCATTGGTAGATCTGTAGATTTTTTTGAGATTGGTGATGCATTATCACAGATTCAATCCGAAAATGAGAAATATCGCCAGAACGTAGATCAGTGTCGACGCAAATACTTTGAATTCGAACCTTATTTTTATAAAGCTTTCTCGGAGTACCTTAATAATGGATCAAAAAATAAGTCGTGAGTCCGAAGAATATTTGCCCGTCCCATTAAGCGGCGCCGACCCGGTGGGAGTCCTTTATACAAATGGCAGCGTTTTCTTGCGTGGGATTCATGAATGTGGGATTGAACAGATACAAAACCTCCTGAAAAGTGAATTCTGGGCGGAATTATCAAGACGCAAGGTTATACCAAAAACACGAATTTTAGATAGAAATTTAATTCCAGATTCTATGCAACATTTTCCTTTGGTCTTGGAACATGAAACCTTGTCTCCTGTCACCTATCCCCATGAGTGGAGTTTTGAAATGGTGAAGACGGCGGGATTAGCATTTCTCGATATTGTGGAACTCGCCGATAAATATGGTTATACGTGTAAGGATGCACATCTGTATAATTGGTTATTCCGTGGCACTCAACCCGTATGGGTGGATATCGGTAGTTTTATGCCATTGCCGTCATCCACCTCAAATACTCTCCCGTGGTTGGAATCATTTTATTCAAATGTACTTACTCCTTTAACAATTTGGAGTGATGGAATGCCCTTCTTAGCAAACCGTGCTATTGGTTGCCCTGCACGACTTTTCAGTATTGATGACGCGATTGCATATAATCACGCACTCTTTAGAGGTCAGGGAATGCTTGTGAGAAATCTGCGATTTGTTTTTCGTGTCCTCTTCTTCGCAAATAGCATACCTGAAAACACGACTTTAAGACGTGGTGTAAAACATCTTTTTATGAAAAAACCCTCAAGAAAGATAATTCAGCTAAGAAACAAAATACAAAAAATTTTTTATGCAACACCCTCTAGTTGGGGGCAATATCATGACGAATATTTTGATAAAAATAACAAAATCAAAGCAGATCCCCGGTTTACTCGCATATCAGAACTGATTCAGGCATATTCACCATCTTCAATTCTTGATCTTGCTGGAAATGCCGGTGTGTTAAGTCAGCTTATTGCTGAAAGACTGCCTGAGGTTCATATTATTTGCACGGATTATGACTCAAATGCGATAGATCATCTCTATCATAGGATACAAAAGCACCCATTGTCAAATTTATCAATGGCTGTACATGATTTTATGTCACCAGAGTCAAACTCGTCAGAAAAAAATCCCCAGAACCGGTTTAAAAGTGATTGTGTAATAGCATTAGCGGTAACACATCACCTGCTCCTCTCACAAGGATATCAATATGATCAAATTTTTAAAATTATAGGATCGTATTCAAATCGGATAGTTTTTATCGAATATATGCCATTAGGATTACACGATGGCCATCAATCTCCACAATTACCTCATTGGTATACCCAAGAAAATTTTGAAAAATCATTCTCCAAGTTCTTTACCTTGCTCCACACTGAACAGTTAGATATTAATCGGGTCCTTTTCATTGGGCAAGTTCGCGCCAATAACATAATATTATCTCCATAATCTATTACTAATTAATCTCTGAACCGCTGAAGAAATGTCTCTCTGACTCATCCCTCCTGCTCGCTTATGTGAAGGAACTGGTAGTGACCGGTTTCTCGAAAACTGTAAATTCGATCTACCGGTTCGAACAGGAATTGATGAATTACTGGGATTTCCCGCCAGAACACTTGAAGAAGATCCGGACTACGAATCTCCTGGAAAGGGTCCATAAGGAGATTAAACGCCGGACGAAAACCGTGGACACATCCCCCAACAAAAGTATCCTTGCATCGGTTGGCTGTATCGATCCTCATCGATATCAATGAGAAGTGGACAAGAAAAACCGGTATTTATCTGTAAAGAATAAGATGATCTCTCTCGATACTGGAGCGGAATTTACAATGTAATAGAGGCATTACTGTGTTTGATTTAGGACAAATGTCCGATTTCATGTTTTTGGTATGGAAAGAACCATTTATATCTATTTCAAAAGAGCGCACAAAACAATTAATGTTCTCCGATCATACAATAATATAGTAGGATTTGACTATTATGGACTTAATTGAAAAAATAACCTCAAATAATCAAATCATCGCCATTATCATCCGCAATGAATTCTCAAAAGAGGGAATCGAATTCTTCACTCCCGGAGATTTTTCCCAACAACTGGGCTACATGAAACATACGAAAGGGGAAACGATCCAAGAGCATATCCATGTCCTCCATGTGCGGGAAATCCAGTATACCCAGGAAACTCTTTTTATCAAATCAGGTCGGGTGAAAATTAACTTTTACCATCAGGACAAATTATTTTTCACCAGCAGGGAATTAAAAACCGGGGACGTGATCTTACTTGCATCCGGGGGTCATGGGTTTGAATTCCTTGAAGAAACGGAAATGATAGAAGTTAAACAAGGCCCCTATTGTGGTGATCAGGATAAAGTACGGTTTATGGAGAATCAGGAATGATACCCGTCAGTGAACCCCTCCTTGCAGGAAAAGAATTAGATTATGTCACCGACTGCATAAAGACGGGTTGGATCTCGTCTGCCGGGAAATACATCAACGATTTTGAAGCCGGCTGGTCGGCATATTGCGGGAAAAAACATGGCATAGCGGTGAGCAACGGTACAACTGCGCTGGATGTCGCGGTGCACTGCCTTGGGCTCAAACCCGGCGACGAAGTGATTATGCCAACATTCACGATTATCTCGTGCGCCGTTGCGATTGTTAATAATAAAGGGACTCCTGTCCTTGTTGACAGCGATCCAAAACTCTGGACAATGGATGTCGATCAAGTGGCCGAAAAAATCACTCCCAAGACAAAAGCGATCATGCCGGTCCATATCTACGGTCATCCGGTTGATATGGATCCAATTCTTGATCTGGCAGAAGATCACCACCTTGCAATCATAGAAGATGCGGCGGAAGCACATGGCGCGGAATATCATTCACATCATAATAATACAAAATCCTGGAAACGCTGCGGAAGTTTCGGAACGATGAGTTGTTTCAGTTTTTATGCAAACAAACTGGTTACCACCGGAGAAGGCGGCATGGTCATCACTGATGATGAAGCATTGGCGAAGAAAGCCCGGGCATACCGCGATCTTTGTTTCCAGCCTCCTCGCAGATTCTATCATGAACATCTCGGAAATCAGTACCGGCTTACCAATATGCAGGCGGCACTCGGTGTTGCCCAGATGGCACGCATTGATGAAATTATCGCGAAGAAACGATGGATGGCGCAGGAATATACCCGGCGTCTTCTGAAAGTTCAAGGAATCCAGCTGCCGGCTGAAGAACCTTGGGCAAAAAGTGTCTACTGGATGTATGCTTTGGTTCTTTCAGATACGTGCGGTATGGATAATACGGAATGTGCAAAACGCCTTTATGAAAAAGGCGTCGATACCCGCCCGTTCTTTATCGGCATGCACGAACAACCTGCACTTCATAAACTGGGTCTTTTCAAGGATGAAAAATACCCGGTAGCGGAGCGGATTGCCCGACAGGGATTCTACCTCCCTTCGGGATTGACTATAACAAAGGAACAAATTGATACCGTTGCAGATGCAGTATGTGAGGTTCTCGGCGCATGAATCCTGTTTTCGGCAAAGTATATTCAACATCCTATGATCTCCTTTACGAGGAGAAAGACTACGAGGGTGAGTGTACCCTGATTGAACAGATTATCAGGGATTACAGTAACATCCCGGTTCATTCAATCCTCGATCTTGGATGCGGAACCGGCAACCATTCTCTCCGGCTTGCTGAGCGGGGGTATGAGGTAACCGGTGTTGATCGTTCGAACGAGATGCTTGCCATTGCCAAGGCAAAAGCGGATCAGAAAAAATTACCCTGTGTATTTCTTCAGTCTGATCTGAGGGAATTTGACGACACTAAAAAATATGATGCCGTCATCATGATGTTCGCGGTTCTCGGATATCAACTGGAGAACGAGGATGTCCTTGCTGCGCTGAAAACCGTCTCAAAGCACCTCAATAGAGGAGGTGTTTTTATCTGCGATATCTGGTATGGTCCGGCGGTCCTTAACCAGAAACCCGGGGAGAGAGTCCGGGTAATTGAAACAGGGGATACAAAAATCATCCGGGTTTCATCAGGACTGCTTGATATCTTCCGGCATCTGGTAAAGGTAAATTTCCATCTCTGGACCATAAAAGGAAACCATGTGCTGGCTGAAATTCAAGAAGATCATAATATGCGGTTCTTTTTCCCTCTGGAACTATTGCTTTTATTCAAAACCAGTGGATTAAAAATCCAGAAAATCGGGGCGTTTCCGAACTTAGAAACCGGCCCGAGTGAAGAAACATGGGATATATGCACGGTCTCAATGAAAGAGAGATAACTGACACCCTGAAAAATAACAACTTGTTACCGGTTTAATAACGAAAAATAAATGGTGATTGGAATGAGAGTAGGAATTTTTTATTCAGGAACTTCTCCCGAATCCGGTGGAGGACATACTTATGAGCAGGAACTTCTGCTCTCATTTTTATCAATTGCACATGAAAGCCATCATGAGTATGTCATTTTATCCAAAATTGATATGGCTCCAGTTATCAAGAAGTGTTCACAGGATAATCTGTCAAATATTTTGGTACGCGGAAAACCACTCAACAGAATTTTTCTTCACTATTTCTTTGATGGCCTGTTTTTTTCAAAACTTGCCCTGAAATTTTCAAGGCTCAACAGGATAATTAAAAAAAATAATCTCGATATGGTGGTTTTTTTAAGCCCGGCACCGGAAGTCGTGGAATGCCCGTATATTATACCGGTATGGGACCTCCAGCACCGGTTGCAGCCGTGGTTCCCTGAGGTAAGTAACAACGGTATCTGGGATGGGCGTGAAAAATATTCCCGGGAAATGCTGAGACGAGCTGCCTGTATTATTACGGGCACTTCTGCAGGAAAGGAAGAGATTTCATTTTTTTATAGTATTCCGAAGAGTCGCATCAGGATCGTACCCCTGCCGACACCGGGTTACTGTTTAGAGAATTTACCGGGAAAAAACCGGGAATCCCTCCAAAAATTCGAGATCTCCGGGGAATATTTATTGTATCCTGCCCAGTTCTGGTCGCATAAAAATCATATAAATGCAATTCATGCACTGGAGATTCTTCGCAGAGAGTATAATCTGCCATTATCTCTGGTTTTTGTGGGATCGGATGCAGGAAATTTATCATATGTTAAAAAAGTTGCATCTAATCAACCCGTTTCGGAATTCATTCATTTTTTAGGTTTTGTTTCTCATGAGGATCTCATCACATTGTATCAAAATGCGTCCGCACTCGTTTTTCCTACATTTTTTGGCCCGGATAACCTGCCCCCTCTGGAAGCATTTGCATTAGGATGCCCGGTAATTGCGTCCAATGTTTCCGGTGCGAAAGAACAATTGGGGGATGCAGCTCTGCTCGTCGATCCTAAAAATCCGGCAGAAATCGCACGAACGATTGATATGCTTTTTAAAAATCCTTCATTGCGAGATACATTACTCGAAAAAGGATATGCCCGCGCCCACCAATGGACGGGTAAAGATTATGTCAGGGAAATCTTTTCGGTCCTTGATGAATTTGAAGCGATAAGAACCTGCTGGGAATAAATCTCGTTCAGATGGGGCGCGAAAATTGAGCCAACCAGGATCGTGATAGTGTGTTGGAAGTACCGTTATAACTAATGATACAGTTTTATGTCTGCTTTAATTGTACCGGAGAAAAATTGACATAATGTTGAAAAGCCTGTCCTTCTACAACACTTATTAGATTAGGATTAAGCATTCATTTCTTTAAGTATCAGGTTCGCAAAATATTCAGCACCGAACGGCAGGATCTTTTTACTTCCAACGAAATCTTCGATAGCGCTTAAATATTGCATGTATTCATCATTGGGAAGATTGTTCAGGTAATCAAACAAATCAGAATAACCGGAAAATTTTCTTTTATCTATGAATGTCTCCTCCGGTATGTAATCAGTTACATTTGAAGCCCCAAGGTATACCGGTATACACCCGGCAAAAAAGCAATCAAATATTTTTTCAGTGATATACCCGGGTGCGTCACGAACGTTCTCGTAACAGATTGAAAATTTATATTGTTCTAATATCGTGCGTTTTGTGGTAATCTCTCCCCGATAAGACGTGTAGTGTGGAAACAGTGTCTTATATAATGATTGAAGAAATGGCTTTAATGGGGTAAGAACGGGAGGCAATGTTAGATCCCATCCTTTACCATAGAGATCAAAATGGGCAGGCTGATTTTCTTCAAACCATTTAATCGCCCTTATCCTCTCTGAATAGAGTTCGTGAGGCCGGTCATTCTTCTTATTTCCCGCAATCAGGCAACAGAATTTTGTTTTTCGGGAAATATCAACAGAAATTGTATCCGGAATTTTATTCGGTAAGAAAAATTTGAATGTTTTTTTATTGTCGATCAGGTCATCTCTCCAGGTAAAGATCTTTTTGAAATATCGGTAATTCTCTTTTTTCCAGTTATCTGGTTTTATGATCTCATTTTCCATGAGGAAGAGATACAAATTTTCAAATTTCATATCGATTAATTTTTTCAGGTAACGGTTATGATTTCCCGGGTAATCTAAAAAAATGATTGCATCATAGGAATCCAGAGATTCGGTATCAATTGTTGAAAGGGATACATTTTGTTCACGGGCAACCTTATAGAGGTAGTGAAATGGATAGAGTAAATCGTCCCCGATAGGAGCATGGATTTCCGGATTAAACATCCGGTTGTTGTTGTAGATATTATAAAAATTGTAAAAACCAATTTTCTTCATTTCAACTCGTTTTCATAGATATTCATATAATTTGGTATATATCTGCCGACTGCGAAACATGACCTTAAGTAATGCTAATGGTGGGGTAAGAATAGCCCCACGAACTCCGGGTACTTATATGACCTGCTGAAGATATAATTTTTACATGGTAGCACGAATAGTAAAAAGATAATTTTCATATTCAGGGTGATTGACACGAAGGTCGTAATTCTTGCAGGGGGACTTGGCACACGTCTCAGTGAAGAAACCGTTGTCAGGCCCAAACCTATGGTGGAAATCGGAGGGAAACCAATAATATGGCATATAATGAAAAACTATTCTCATTTCGGTTTTAATGAATTTGTCATATGTCTCGGTTACAAGGGGTATATGATAAAAGAATATTTTGCCAATTATAACCTGCATATGTCCGATGTGACCATTGATATCAAGAACAATACCATTGAAACGCATCACAATTTTTCAGAACCCTGGAAGATTTCACTTATTGATACCGGGGATAATACCATGACCGGGGGCAGAGTTAAACGAATTCAGCAATATATCAGAGATGAACCGTTCATGCTTACCTATGGCGATGGTGTTTCCAATGTCAATATTACAGAACTGCTCAAATTCCATCACACACACAGAAAAATAGGGACCTTGACCGCGATCCGGCCCCCGGGGAGATTCGGAGCGTTACAACTTCGAAACGGGCAAGAAATAATGTCATTTATTGAAAAACCCAAGGGTGATGGGGGGTACGTCAATGGCGGTTTTTTTATTTTCGAACCTGCAATTTTCGACTACCTCAAGGATGACGCGATGGTATTAGAACGGGAACCCCTGGAATCTCTCGCCCGGGCCGGGCAGCTTAATGCCTACAAACACGAGGGATTCTGGTACGCTATGGACACCCTACGGGATAAGAATTATCTCGAAGAATCATGGGCAACCGGTAAAGCTCCGTGGAAAGTGTGGGATTCATGAATTATAAAGAAAAACTTGCACGGTCCTTCAATGGGAGGACTGTATTAATCACAGGTCATACCGGATTCAAAGGGGGGTGGCTTGCGTTATGGCTCGAATCCCTGGGAGCAAAAGTAATCGGCTATAGCCAGGCACCCCCCACCGACCCCTCTTTTTTTAACGAGACCGGATTGTGCAACCATATTATGAATATCCGGGGGGATATCCTCGATCAAAAGAATGTTTCGCATGTTATCAATGAATATCGGCCGGATTTTGTGTTTCATCTCGCTGCCCAGCCACTGGTCCGGGCATCCTATAAAAATCCTCATGAAACATTTAATGTAAATGTTATGGGAACGGTAAACGTTCTGGAGTCAATCCGCGTCTCTCAGAATCCTACCGTCTGTGTTTGTATAACAAGCGACAAATGTTACGAGAACAAGGAATGGGATTACGCTTACCGGGAAAGCGATCCAATGGGGGGTCATGATCCCTATAGCGCGAGCAAAGGTGCTGCCGAGATTGTTATTGCATCATACCGGAAAAGTTTTTTTAAGACAGATGGATCAAAACCTCTCTGTGCGCTTTCATCAGCACGGGCCGGGAATATTATAGGTGGCGGGGACTGGGCTGAAGACCGTATCGTTCCGGACTGTGTACGGTCACTTGTGAATGGTAAGACCATCAAAATCCGCAACCCCTCCGCGGTCCGCCCCTGGCAATTTGTGCTGGATCCATTATTCGGTTATCTCTGGCTTGCGCTTAAAATGAAAGAGAATCCTGAAGAATATTCCGGTGCCTGGAATTTCGGCCCGTATTATTCGAACAATGTAAATGTTCAGACACTTACAGAAAAAATTGTTCTTGAATGGGGTGCCGGAACCTGGGAACAGAACCTCCAGACGAACAATCCGCATGAGGCAGGATTCCTTAAACTGGATATTGCAAAGTCGGTGACGAGGCTGGGGTGGAAACCGGTGTATGGAATTGAAGAAGCGATCCGGAAAACGGTTGAGTGGTACAGAACCGATTATGCCCGGGCGGAAGATATGTATAAATTTTCTCTTGGTCAAATCGAATCGTATCTCAACGATGCAGATAAGAATGTGTAGATCTTACCTGAAAATCTTTTAAAACTTGGATTCGTTTCTGGGAGAGAACTATGGTATCATTCGAGGGAGAGAAAATCTTCATAACCGGAGCCACAGGATTTGTAGGTTCGAATCTGGTGCGGCGATCTCTCCGGAACGGGGCAGACGTCTGTATTAATATCCGAAATTCTTCTGACACCTGGAGAATCAGGGATATTCTCAAAGATGTGTCTGTTGTTCATGCGGATCTTTCAGAATACGAAAAACTGAACGACTCGCTAAAAAAAATAAAGCCCGATATTATCTTCCATACCGCGGTTTATGGAGGAAATTCCGCTCAAAAGGATACCGTGAAAATAATAGAATCAAACATTTCCGGAACCGTTAATTTGTTGCGATGCTGCGAAAATATCGATTTTCATCTCTTTGTTAATACCGGATCCTCTTCAGAATACGGGATAAAAAATACTGCAATGAAGGAATCGGATCTCCTCAATCCCATTACGGATTACGGCGTTTCAAAAGCAGCGGCGACATTATTCTGCCAGAAGACTGCATTGACAGAAAATCTTCCGGTTGTAACGCTCCGTCTTTTCTCACCCTACGGGCCGTATGAACAAAAATCGCGACTGGTCCCCTCGGTAATTCTTGCAGCGTTGCAGAAACAGAATCCCTTCATAGCATCGCGGGATTTTGTCCGGGATTTTATCTATATTGAGGATGTACTCGATGCATATGCAGCGGCACTCACACTCAAGAACCCCAAAGGACAGATCTATAACATCGGTTCCGGTACGCAGCATACCGTTGGAACTGTGACAGATACCATCATCAGCCTCCTTGGAAATGAGGTAACCTGTGACACGGGGCTGCCCCAGGCCTGGGAAAATGAGCCCACGTTCTGGCAGGCAGATATCCAGAGGGTAGCATCGGAATTAGCGTGGGTGCCGAAATATACCCTGGAACAAGGGCTTAACAAAACCATTGACTGGTTTAAAGAGCATATGAACTTATATTCCTGATACATTGGAGCGGTTATGAAATTATCCGACTACGTAATAGATTCACTTGCAGAACACGGGATTACCCACATTTTTGAAGTGTGCGGTGGTGCGCTGGCCCATCTGCTTGATTCCGTGTACGGGCGGACAGATATCACCACCGTTTCCATGCATCACGAAATGGCCGCTGCAATTGCCGCTGAAGGATATGCCCGGGCGAGCGAAAATTTCGGCGTTGCAATGGCGACCAGCGGTCCCGGTGCAACGAATCTCATCACTGGAATCGGGAGCTGTTATTTCGATTCAATTCCCTGCCTGTATATCACCGGGCAGGTAAATACCTATGAATATAAATTTGAGAAACCTGTACGGCAGATCGGATTTCAGGAAACTGATATTGTCTCCATCGTAAAACCCATTGTCAAAAAAGCAGTAATGGTAAAAAATGCGGAGGATATTCGCCATACGATGGATGAGGTATATCCTCTGATGAAATCCGGCCGTCCTGGGCCGGTACTCTTGGATTTGCCCTTAAATATCCAGCGTGCAGAAGTCGATATTCCCTCCCTTAAGACCTATACAGAAGAACCACCTGTATCAAATCCTTCGATGGAAGCCTTGAATCATATTTGCAATCTCATCCCGGCTTCAACAAGACCCATAATACTTGCGGGCGGCGGGGTGAGATCATCCCATGCCTGTGAGGAACTTTTGCGTTTTGTGCATGAGACCCGGATTCCTGTCGTTACCTCTCTCATGGGATTAGATGCATTTCCCCATGATGACCCTCTGTTTGTGGGAATGATCGGGACCTATGGCAATCGCTACGCTAATCTGGCAATTGCTAATGCAGATCTAGTTATTGCTCTTGGGACACGGCTGGATACCCGACAGACCGGAACCCGGCCGGAAACATTTGCACGGAAAGCGACGATCGTTCATATCGATATTGACCCGCATGAATTGAATAACAAAATCAAGGGAACAACTGCTATTCATGCAGATATCAGGAAATTTTTGGTATCTATCTTAAATCAGCCGAACATTGCCCGGATTCCGACAAATAATGCTCCTTGGTTGGCAAAAATCAAACAGTATTGGCAGAGATATCCTGATTTCAAAGAACCTGTAACCCCAAAAATAGATCCAAATTATTTCATGCATGTGCTGTCAAAAAAACTGAGGGATAATGTAATTATCTGTGTGGATGTCGGACAAATTCAGATGTGGGCTGCCCAGAGTCTCGTAATTAAAAAAGCGCAACGGTTTTTAACTGAGGGGGGAATGGCATCGATTGGTTCCGCATTGCCAATGGCGATTGGTGCCTCATTTGCACAACCGAAAAAACAGATTATTGTCATTACCGGAGATGGTGGCTTCCAGTTGAACATTCAGGAACTTCAGACCGTCTATCATCACCATTTACCCATTAAAATCATTTTGTTAAATAACAACGGGTATGGAATGATCAAACAATTTCAGGAACAATATCTCAACAGCCGTTTCCAGTCGTCAGGAATCGGATACAGCAATCCTGATTTTCAGGAAGTGGTCAGCGCGTATAAGATCCCCTCAATGAAAATTTCCTCTAATGATGAAATTATCCCCGCATTGCAGCGCTTCTTATCCGATAATAACCCTGGTTTTCTAGAAGTAATCATTGATGATAAGGCTCGGGCACTCCCCAAACTTTCCGTAAACCGGCCTGTTGAGGATCAGGAGCCTTTATTATCCAGAGATGAACTCAAATCGAATATGTTCATTGAAACACTTCCGGAGCCAGAAAAATTATGAAAACAGAAGAAGAAATTCGTTCCGAGATTTTTGACAAAGTAAAGCAATTATATTCCCTGAAAAAGCAGAAATCCTTCGTACCTGGTACCACCCATATCCCTTATGCCGGCCGGGTCTACGATGAGAACGAGCTCATCAGCCTCGTTGATGCTTCTCTTGACTTCTGGCTCACCACCGGACGTTATGCTGCACAGTTTGAAAAAGATCTTGCTGCATTTCTGGGTGTAAAATATAGTCTCCTGACGAATTCTGGTTCTTCGGCAAACCTTCTCGCTGTCTCTGCGCTTACTTCCCCAAAACTCGGGGAGAAAAGATTAAAAGACGGTGATGAAGTTATTACCACAGCCTGCGGTTTTCCCACAACCCTCAACCCTATCCTCCAGAATAATCTGGTCCCGGTATTTCTGGACGTTGAACTGGGAACGTATAATATCCGGGCTGAACGGATAGAAGATGCAATTTCTGACAAGACCAAAGCGATTATGGTTCCGCATACGCTGGGGAATCCAGTTGATCTGGACACCATTATGAAACTGGTGAGAAAATATGATCTCTGGTTCATCGAAGACAATTGTGATGCTCTTGGTTCACGGTACCAGGGAAAACTCACCGGAACATTTGGGCACATATCCACATGTAGTTTCTATCCTGCCCACCATATAACAATGGGTGAGGGGGGTGCTGTATGCACAAACGATCCCTTACTCAAGAAAATAATTGCCTCATTCCGTGACTGGGGTCGCGACTGTTGGTGTGATCCTGGCTGTGATAATTCCTGCAAAAAACGTTTTGACTGGCAAATGGGAGATCTCCCTAAAGGATACGATCACAAATACATCTATTCCCACATCGGGTACAATCTCAAGGTTACCGATATGCAAGCGGCAATCGGGGTTGAGCAAATCAGGAAGTTGCCGGGTTTTATCAAGAGACGAAAAGAGAATTTTATTGCACTTTATCAAGGGCTGAAAAAATACGAGAACACTTTGATTTTTCCTCGTACAACACCGCATTCAGATCCCAGTTGGTTTGGCTTCCCGATTATTGTCCGGGAAGATGCCCCGTTCAAGCGCGAGGATATTGTTCGATACCTTGAAGATCACAAGATCGCTACACGAATGCTCTTTGGAGGAAATCTCCTGAAACAACCGGCGTATACGGATATGAAATGCCGGGCTCCGGGTGCTCTTGTCAACACCGATCTCGTGATGGATAATTTGTTCTGGATAGGAGTGTACCCGGGGCTGTCACGGGAGATGCTTGATTATATAATTTCCACGGTTGGCGCATTTTTTAACCGGGTTTGATTGTCTTCATTGAATATTGGTGGCGAGAAAGCAGGTGAAACAATGACAGAAAACTCTCAAAATCATGAACCTCTGGTAAGTATTTGCATCCCTGTATTTAACGGGGAAAAAACGATTCGAAAAACAGTAGACTCTGTCATCAACCAGACTTATAAAAATCTGGAGATTGTTATCGTTGATAATTGCTCAACGGATTCTACTGTTAAAATTGTTCAGGAATTCAAGGATTCCCGGATAAGACTTATCCTGAATGATATTCATTTTCCTTGTGGCGAATATAACTGGAACCGATGTTTCCAGTATGTTCATGGGGAATTTATGGCAATATTTCACGCCGATGATATTTACCTGCCGTATATGGTTTTACGTCAGATAGAAACGTTCAGAATTTTTCCGTCGGTTGGGGCTGTTTTCACTCAGGGAAACATTATCAATGAATATGATGAGATAATTGGAAAATTCAGACTCCCTTCTATGATTGAGGGGGGTAAACCGATTAGTTATCTGCAATTAATTGACGCATCGCTTGAATATGCGGATTTTTTACCCACCCCAAGTGCGATGCTTCGACGAGAAATATACGACAAATTCTCACCATTCAGATATGATCAATTTGGTTCTGCATCTGATTTTGACCTTTGGCTAAGAGTAGCAGCATGTGCACCGATAGTCATTCTGGATGAGAAACTGATGAATTATCGTGTCAGTAAAACACAAGGAACAAATAAAATTAACCGCTTGAGAACTCACGAATCAGATTTTTTTAAGGTAATGGATTTCCATATCCGTCAAAATAAAGATACAACGAAAATTTCAGCAAAAGCGATGAAAAGTTACGAACTCTCCCGATTTGGCGATCAATTAACCTGTGTCCGAAATGCATTCCAAAAAAGGGATTGGACCGAATTCAAAGACCAAATAAAACGCATACCCTGGACAAAATATTTCAAAATATTGATCCAAAATCCAAAGATGATTTATATGAAATTCCGGCTTTACTCCTACTTTAAAATTTTCAAGGTTTAGAGATGAGGTGTCGTGTTTTCAAATCAATGACTTTCATTTCCCACATCTATCTTGAAAAAACTATGTACCCCGGTTCACAACACCCCGCTCGGCTAGATCACACCCATCTCGGATAACCGGGCCGGCAAATATTTCTTCGTCACAAAGTCCAACCCTCTCGCCGCAAACGCCTGCTGTTCTGACTTCAGCCCAAGTTCAAGCTGCAAATTGATCTGCTTCTTCCAGTAATCCGTCGCAAACCGTGGATCAGTAAGTTCGGAATTCAAAGCCTCGACATCTTTCTCAGACAACTTGTCCGAAGGCAGGTTGTAATCCCGGATGTCGCTTGGCTGCAACCCGAGGAACTGCGCCTTCGGGGTTGCGAGGATCTCGGACATATGCGCACTCTTGATCGCACCATAGGCAACCGACGCATAGATCCGGTACGACCACGGGTCGCCATCGGTAAAGACGAGAATCGGCAGGTTCCAGGTCTGGCTGATCCGGTTGAGCAGCCTGCGCGTCGACCGGGCCGGCTGGCCCTTGAGGTGGAGGAGGATTGCGTTGTGCTCCTCGTCAAACCCATTCTCAATAAGCCGGTCGTACATACCACCAGTTTCCATGGCGATGACAAATTTTGCATCGTGATCGACCAGTTCAAGGTTCTCCACATTGTTCGGGATAGAATACCCGGCAGATCCCACATCGTCCTGGCAGTGGATCATCTTTAAGCCCCTCCGGGTCGGCTCCCGGATCCGCATCGGGCCATAGATGCTCGCACCATTTTCCTCGGGCCGGAGGTGGAAACCTTCGCGCGGCACATCGGAGATGATCTCGAGGTCTTCGACAAGGAAGTTACTCTCGTCCTGCGCGCCAAACTTCGCGCGCTTCCAGCCCTCCGAGATGTAATACATTTCTCTTAATGTTGAGGACCGGTTCTCGATGAGCTGCTGCTTGACAAAACCGATTACGTAAGCCATTTTCAGGAGATGCGTGGCGCTCTTTGCCGTCGCTGCGGTGCGCAGGCTCTCCTTGTCACCATACTTCCAGACCTCGCTCGCATCGTCATACTCAATGTTGTATTTTGTACGGGTGGGAAGCGAGATGGAGGGGATCTCCCCGGATTTCATCTGGTCGTACCAGGCTGAGGCGATTCCCATGAGCGCTTTCATCGACCGTGCATCGAGTTCCTCTTTAGACATCGAGATCCACCACCATCTTCTTGGTATCCTCTATCCCGCGGATGTCGAGCATCCCGCCGCCTTTGCCGGTGTACGTGACACGCCAGACAATCTGTTTCGGGATTGCAATTTTCCAGACTTTCGTGAACTGCCCGTCCATCTCGGTTGAGAATGCGGGGGGCATTTCAGCGTCTGCCGCGGTGTCCGTGGAAATATCGTAGACCGAGATCTCGACATCGTGGCCTGTGTAGTTATTCAGTTCGATGGTCACTTTCCCGTCCCGGGTCCATTTCTTGGCGATCAGCTTGCGCATCAGCCGGCCTTCAATGGGAGTCGTATCGACCACCGGCTTTTCCACAATCTCGCTCACCTTTACCGCGATCTCCGGGATGACTGCACAGACCGCCCGCGCCCGGTCCTCCGCGAGCTTGTTCCGGTCCCTGCGCGAGAGGAAGGTCTTGAGTTCCCGGCCGAGTTCCTGCAGGGCGAGCACGATCTCTTTTTCGATCTCCGGGATGCTCGCAATCGCGTCCTTGCTCTCACTCGTAAAGGGTACATTTGTCGATGCGACGTGGACAAGGATCAAAACCGGCCCCAGCGGGAGGCCCTGCTGGGAGATGTTGTATGACTTCCAGTTGACATTTGAGACGCATTCGGTGATGGCGCAGGCTCCCTGCTGGTACATGAGCGGGACACGGTTCGCGAACCTGAGGATCGTCGCGTTCCCTTCGGGCGGAAGCCGGCCGCCATACCCGATTGCCGCCTCGACCACGAACGGGTGGCCGGAGTAAACCGAGCTCGGGCGTGTGCGTGCCGAGACAAAGTCCATCTGGAACTCCTTGTCCAGACCGCGCCGGATCAGGTCTTCACCGATGGGAGAGAGGCACTGGGTGGTTGGCGGGGCGGGCACGGCCACCGACTGCATCGCGGCGAGCAGGTTTTTCTGTTCCTCCGCTGAGAGCCCTTTTACGTTTGCGGTCTGTTTGAGACCGGATATATCGCACATCTCCTGTGCGGTCTTTTTTCCGACCCGGGAAAAACCGTTGACCAGAAAATCGATGAGCTTCTCATCGCTTGCGGCAGCCATCCTCTTGAGCTGCCC
>Ga0209098_1000777_pt1 | contig 33130 bp, 35 predicted proteins | sample AD_JPNHW1_MetaG_FD_184429 | JGI IMG/M metagenome (GOLD analysis project Ga0209098, IMG submission 184429) | Active sludge microbial communities of municipal wastewater-treating anaerobic digesters from Japan - AD_JPNHW1_MetaG (SPAdes) (version 2) | ecosystem: Engineered > Bioreactor > Anaerobic...
GAGGAGATGCGGCAGGCGCTCTTACGGGAGGGTGCCCTCGACAGTTCGCTGAAAGTCCGGCGCGAAGGCGCGGAGCTGATCCTGCCGGTTCTCGCGGAGCGCGAAGGCGCGGCGTGGTATGAGTTCGCGCCGCACCCGGGTCAGAAGCCCCTGCCCCGGCACGAGCTCGTGGGGGGCATCGCGATCATGCAGGATGATGATCCTGCCGGGGCAGAGGTCCTGCTGGCCTCGCGCCCCTCGCTCCACACGGTGGTCTTTTCTGAGGGCGAGGTGCATGGCGAGTACCGGACCCGCGAGTTCTCGGTCCTTGCCGGGGAGCCAACGACCCGGACGCAGGTGACCGAGCACGGCCACCATTTCGTGGTGGATCTTGCCGGCGCCTACTTCTCGGCCCGGCTCTCCACCGAACGGCAGCGGATCCTTGCGCAGGTGCAAACAGGCGAGCTCGTGCTCGATATGTTCGCCGGGGTCGGGCCGTTTGCGATCACGCTTGCCGCCCGGGCGGGTTGTGTGGTGGCTTCCGATCTCAACCCGAAAGCGATCGAACTGATGCTAAAGAACCTTGCTCTGAACCGGGCAAGAAACGTGCTCCCGGTGCTTGCGGATGCCCGGCATCTCGACCGCATCCTTTCGTGGCCTTTTGACCGGGTCGTGATGAACCTCCCGCTCTCCGGTACAGAATTTTTATCTGAGGCGTTCCGGCTCGTCAAGCCCGGCGGGACGATCCATTTCTACTCGCTCGTCTCCGAAAAAGGGGAACACACCGCCCGGATCCAGGAACTCGGCGGGACGGTGCTCGCGGAGCGGGAAGTGCGGTCGTACTCCCCGGGGCAGTGGCACGCTGTGTACGATGTGCGGGTTGGGGAGTAATGGGGAATACGAAAATCAATTAACCAACAACACACACGGACGTTGTTCCAGATCTCAGAGTAAAACTGATTTCCCATCAGCACTTCGATCTCCGGTTTGTGTTTCAGGCTGTCAAAGAACATTTTTCTCTTCTCAGTGGTGTCATTTTGATCGGCAACAAAAAACCTGATGAGTACAGATTTTTTCCGGCTATTGAACTGGTAGCCAGACCCCTTTTGTAAGTATACAGCGCATTTTCATTTCGCGCAGAGACATCATGGAACAAAGGCAGCTTTTCTTCATGCATTTTATCGAACATCCTCTGGAAAAATTTCTGTATTACACCGGTCATTGCTTTCCCCGTTGGACGTGAACCCCGATTTTTCTGAGCATACCTAAGCGTTGTAATGCGAACGTGATCGGGAAATATTTTCTAATTGAAGAATTGATGTTCAACTAATGACAGACCGGCAGAAAAGATACGAAGAATTGGTCATTCTCCGCAAACAATGCAGTCTGTGTCAGCCGGATCTCGTGAATCCCCAGCTCGTGAACAAAGAGTACGATTGCGATGAAATCGGTGCATGGAGCCAATGGTACGGAAGCCTTGATGCAAAGATCATGCTCATCGGTCAGGACTGGGGGAACATGAAATATTACAACGATTTTCTGGGAAAGGACAATCCCGACAATAAGACCATGAAAAAGCTGATATTATTATTTGAATCGATTGGCGTTCCCATCAAAAAACCATATCAGGAAAAAAACGGTCTTCTCTTTTTTACCAATACCGTTCTATGCCTGAAGGATGACGGGCAGATGAGTAAGTCGGTCAAAGAAAAACATTGCCGCTTGTGTGCGACACGGTTTCTCAAGCCGCTCATCGAAATAATACAACCGAAAATACTGATTGCCCTGGGAAGGCCTGCCTTCAGGGAAGTCTGTCATATCTATAATCTTCACAGATATTCTGCCAGAAGTTCACGGGAGCTTGTGGAAATCCCCGTAGGAATCCGGATCAGGGATGACATGACCGTCTTTCCTGTGGTCCACTGTTCCGGTCTCGGCTGTCGCAACCGGAATTTCAGCCTGCAATTAAGCGACTGGAAAAAAATCCGGCAGAAGATGCTCGATGAAAAGATCGTTTGAAACTCACACGACCTCGATAAAAAAAATATTCCCCGATTCCTGAAACAAAGGCCCCGGAATCGTACCCATGAAGGTTGATTACCAATGAGATACGATATTTTGTCTCATGGTGCACCCGGCAAGAATCCTCGTTCTTGGTGCCGGCGCGGTGGGACTTCCCCTGGCCGCCAAATTGTCCCGGGTTGCGGACGTTGTCGCGGTGGCACGGGAGCGCTATGCCCGTGCAATCACCAGCCAGGGCCTTGTGATCAGCGGTGCATGGGGCACGGAATCCGGCCACTTCAGCTGTGTCAGCGAACTGGCCGGAGAAGCGGATTTCGATTATATCCTGATCACCTCGAAATCGCAGGATACCGAAAGCATCTGCCGGCTCTACAAAAACCTGATCGGATCCTGTGAGGTGGTCAGTTTCCAGAACGGGATCGGGAATGAGGAGACGATCGCCCGGTACTCCGATCGTGTCATCGGCGGCGTTGTCCTGACCGGATTTGTCTGGGAAGGAGACCGGGCAATCCGCGTCACGGCCAATGCAGGACCCATGCAGATCGGCCGGTTCCCGGAAGGGTCTGATGCCGGCGTCTCCGGTCTTGCCGAGATCATGACCCGGGCTGGCATTCCCGTTGAGACCACGGATCGCATCAAAGGCAAGCTCTGGTCAAAGAACTTAATCAACTGTTCCTTGAACCCGCTCAGTGCCATCACGGGGGTCACGTACGGAAAACTCAAAGAGCCCTCCAGCTGGCAGATCATCGACACCCTGGTCCGGGAGATCTACACCGTTGTCCAGGCAGATGGCATCAGCCTCCAGTGGCCTGATCCAGACTCGTTTCTCGGGTACCTGCACGGTGCCCTGATCCCCGTGATGACCAGCCACACCTCGTCCATGCTGCAGGATATTTTGCACGGGCACCCGACCGAGATCGATTACCTGAATGGTGCGGTCGTCTCGTCCGGCAGACGACTCGGGATTGCCACCCCCTGCAATGCCGTCATCTCGGACCTGATCCGGTTCCGGGAGTCTCTTGCGGCCGGCCCGGTTGAGTTGCCGCACTGACCGCAAGCGCATGCTGCCGCTTTTTGTATCGCCCAGTCATATTCCCCCTCTGCGTATGCGGTTTTAAAGCGCGGACTTTTTTCTTATGAAATGCATACAGGTTGAGTATGGATACGGGTATTTTCGAGAGCCTCCTCACGCTCTTCCAGATGATATGTGTCATCATGATCTTTGCGTACCTGTTCACCCGGAGCCGGTACTTCATTGAAGTGTTCGAGCACCGGGCCACCCTTGTCACCAAGATCATCCTTGTTGTCTTTTTCGGTCTGATCTCCGTGTACGGGTCGATCAGTAAGATCGGCCTGTACGGGGCGGTCATCAATGTCCACGATCTCGGGCCCATCATTGCCGGTCTCGTCTGCGGGCCGTTTGTGGGTGTGGGGGCGGGGATCATCGGCGGGGTTTTCCGGTTCACGCAGGGGGGGCCGTACATGTATGCCGCCGCCCTTGCCACCGTCGTTGCCGGTCTTTTAGGCGGCCTCGTCTACCTTGCCTATAAAAAAGAGTTCATCTCCACGAAAAAAGCGGTTCTCTATGCCTTTTTCATCGAGATCGTTGTCACGGTCATGCAGATCGCAATGGCGACCCCCGCAGCACAGGTCGTCAATGTTGCCCTGTTTGTGGCCCTCCCGATGATCATCATCGTGTCCGTGGCCGTCTTCATCTTCTCGAAGATCATCCACAACATCCTTGACGAACGGAAGCTCATGGCCGAGAAAGAGAAACTCGAGTCCGAGATGGCGCGGAAGAACGCGGAGCTCCAGATCGCAGCCGAGATCCAGAAGAACTTCCTTCCCGAGACCCTCCCCCATACCGAAGGGTTCGATATCGCGGCAAAGAGTATTATGGCAAAGGAGGTGGGCGGGGATTTCTTTGACGTGATACCGCTTGAGGTGATGCCCATCAACTCGTCCCGGACCGGGATCATGATCGCCGATGTCTCCGGAAAAGGAGTGCCTGCCGCCCTCTTCATGGCCTTGTCCCGGATCGTTGTACGGGTTACGGCAACCTGGTTCAAGAAGCCCTCCGAGGTGATCTCGTTTGCCAACCCCATCATTGCGAACAACTCAAAGACCGGCATGTTCGTCACCCTCTTTTACGGGATCATTGACAAAGATGCCGGGACGCTCACCTACGTGAATGCCGGGCACAATCCCCCGATCGTGTTGCGGCAGAAGACCGGGGAGATCGAGGAGCTCGCCCTGACCGGTATGGCAGTTGGTGCCATGGATGATGCCGCGTATACGCAGGAGGAGGTGCCGCTCGCGGTCGGGGATATCCTGGTCTTGTACACGGACGGCATCACGGAGGCACAAAACGAGAAGGAAGAGATGTTCGATGTTCCAAGGCTCATTGAGACGATCCGGAACAACCGCAACGCCTCCTCACAGGTCATTGCGGATGAGATCATCCGCTCCGTCTTCTCGTTTTCTGATACGCAGCCCCAGTTTGACGATATCACCCTGATGGTGGTGAAGGTCACCTGAAGAGCCGGTGAGCGGCACACCCAGGGTGAACGGGCCGGATGCCGGTATCACCCGGTAGCCGGCAGAGGAGAGAACCCTGAGAATCTTTTTTTTAACGGTGCTCTGTTGAAATCAAAAACAAAATGTACCGACGACCGAAAGATCTAAGGCACAAACCCCCAACAACATCCATCCTCGCTCCCTTCAAGGATTACCGAAACCAGCACTACCGGGAGTTCAACAGCGATCTCAAAGATCGAAGATTCCTAATTCAGACAATAGAAATCGCTAATAAAATGATTGTCTGTAACATTCACAGATTCTTACAATTTTTCATTGGGAGTGGTTCGTACAGAACAAATTTTGGTTAATCTGTCGATTTTTATTTCGAGTGTAAGGAATAATTGACAATTTACAAAATAAAAACAAATAATTCATATAATAACCATTTTTAATATTCGGGTCATGTTTTGGTATCATAAAAGGGATGTTGAACATTACTGCACAGTTGAGATCGAATGTCCCTATTGTGGATCAAAGACCGTTGAAATTATGAGAGAAGTTCAATTCTCTGTTATATCCCTCATTTTTGTTTATTGGACCTCTTGGCCATTTGTAGGCAAATGTGAATCGTGTCATGAAATTATGGATATCAAGGATCAACAATCCGTTATTGATTGTCTCCGGACGGAAGGATATAAAATAATTCCCTCTTATTGGAAAAGAAATATTATTTCGTTACTTACAATCCCGGTTATTGGAATTTTTGCGATCTGCGGTTTTTTTATTGTCTTGTCGGCAATTGGAAGATCAATCACATAATCATGAGGGTACATTACTTTCAAAGGGAGCAACTTGTTCTTAGCTCTGCCGTTAACTTAGGATTTCAACAGAGCCTTTAACAGTACAAGCCCACGAAGATCGATCCCATGTGCGGGTTTTAATGGCCCATGAAACGGATCTGATTATTCACTAGTGAGGTGGGATCGTTTGGATAACCCGTGGAAACCCGCATGTATTGCCTGTGCTGTGCTGTTCGTGATCGCGCTTGCCCTCGGCATAAGCGGGGCATTTTGCAGCCTCTCAGGATCATCGCTCTTCAGTTCAACCGTGAGTAAGGAAGCAACCGCCCAGAACGCGGTGAATTTCATCGGCGCGAATTACCTGGCGAGCGGGGTCTCGGCCCGGCTTGCCGGTGTGACCGAAGAGAGCGGGGTGTACAAGGTCGCGATCGAGTATTCCTCTGTCCAGGGACGACAGGTCTCGTCCGTGTACCTGACGCATGACGGGAAGCTCCTCTTCCAGAATGCGTACCCGATGACGGCCACGACAGCGGCTGCCTCGACAAAGAAGACGGTAGCGGAGAGTTGTGCGGAGCAGGTAAAAGCCGAGTCTTCGGTTCTTGAGGTGTTTGTGGTCTCGTACTGTCCGTACGGTACGCAGACGCAGGCGGTGCTTGCCGATGTCGTGGCGGGCGTGCCGGAGCTGGAAAAGAATATCCGGGTCCGGTATATGGGCGGGGTCACGGACGGCACGGTCTGGTCGATGCACGGCACAACAGAAGCGGCCGAGAACCTCAGGCAGATCTGCATCCGCGAGGAGCAGCCGGAGGCGTACTGGAAGTACATCTCCTGCTTCCTCAAATCCTCATCATCGGGTGAATGTGTCACCACCGCGGGTATCGACCGGGCAAAGCTCGACAGCTGTGTTACGGACCCGGCCCGGGGAATCACGTATGCCGAGAAGGATTTCGCCAGTGAGGAGTCATACGGCGTGACAGCTTCCCCCACGCTCTTCCTGAACGGCAAGAGAGTCAGCGAGTTCAATTTCGGCGGCCGGAATCCGGAAGCGGTGAAGACGCTCGTCTGCTGCGGGTTCACCAACCAGCCCGGTGCCTGTGCAACACGCTTGAGTAATCTCTCGGCAAGTGCATCACAGGGCAGCTGCTAAACTTTTTTTTTTGAATAATTTTTTTAATTTTCACGGCTTTGACCGGAGGGGTTGTGCCGGATTTTTTTTAACAAACCATCTTCAACATTTTTTTTTGAACTGAACAATTTCTAGCCGGTCAGGAGATTTTTTTAAAAAGAGCTGATGGCAAGTCGATCTTCGGGATTGGCGAGATCTCAGATCCCGAAAATCTGAAGGCTGGCAGGGGCCGACCTTCAGGTTTGAAAACCCTCAGCATTCTCATGTCTCGTCTCTCAAGAGACCCGGCGTTTTGCTCGCTCCACGTACCGGGATCGTTGATGTAATGAGAGCCAGAACCTTGCTCAGGGTGCTGGACGAAAAACTCCTGCGAAGGGGGAGTGCGGAGGGATGCCCTGATTTTCCGGAAGTGGCCCCTCGAGGTACGGTCATGGACTGTTCTGGGTCAGCACCCTGTCCAGCAGATCGAACCGCTTGAGGCATGCCACATATTCCGCAACCTGGTAATAATTTTTCAGGTCCTCTTCATCCAGGCCACGGAACGCACAGAGTTCATCCCAGAGCAGGCTGCTCCCCTCAACCATGAAGTACGCCGAGTGGAGCTCAACAGCCGCGATAATGGCGTTTCCCCGGAATATTTCATCCTGGTTCTCATACAGGTATTTTCCCCTCCCGGTATTATCGATGAGGAAGCCGGACACTTCCGGGATTGTACCCGCCGGCATCTTTCTTGCGTGGCACTCGTTGGAGAGGATGTTATCCTCAACAACCTCGCGCAGGGAATCAGCAGGGAGTTCCCGCACGGGATATTTTTTCGTGAGATACGAACAGATTGCGGAACCGGTCTTTTTATTGGGGCGCAAGCCGGGACGGTAGGTTGCAGCCACGTCTTTCCATTGCCGGACAAGTTCGGGGGTTATTTTACGGGTGAGCATCGGTAACTACGTATGTGCCGGGATAGTATTAACGGGTTTTTTATCCCCTATCGTACGCGGGTGGTATCGGAAAAATCCAAGGGAGACCGGTATCCCCACCTAAAAAAAGAAAAAATTACTCCACCGGCACAAACTTCGTGCCATAGTGGATGATGCCGCTCTCGCCATCGGTGGCGATCTTGCGGAAGACGCTTCTGACCCGCATGCCGATCTTTGCCACCTTCGGGTCGCAGATGATCTGGGTGGTCATCTGGGGGCCCTCGTCGAGCTTGATGATGGCAAGCACGTACGGCCCCGGGGAGGCGAAATGGTCGGGCTCGGTCTGGATCACCGTGTAGGTGACGACCGTCCCGAACCCTGCGAACTGGTGATCCACGATCCTGCCGTTCCTGCGGCAGTCGGGGCAGAAGGTTCGCGGGGGGAAGAAGTGACGGCCACAGGTCGTGCACTTTGTGCCGATCAGGTTGTACCGCTGGGGAATCTTTCTCCAGAATCGTGCAACGGTCATCTTACACCCTCCCGAGGATGTGCACGGCAACGGTGGCACCGGTGCCGCCCACGTTGTGGGTCATACCGATCTTCGCGTTCTCGACCTGCCGCCTGCCCGCCTCGCCGCGGAGCTGCTGCACGATCTCGTACACCTGCTTGATGCCGGTCGCCCCGACCGGGTGGCCGCAGGACTTGAGGCCCCCGCTCGTGTTGACCGGTATTGTGCCGCCAAGGGCAGTCTCGCCGTCAGCGGTGAACTTGCCGGCGGTGCCTTTCTTGCAGAACCCGAGGTCCTCGATCGCACAGATCTCGGCGATCGAGAAGCAGTCATGGACCTCCACCATGTTGATGTCCTTGTGCGTCAGCTTCGCCATCTTGAACGCCCGCTGCCCTGCGGCAACCGTGGCATCCATGGTCGAGATGTCGCGCCGGTCGTGGAGCGCAATCGAGTCGCTCGCCTGCGCCGTTGCCAGCACCTTGATGGGCGTGTCCGTGAACTCGCGGGCACGGTCGAGCGGGGCCACAATGACGGCTGCCGCCCCATCGGTGATGGGTGAGCAGTCGAAGAGCCGGAGGGGCTCGGCCACCATCGTGGACTTCAGCACGGTCTCAAGCGTGATCTCCGAGGGGAACTGGGCGATGGGGTTGCGTGCGCCATTGAAGTGGTTCTTCACGGCCACCTGCGCCAGCTGCTCGCGGGTCATGTGGTACTTGTGCATGTAGTCCTGGGCGATCATCGCGTACAGGCCGGGGAACGTTGCGCCAACGAATCCTTCCCACTCGCGGTCCGCTGCGCCGGTGAGGGCATCGGTGCTCGCGCCGGGCTCGACATCGGTCATCTTCTCGACGCCGGCTGCGACCACGATATCTTCCATACCGCTCGCGACCGCAATGACGGCCTGCCGGAAGGCAAGACCGCCGGATGCGCAGGCAGCCTCGACTCTTGTTGCGGGGATATGGCGGGTGGCCATACCCGCGTAGTCCGCGATGAGGGCCCCGATGTGCTCCTGCTCGATGAACCGGCCGGCACTCATGTTGCCGACATACATGGCATCGATCTTCTCGCCCGACATCTTCGCGTCCTCAAGAGCAAGCGATCCTGCCTCGACAAAGAGGTCGCGGAACGACCGGTCCCAGTGCTCGCCGAACTTGGTGCATCCTACACCGATCACTGCTACGTCTCTCATACCTGCATCACCAGTTTTCCCTTGTGTTTTGCATACCGGGCATAATCCAGGTAGATGGGGTCCTTGAGGAGTTTCTCCACGCTGGGTGCTGCCTCACGGTTGATCTTGGTCATGATCGCGTCGGTCACTTCGATGTCGAAGGCATCGCTCCCGGCACCCGAGCCGAACGAGCAGACAAAGATGGTGTCGCCCGGTTTCGCAATGTCGAGCGTTGCGGCAAGGCCGATCGGGGACGCGCCCGAGTAGGTGTTGCCAAGGCGCGGAACCGCAAGGCCCGGCGTGATCTGCTCCTTGGTGAAGCCGAGATCCTTTGCCACCTTCTGCGGGAACTTGGCGTTGGGCTGGTGGAAGACCGCGTACGTGAAGTCTTTCGGGGTCTTCTTGGTCTGCTCAAAGAGCAGGTTGCTTGCGCCCTTCACGTGCTTGAAGTAGCCGGGGTCGCCGGTGAACCTGCCGCCGTGGCGGGGATAGTTCTGCCCTTCCCGGCGCCAGAAGTCGGGCGTGTCGGTGGTAAACGAGCAGGTGTGGTGGATGGTTGCGATCGGGTCATCGTTGCCGATGATGAAGGCTGCTCCGCCCGCTGCTGCCGTGTACTCGAGCGCATCGCCCGGCGCACCCTGCGAGACATCCGACCCGATGGCAAGCCCATACTTGATCATCTTGCTCGCGACCATGCCCATGCAGGTCTGGATTGCGGCCGTGCCCGCCTTGCAGGCAAACTCGTAATCCGCTGCGGTCATGTTCGGGGTGGCCCCGATGGCTTCACCCACGGTGCAGGCCGTTGGTTTCACGGCATAGGGATGGGACTCGCTGCCTACGTAGACAGCGCCGATCTCCTTGGGGTCGACCTTCCGGCGCAGCAGCGCATTGCGTGCCGCTTCGACAGCAATGGTTGCAGCGTCCTCGTCCATGTCGGGAACGGACTTCTCAAAAACGCCCAGACCGCCCGTGATATCGGAGGCATTGCCGCCCCATACCCGTGCGATCTCCTCGACCTTGATCCGGTATCTCGGTATGTATGTACCGTAGGTAATGATGCCTACCATTTTTTCTCCCTCAGGGTACTCACGATTTTGTCGACATCCATGCTCGTGCAGAAGACGGTGATGCGGTCCTTCTCCGCCATCTTTGCCACGATGGGGTGGACGTCAGGGGCATCGATCCCCTGCAGTACCACGCACCGGGGCTTGAACGGCGTGACGCGGATCGCCACCATCGGTGATTTGCCGGTCGAGACGTTGGTGAAGACCAGCGCCCGTTCCGTGCTCCAGCCGTAAATGCGGTTGAACTCTGTGCTTGAGAGCTGCATGATCGCGTTCAAGCTGTTGACCACCGTGTAGCCGAAGATGTGCTGGTCAGTTGCCCCGCAGAGCAGCGTGCACCCGATCGCATCGGTAAATTCCGTCAGCGAGACCGGGTTCTCGTACTCGTGGAGATCGTAGATCACGTCATCCTCGACATTCGAAAAGAGCATGGTTGCAAATTTGTGAATGTGGGTGCCGCCTGCTTCCTCGTCAATTGCAAGGATCGCGTCGACAATCTTGCCGACCACAGCGGTGCCGGGACTCTTCCGCCTGCCACTCTCGTAATCACTGATGACTGACGGGGAGACCCCGAGACGATCCGAGAGTACTCCCGGCGCGATCTCGAAGTTCATGCGCCACTTCTTCAGCGCATGTCCCGGTGAGTCCGACAGCGTAATTTCGCCTGCCATCTTCTCGGCAAGCTGGTTTCGCAGACCGGATTTCATGCTCATAACCAAGGAGCCCGGGCGTTATATAATTAACGAACCCGATTTCGACACAAAGCGAACCACGACGGGGACAATCACCAGAAGCAACTCATAAATAATAAGCAACTCAATTCTGGTAATCATGATACCAGCGGAAGATCTCCAGTGCCTCAAGGCGATCGCGGTGCGGGGTGGCTGCCGCGGCCCGGTCTTTGTCTCCACCTTAAGTATCGGCGAGATGCTCGGGATCAGCCAGCAGACGGCCTCGCGCCGGCTCAAAGGTCTTGAGACCGGGGGGTTCATCACCCGGACCCTTGCAGCGGACGGCCAGCACGTGACCGTGACAAAGACCGGTGAAGAGGTGCTGAGGAAGGAGCACCAGGAATACAACCGGATCTTTGCCGAAGGCGGCAAGAGCTACCAGCTGAGCGGTGCCGTAGTCAGCGGGATCGGCGAAGGAAAATACTACATGAGCCTCGGGCCGTACAAGGAGCAGTTCGGTGCGGCGCTCGGCTTTGAGCCCTACCCGGGCACCCTCAATATCCGTCTCGCGCAGTCGAGCCTGCCGGTGAGAAAGAAGCTCGACAGCCTTGACTGGACCCGGATCAAGGGGTTCTCCACTGATGGCCGGACATTCGGCGATGCCCGGTGCATCCCGTGCCGGATCGGCACCATCAAGTGCGGGATCGTGGTGCCCGGCAGGACCCATTACCCGGACGATCTCATCGAAGTGATTGCCCCCCTTGCCCTGCGCCGGAAGCTCGGTGTCGAGGACAATGACAGCATCAACGTTGAGGTGGGCTGACGTGATGGATGCGGCGCTCCAGGCGCTCAAAGACGGGAAGTTCATCCTGCTCTATGACTTCGATGATCGGGAGAAGGAGACGGACTTTGCGATCCGGTCCGATGCGGTCACGTACAAACATATCCTCCAGATGCGCAAGGATGGCGGCGGCCTGATCTGCACGGCCGTCCACCCGGTGGCGGCGCAGCGGCTCGGCCTCCCGTTTGCAAGCGATGCCCTGCGGGCGATCGCGGTTGCGGAGCGCGAGGGCGACATCCCGTACGACCGGAAGAACCATTCCTCGTTCTCGCTCTGGGTGAACCACCGGAACACCTTCACCGGCATCACCGACCGGGACCGGGCGCTCACCGTGAACGCGATCGCCGAGCAGGTGAAGCTGGCGCTCAATGGCGGCACCGTGAACTTCCACGAGACCTTCCGTACCCCGGGCCACATGGCGCTCCTGCGTGCCGCGGACGGGCTGCTCGATGTCCGGCACGGCCAGACCGAGCTCTCGATCGCCATGGCCGAGATGGCGGAGATCACCCCCTCGGTCACGATCTGCGAGATGCTGGACGATGAGAGCGGGTATGCCCTCTCCAAAGAGGATGCGAAGCGCTACGCAAAGAAGTACAACCTGGTCTTTGTCGAGGGGCCGGACGTGCTGGAGCGCTGGGAGCGGGAGAAGAAAGACCGGAGACCGGCGCCCCGCACTCCCTGATAGCCCGCAAGATTCTTTTTTCTCAACCTTTTTCCTCCCGTACGCAGATGATCTTGCATCCATGACGGCGTTACAGCATCCGCCGGAATACCGGAAATCCAAAGATGCGGGAGAACTCTGGAGCGCCATTGAGATCGATGCCGCTCCGGAACGGGTGTGGGAGATCCTCACCGGGTTTGCCGCGTACCCGGACTGGAACCCGTTCATCCGGCATATCCGGGGCGATCTCGTTGAGGGCAAGCAGATCACCGCAGACCTCCGCCCGCCTGGATCGGGCGGCATGACGATTCGCCCGGTCCTCCTCGCCGTGAACCCGCCACGGGAACTCCGGTGGAGAGGCCATCTCTTCATGCGGGGATTGTTTGACGGCGACCACGTCTTTGAGATCCAGCCCCGGGGAGCGCACGGTTGCCTGTTCATCCAGCACGAATACTTCTCCGGTCTCCTCCTCCCGCTCCTTGAACCGATGCTGAAACACGGTACGGCCCGGGGATTTTTCGAGATGAATGAGGCACTGAAGATCCGGGCTCTCCAATCCCCTGATCTCACCACCTCCCGGATCTGAACGGCACCTTCTTTTAAGGAGCCCGCAGGTTGGGGATTATCTGGCCGCTCCTGAGCACCGCCACATTTCCTTCCCGGGACATTTCACCAGAATTATTACTTTTACCATCCCATGTCTTCTGTATGAACGTCCCGCTCACCGAACTCGACCACCGGATGAACCGGTTCCGGGCCCGGATGGACCGCGACTGCCCGGACTGGGATACTGCGGTCATCACCTCCCCGGTCAATCTCTATTACTTCACCGGCACCATCCAGGATGGCCTGCTGCTCGTTCCCCGGAACGGCGATGCAATCTTCTGGGTCCGGAAGAGTTACGAGCGGGCCGGTACCGAGTCGAAGTTTTCGGATATCCGGAAGATGACGAGTTACCGGGATGCGGCCGCTGCATCAGGACCGCTGAAGAGACAGGTATACCTTGAACTCGATTCCGTGACGCTTGCCCAGTACGGGCGCATGCAGAAACACTTCGCCTTCGAGGGCGTCCTGCCGCTGGATACGCAGGTGCTCATGACGCGGGCGGTAAAGAGCCCGTACGAACTCGCGCTCATGGAGCGGGCGGGCGCGATCCACCGGCACGTGCTCGAAGACTGCGCGCCGGACCTGTTGAGGGAGGGCATTGACGAGGCCACGCTGACCGCGGATCTCTATTCGGTGATGGTGCGGGAGGGTCACCACGGGATCATCCGCTTCGGGATGTTCAACGAGATGCTGCTGGGACAGGTCGGTTTTGGGACCAGTTCGATCTTTCCCATCTGCGTGGATACGCCCGGGGGGATCTCGGGTCTCCACCCCGCGGTGCCGCTGATGGGAAGCCGGACAAAGAAACTGGCAAAGGGCGATCTCGTGGTGATCGATATCGGGTGCGGGGTCGAGGGGTACCAGACCGACAAGACGCAGACCTACATGTTCAGGCAGGCCATCCCGGAGGAGGCGGTTCGGGTACACGAGCAGTGCGTGGCGGTGATCGATGAGGTCTCGTCGCTCCTGAAGCCGGGCGCCATCCCGTCCGCAATCTATGCAACCGTGATGGACGGCCTTGACCCGGCGTTCCGCGAGGGATTCATGGGCTACGGGAACCACACGGTGAAGTTCCTCGGCCACGGGATCGGGTTGTGGATCGATGAACTCCCGGTCATTGCGAAGGGGTTCGACGAACCTTTACAGGAAGGGATGGTCTTTGCGGTCGAGCCGAAGAAAGGGATCAAGGGGATCGGGCTTGTCGGGATCGAGAACACATTCATCGTGACCCCGCAGGGCGGCCGGTCGATCACCGGGTCGCATCCCGGGCTGATGCTGGTACCGTAAAGGCGGGCCAATGCCCCGGATTTTTTCTTCTCTTTTTCATCCCGGTCTTTATCCCGGTTTTTATTCCAATTTTTATTCCGGTTTTCTTGCCCGTACCAGGTAGCCGGTATATCCAGAAGAGAACGTTCCCTCCTGTACCCGGCGCACCAGTTCGTCCCACACACCGGTTGCTTCCGCGGGTGTCAGTGCCCCGGCCTGTGTCATCCGGGAAAGCAGCATCCGAATGTCGAAGACCTTCTCGGCAAGCGAGATCCCGACAATCGTGAGTGTCTTTGGCTCTGCGTGAATCTCCGTACACCCGGCATCACGGAATAGTTCGGCAAGATCCTTACCCACCCGGCCTGAAGCAAAACTGTCGTACCAGAACCGGGTGAGCCGGGCCGCCATCTCCCGGTTGGTTAAGGAGATGGAGAGCGTGTCCCAGTCGTTGTCGAACGCAACGAGCGTTCCCCCGGGCGCCGTGACCCGGGCCAGTTCCCGGATCACCCGTTCCGGTTCCGGGATGTGCTGGAGCACCCGGTCGATCCGGCTGCACGAGAATGCCCCGGCCCGGCAGGGGATTCGCGTGAGATCGCCCCTTATGAGCAGGCACCGGTCCCGGTGGGCGGACGTCCGCTCCGCTGCGGTGGCAAGGAGTGCGGCGCTCGCATCGAGACCGGTAACCCGGGTTGCAGGTGGCAGGATCGAGGCAAGGGCAAGGAGATCGGTACCCGCACCGCAGCCGGCATCGAGCACCCTCCCGGGTTTCGTGTCAGCAATGATCCGGAAACTCTCCTCCTTGATCTCCTTGAAGAACGGGATATCGGAGAGCAGGTCGAGACACCGGGTATACGCCGTGGTGTCGCCCGAGGTGTCCACATCGCGGAAGCCGGCAGCGAGGTATTGTTGAGAGGGTTTGGCGGGATCTGTCATGGGATGTTGCCCTGTCGCATTCCGGTTGGCGTGCCGGAGATGTAAGGTTTTTTTGTACGGTTGGTGTGCCTTGGTTGGAGCGCGTTTGATTTTTACCCGGCCTTTTAAGACCCGGTATGCTAGATCCGATCGCCCCCCTCGTGCACCACCAGTCCCCCACGGGGGACGGGGCGCATCGCGATACCCCTTGAACACTCACTCAACATTATATGGAGAATTATTCCGGTAATTCAGAGACATCGCAACCGGGGGATGCCCACGCGGCGGGGGCGAAAGCCCCCAAGAGCGTAACAAAAAAACAATGCAATTGTGTAGGTTCACCACATTTTGGACAAAAAAATTTCCCATATTCACGTTCTGTTAAGGCACAGGCAGTGATGAAGTGCCCATTCTTACATATTTGAGCCCCACCTTACCCGTTGCCGGCATACATCATTCCAGGCTCCAAAAAAGATTAGATCTTGATCTGCGCCAGCGCATCCCAGGCAATCTTCCGGAAGAGCGACGGATCGATGGTCGGATACTGCTCCTTTGCCTTCAGGATGTCCGGTGTCGGCTCCTTTGCATAGGCCTCGACCCGGTCGAGCGTGTGCTTCGCCGTATCCAGCACCCAGAGATCCCGGGTCTCCTTGTCCACGACATTGATCGATTCGATCCGGACCGAGACAAGGGGCGCACCTGCGGGATCTTTCTGGTAGATGGAGGCCTTGCCGATCACGGCCACGAACTGCGGCGGCTCGATCTTGGCCAGCTGCTGCATCGCCTCAGGCTGGTAACTGCCGGCCATGATGAAGAACGTGCCGGTCGGGTCCACGACCCGGCCCCGGTAGAACATGTTCTGCTCGCCCTGCCGGGTCTTCTCGGTCAGGGTGCCGACAATGAAGATCCGGTTCGAGCGCTCGCCGCTCGGGAGGAGCACGAAGGTGGGGCTCTTCTCGTCCTCGCCATCCTTGAACTGGTACCGGCACTCGCGGAGTTCCGCGGCAAAGACCCGGCGTGCGGGTTCGCGTTCGAACTGGCCTTCGCGGCGGGGTGGCATACCGGCGGGGTTCGCGCTCATGATGGCGCCCCCCCGGCCCGGTTCAGCAGGGCCGTATGATCGCTTGAATTGAAGGTCACAATATCGCATCTGTTCACGAGCACGCGGTTGTCGATCTCCCGGCCGTGGCAGGTGATGTACCGGCCGAGCACCTTGTCCCGCATCTGGAGGAAGACCTCATCCATCCCGAGCGGGTTGTTCTCGGCGATCTCCTGTGCCTGTGCCAGGGTGATCCCGGTCAGGGTCTCAACCACCTCGCGCTGGAGCAGGACATTATGGGTCTTCTCCCCGTCGTCCAGCCAGCCCTTGATCCGGAGATCGTACGCGAACCCCTGCTGGATCTCGTGGACCGGACAGTAGTTCTGGCGCGAGAGGGCACGGTTGCACCCCTCCACCGGGCAGCGCTTGATGATGCCCGAGCCCGGGGCAATATGGACGATCGCGCCGGTCACCGACGCCTCGCCGCCGCTCACCGCAATCTCGCCCTCTTCCTGCAGGATCGTGGCCCCGTTCAGGTTTAAGGAGAGCCGGCCGTTGAACTCGTCCACCTGTGCGTAAAAGATACTGTAGACCGCACCGGGTACCAGTTTCTCCCGGCCGGGCTCCTTCCAGATGACAAACTTGATCGTGCCGGTCTCGTCGCCCAGGAGCCCGGACTGGAGCATCCGTTCGTGGCTGGCATCCCACTCCTGCACGAACTTTGCCCGGATGCCCCCGATGCCCGTGTGGAGATCCCTGATCGGCACCGGTGTGGGAATGAGCGACCGGTCGTCCTCTATCTCCTTGATCGTGGTCCCGGAATGGATCTTCAGGTTCGGGATGCCCTTGAACTCATCCACGACCGCCGATTCGATCCGGTACCAGGAGCCTTCGGCCATCTTCGGGGCGTTCGACTTTGCCCAGACCACGAACCGCAGTGCGCCGGATTCGTCGGCAATGATACCGTTCTGGGCAATCGAGGGGGACGGGGGATTTGACAATGCGACAATCTTTCCCTCGATCGTCACCCAGTCGCCGGGCACACCCTCGGCGATCTTCTTCTCCTCGGTACCGCCGCCTTTCCCGGCGGGTCCGGCACTGCCGCCGGCACCCGGCACCGGGAGGTTGTACTCCTTGGCCAGTTCGCTCGTCACGCTGCGTTCCGCCTCGCTCGGCTGAACATTGAATTCATCCACGAGTCTCTTGAGCTTGCCCTCGATCTTCTTCACATCGGGGGTCTCGCCGCCGCTTGCAAATTTTCGGGAGATTCTGTTTGCTGCTTCGGAATAATCCATCTTCGTACATCTCCAGTGTTATTACCCAAATGGTTCAAGGCATAAGTGTGTCACCATGCGTTGTGAAAGTATTGTTTTGCACCTGAGTTCCCCCTTATAAGAGGCCTGCCATTATCGTGAAGTTTATCACACCCCACAGCTGACTAAATGATACTATGTCTGAAATCACCGCTGACAGCACAATCTACGATCTCCTCAAGGCAAAGCCCGAGGCAACCGAGGCACTCTTCAAGTTCGGCATGGGCTGTGTCGGGTGTGCGATCGCCCGGGGCGAGACCATCCGCGAAGCCGCCGAGGCCCACGGCATCCCGCTCTCCGAGCTCCTCAAGGCACTCAACATCAAGGAATAAATTTTATTTTCTTCTCGTTGCACTCACGGGTGAGTGCACCATCAGCGCGCGATCCGGTGCACACATATCGTTCTGCAGGTATGCATGCATGAACGTCCTGCGCGACATCAGGGCCTGAACGATACTCTTTTTAAAAACCTTACCGGGCAGGCGGGTCGTTCTCGTGCGATCGTTCCCTGACCTGCATCAGTTCCTGCCGTGATGCGCCCGGGAACTTCCGATAGTACGAAGCCACGGCCGGCTCATGGATCATCGTGCAGGACGCACAGTTCCAGATCCTGCCCCCGTGTGCGCTCTCCACCCACTGGCCGAGGCTCTCGTCCTTGCAGGGGTAGAACGGGCAGTAGCAGAAGTCGCAGGCCTGCCCCTTGAAGTGACAGGGATAGTACGGGCACTCCTGCCCGGGCGTCCACTCCACCCAGTGCCCCCCCTCGAACCGGCTGTAGGCAAAGAAGGCAAACCGGCTGAACTGCACCCCGGCATCATGGCGTCCGATTGCCACCGGGATCCCGTAAAGAACCGCATCCCGGACCCGTCTGCCGATCTCCGTTGCCCGGCCGGCGGAGCGGTGCCGGCTCTCGCCTTCCGAGGCCGCGATCACGGCATCGGCGGGTGTGCCGGTCAGCGGAAGACCAAGCCCCGTCAGCGCCTCGGCCTTGGCCTCGGTGGCGACCATGATCGTCTCGAGGAGCGCCGCATCCTCCATACCCTCGGTGCTGGTAACGATGATGGTGATACTCCCCGCGGTCTTTTGGGGTTCGCGCCGGATGCCGGCCGTGACAAAGACCGTGACACAATCGTACTGGAGCACGCAGGCCTGCTGCATGGGAACGGCGGTCAGAAGCCCGAAGGCCTCGGGATCGATCCCGGCGGCCGTGGTCACGAGATCGAGTTCCTTTCCAGGATCTTCGTGATGCCATCCCGGGGATACGGTGTGATTGAAGAGGGTGGCAACCGTCCGGATGCCCCCGTAGAGGCCGGTACTTGCTGCGCGGAACGATCCGCGGATGAAAAGAGTGGGACCTTCGAGATAATATCTCATGCAACAGAATAGCGCGTACGATCTTTGAGTTCCTGCTGCTTGCCGGCGTTCCAGCCGGAGACGTCCTGCAGGTACCCCGTGACCCGGCTGATCTGGGTGACATCATGGGAACCGCACTCGGGGCAGATCGCCTGGCCGCAGAGCGGGCAGTATTCGATCCCCGAGATCACCTCGTGGTTGCAGTGGCAGTGATCGAGGGGGCACATGATCTCCAGGTGGACCTCGCCGCAGTTCGGGCACGGGTTCTCATCAACGATGAGGTGGCAGGTGTGGCACTTGAATTTGCGCTCCGTTTCGGGAATATCGGTCAATCTCTTGTATTTTTCTGCCATTCTCCGTTGATCAGCGGTCCATTCCATAGTATAACATCTCACATGTCCTTAATAAATATTTAGACACTGCAGGTTCAGCCAATCCGCGATCTCTCGCGTATTAATCGGGTATATCCGGATCCAGCCTGATTCTAAAGGTTGTTAATAAATCTTCACCCGTTACCGCACAAACGAAAAGGCGGTTATCGCGGTTACCGGGTCGTTTGCCTCATAGATTGCCCGTCCCACAATAATGCCGTCCACGAGCTTCGCGATGGCACCCGCATCCCCTCCCTGTGCCCCGACCCCGGGCGAGAGGATCTTCCGCGTTCCCACGATCTCACGCAGGATCTTCACGCGCTCCGGCCGGGTGGCCGGGGCGATGATCCCGTCAGCCCCGCAGGTGACGGCCATCTCAGCGATCGTCTCCGCGGTCCCGCCGTGGAAGAAGGTTGTTGCCCCCGGGTGGCTCATCTCAGCCACAACAAAGCATGCGCCCCCGTAATCGGCTGCTACGTCCACGCAGGCCTGCACCGCGTCACTCCCGGTAAAACCGTGGCAGATGATGGCAGAAAAGCCGGCATCGAAGACTGCTTCTGCGATCAGCCGGTTGGTGTTCGGGATATCCGCGACCTTGAAGTCCGCGATCAGCGGCTTGTCGAGATCCTCAAGCTCTCCGGCAATAGAGAGACCTGACGCGAGGATGAGCGGGTAGCCGAGCTTGATGGCATCGAGGTGCGGGGCGCAGGCCTCCGCGATGGCAAGCGCCTTCTTCTTCTCCGTCACATCCAGCGCCAGGATCAGTTCGGTCATTTCGCCAGCCGCTCCATCACGGCTGCTGCGAGCATCGGGAGTGTGATCGTGGCGTCCCCGTACACGGTGACCGCCTGCGCCTCCTCCGTGATCTTGCCCCAGGACCGGGCCTCGTCGAGCGTTGCGCCCGAGAGCCCGCCAAGGTCAGGCCGGTCGCCGGTCAGCTGCACCGCGTAACTGAACCCGTTCGGGGTCATCAGCATGCTCTGGAGGATGAAGTTCTTGGGCACGCCGCCCCCGACTAAGAGCGCCCCGGCCTTCTTGACCGAGAAGCAGATGTCGAGGAGGGCCGGCATGTCGGCGAAGGCGTCCACCGTCACCTTGTTGGTCTGGGAGAAGAGCCAGTACTGGAGGCCGATCATCGAGTCCTGCACGGCCGGGCAGTAGACCGGGATGTTGTTGCGGGCCGCGGTGTGGAGGATACCGGACTTCGCGTGCTTCCCGATATGGGTGAGGAGCCCCGAGATGGAGATGGTGCTCTTTGGTTCGAGCTCGGAGAAGACGCCCTGCATGAACTCCTCGAAGTGCTCGAAGGCCTCGTTGGGCAGGTAGATGTCGTAGATCCGGTTGATCTCATCGTGCCGGAGCTCGATGTCATTGCAGAACGCTGTGCCGTGGAAGTGGTGGCACCCGATCGCCTCGATGATGTCGTGCGTCAGGTTCGCGCCGGTCGAGACGAGCACATCGATGTGTTTGTTCCGTATCAGGTCCGAGACGATCCCGCCCATCCCGGCCGGGACCATCGCGCCGGCGAGGCCGAAGAACTTCGTGGTCTCGGGGTCGCGAAGCATCCGTTCGTAGATATCGGCAGCATGGGCGAGCGATCCGCCATTGTACGCGCCGGCTCGTCCCATTGCCTCTACCAGTTCGTTGACCGTCATGCCCGGCTTCACATGCAGCTGGGCAACCGGCTCATCACAGGGTCGCGTCATGATCTCCACGTCTTGCTGTACCTGTTGGCGCTCCGGGCACATAACAGTGTTTCAGGCTCATGGAAGAACACTTGAAGGGAACTCTCCGGGATGAATGGAAAACAGTACAAACAGGGGCACTTTTTCTTCGGAAGTCAGGAAGATATATACCCTTTCCCGGCGGTCTATCCTCTATGCAGGAAGTCCGGTTAACTCTCAAGAAGCGGGCATTTCCGCCCCAGGGACGTGTGCGTATCAATATCGCACACCTGTCTGATTTGGGAATCCATGATGGGGACAAGGTAGATCTGATCAACGAATCAACCAAAAAAACCGTTACCACCACCGTTGGCGCAGATACCATGGTACGGCAGGGACAGGTCCGGGTCAGTGAGGAGGACCTCAAAACTCTGGGTCTCCACGATGACGAGGAGGTCCTCATAAAAAAGACGCCCCCCATGGGTGAGAAGCTCAAAAAGGCGGCAGCCGATGCCAACGCGGCGCTCACAAAAGAGGCAAAGAAACTGGACGGTGTCGCGAAGAAGACGGCCGGTGACGTGAAGGCAGGCGCAGCAAAGGCAACGAAGGCTGTCAAAAAAGAGACGAAGAAGGCATCGGACAGCATCGGCAAGGCAGCTGCAAAGACCGCCGCTACCGTGAAGAAGACGGTGAAGAAAGCGAAAGCGCCCAAAGACAGCCTCTAGATCCGTGATGTGGTGAAGCACCCATGGCAGCAGAAACCGTAATCGCACAGGCTCCCCTGTTCAACGATACCATTATCCTGGGAGTGGTGGTGGTTGCCGGTATGGCAATCGTCTATTTCATGATCCGTGAGCTGCGGATCATGAAGACCTCCAACCGGGCCATCGAACTCGACCTGGAGAAGGACAAACTCAAACTCCTCCAGCAGCACGAGGCATCGAAAGCGATCCCGTTCACCCGGCTCTCGCAGGAGCAGCTCGGGGAGATCAGAAAGGTTGAGGACGAGATCGCGATCCTTGAAACGAACATCTACGCAAAAGAGAAACTTCTCGAGACCCGGCTGACCCGGCTTGAAGATCTCGTGAAGGCGAGAAAACTGGACAATCTCCTCGCCAATACCGAGGAACAGGAGAAGAAGGTGAGATAACCATGTTCCCGGTTGTTAACCAGAACTCAAACCAGCAGGTGACCGGCGATTCGCTCTGGGACCGGTTCTCCCAGATCCCCGGAACGATCGAGTCCCGGGTTCCCACGCTCGATAAGTCGCTGGACGTGTACTTCGACCAGCACTTTGCGGCGATCATCGAGGAGTGGGACCTCGTGACCGAGAGCGATCTCGCGCACCTGGAATCCCGGCTGACCCGCGTGAGCGATGAGATCAGCCGCCTCTATGCAGGAAAGATGGCAATCGAGACGCGGGCAAAGAACCTGGACGCGTTGATCACAACGATGGAGAAGTCATTATGATCGGCATGGACTCGTATCTCAATGCCTACGTGGACCGCCATATGCAGTACATTGTCGAGGAATGGGACCTCTCGACCGGCAATGATCTCGCGGATTTCACACAGCGATTGTATGCCCTGGAACAGGAGATCCCGCGGCTGCAGGCCTTTGAACATGCAGCGGGAGACAAGCTGACCGAACTCGAAAGACGGGCCCAAAAACTGAAAGGGAGGATCTAAAATGGACCTCTTCACCTTCATCCTCCTCGTCCTCATCCTCTGTGCCGTCATATTCCTGGTGTACTACTTCTTCCGGGGTGCCACGGGGAATCTCTCGCTTGCCCGGCCGGTGGAGAGCCGGGTCGACGAGTACCTTGACCGCAGGTTCCAGAGCATGGTCGAGGAGTGGGAGCTGGTCTCCCGCCCCCGGCTCCATGTGTTCAAAGAACAGGGCACACGGCAGATCGAGCAGGATGAAGCGCGTCTTGCTGAACTGAAGACCTATGAGTCCGGCATGCAGACCACGCTGGTATCGCTGGAGGCACGACTTGACACTCTGGAAAAGGAACTTGCCACAAAAGGAAGCGCAAAAAAGTAATGGTCCTGATCGCTTCCGCGAGCTGAAGAACGAGATCGTGGTGATGAGAAAGCAGGGGGAACCCCCGTTAAAGGATCCCCACAGTTTCGCGCAGTACATGTGCGATCTTTGCAACACCCCCCACCCGATCTCCGGGCTCCGGCAGTGCGTGCTCTGCGGGCGCTGGGCATGCGATGCCTGCTGGAAGGACGAATATTATTCCTGCAAGTCCTGTGCGGGCTTGATCAAGATCCATGCGTTGAAGGGCCGGGAATAACCCCGCACTTTTTTTTTGCTCTGGTGAAATCCTCGTTTGCAAAAAAAGAGTGCCCCGCTCATGCATTGATTATGCTGCCCGCACGCAGATCTCCATCTTCGCGATCTGCCGGTAGACTTTTGCCGCCGCAGACTGCGTCCACCGGTCAAAGACAATGGACTGGAACGGCTGCCAGATCGTCACCCAGCAGAAGATGATGAGCACGTTCTGGATCACCTCCATGAGGGGATCGCCTTTGAACGGGACGCAGAGGGCGATGCCAACAAACGAGGGGATACAGACCGCGAGGGTGAGGCGGAACTCACGAAGCCCGACCCGCTGGGTGAGCCGCATGCTCCGCTGCAGCTCATCAGCCCGGATCCGGAAATGGGACCGGACCGCTGAAACGATAGCGGCGGGCCGGTCCGGGGTCAGGTCGGATGCGGGGAGGGTGATCTCGATTTTGTCGCTGAGCTCCTTGGACCCCTTCTTTGAGTCCAGCACGGTGTGGAAGATCTGCTCCTCGGCCCGGTCCGAGAGCTCACGACCGCTCTCGGGCGTGGGATCATCCGGGTCAAAGAGATGGGCAATGGTCCTGAACGGTATGTGTGCTGTTGCGTACGCGGGTTCGTTCTGTTCGGGCATGGGTGATCACGGATACGTCTTGTATCGCAAGAGGTGATTTTTCCATAGAGGCGGATAATCGTTTCCCCGTTGTCACTGGTGTTGCGGGAATGGGACCTGCCCGGGGTTACAGCGCACCCGGTTGGAGGGGCCACACCATTATCGGCCTCCAGACCAATTAGTACCTCAATGCGGGCACCGACCGGATCCGATTCCCCTCCATCATCGTCCCCGCCCGACCCGGGCACCATCCTCCTTGCTCACGCAGAGTCTGCACGGGATCTCATCGCCCGCCGGCTGGTCCACGAATATCACACGGTTGCCGATCCCGACCTGAACTATACGGCCGTCTCCGCCATCCTCCAGATCCTCTTTCTTGAGGCCGGCCAGGAGTCCGGGTTCGTTGAGCCCGGCACGCTTTCGGCTCTTGCGGGATGCAACGGGATCCAAAGACGCATGGCCCGGGCCTGCTCGGATGCCGGGCTCAATCCGGAGCTCTTCTTCGAACGCGGGCCGGAAGGCGCCCGCTCCATTCCCGCTCTGCCCGATGAGCCCCTGCGGGAGACTATCCGGCGGCTAAGCCAGCCGGATATCAAGGTACCCGGCGCCCGGCTCACTCTTGAGGAACTTGCAGCGGTCCTTGACAGGTTTCTCGGGACGCGGATGCAGGCCGGGGAAGGCTGCCGCGTGAACCGGGCCGGTAAGTCTGCCCTGCTCTACACCGGGTCGGTGGATGTTCCCCCGCAGGAGGTTGTCGAGGTCCTGGTGCGTGACGCGATCAGGGAAGTACCCGGCCCGTCCGCGACGGGCGGGAAGACGGTCCGGGTGCTCGACCCGGCCTGCGGCTCGGGGCTCTTCCTGCTTGCCGCGTTCCGGTACCTTGCCCGGAAAACGACCCGGCACCTTGAACGCCCCGAGGAGATACAGGATGTTTTGCGAGATCTCACGGGCACCTCGGTTTTCGGAACCGACATCGATCCCGAATCCGTGAGTGCGGCCCGTCTCGTCCTGCTCTTTGCCTCTATTGAAGAGAGCCGGCGTTCGGGTGCCGGTGTATCGCCCGCTCATGTTCGCGAGGTCTGTTCGAATCTCGTGAACACCATCCGGTGCGGTAACGCCCTGATCGCGCCGGATTATTTCCTGAGCAGACCGGTCTTCCCGTTCAATGCGGACGAGCGCCGGCGCGTGAACCCGTTCGACTGGAATACCGCATTTCCGGCAATTGTTGCGGAGGGCGGGTTCGACGCGGTGATCGGCGCCCCGCCGCCGTACCGGCCGTTTGCTGTTCCGGCCCGGGAAGAATATTTCCAGACCCATTACGAGGCCTATGCCCAATCGGCCGGTCTCTTCGGGTACTTTATCGAGCGGGGTCTCGCGCTCTCAAAGTCCGGCGGAATCATTTCGGTCTTGGTTCCCGGTACGTTCCTGCGGTCCAGGCACACCCGGCCGCTCCGGCGCCTGCTCCTCTCTTGCCAGATCGTTGCGATCACGAACACCGGCCGGACTCGTGCGTTGCCGGAAGGTACGGCACCGGTCTATATCCTGATGCTCCGGAACCAGCCGCCCGACCGGCCGTTTCTCATCTCACCGGTCTGGAGACGGGACGAAGCCCGGCAGGGACGCGGTGCGCAGGATTTTTCGCTCGACCAGCGCTCGTTCGATGACGGGGGATGGAGGCTGGAGGATACCCGCACGGCAGAGATCCTGAAGAGAATTCTTGCCGCCGGCACTCCGCTTGAGGAGTACGCGATGGGGGAGATTGTTGCAGGAACCTGCCGGACGCAGAACAATCCGCTGGTGGTAAATGAAGAGACAAAGCACCAGCTGACAAAGAACGCCTGGTGGTGCCGGCACCTCTTTGTCCCGCTGCTCCGCCCAACCGATATCAGGCGCTATGTGCCGGCCCAGCCGGAAAAATTTTTACTGGCGATCGATGACCGCCGTAAGCTGCGGAAGTGCCGGGCGCTGGCCGAGTACCTGGAAAAAAATGTGAACGATCAGGAACCGGAATCCGACAATCGCGGCCGCGAAGATGATCCGGCATCCGGTGCGGAAAATGTTTCTGATGGTGGGGAACCGGAGACGAACCGGCCAAAAATTATCTTTGCACCGTTCCAGCCGAGCCCGGCCTTCTGTATCGATCCGGAGGGAAGGTATGCGATCGCCCACTCGCTCTTCGCGATTCCAAAAAACGATCTCTTCCTCCTCGCGATCCTGAACTCCGGCCTGGGCCGGTTTGTCATCACCCGCACCTGTCCGCTGACAGACCGCGGCTATCATGTCAGCCCGGCAATCCTTGGGAAATTCCCGGTGTACGTCCCGGACTTTGACCGGCTCGCGGATAAAAACCGGCACGACCGGATGGTCTCGCTGGTTACGCACATCCTGGAATTGAACCGGTATCTCCCGCAGGCAAAGACCGACCAGGAGCGCCGGCTCGTGCAGCAGGACATCGAGGCAACGGAGGTCCGGATCGATGCGCTGGTGTACGAGCTGTACGGGCTGACGACTGAGGAGATTACCGTCGTGGAAACATCTACAACGGAATAATCCCCATCAGGACCCCTCCAAAACCCTCATAGAAGCCGCCGGTCAGCAGTTATTTTTACGCGTCCCGAAACCTGTGGAAAAATAGAGGCCGCTGGACGCCCGCTATTTTGCAGGTTGAAACAGGGATAAAATCGCTTGGTTTTCAGAATAAACCTTATTTCTGCCGATTCTCCAGGGGCGTGGACACAGGATCCACTCCAGCCAAAAATGCGAATCGTTTGTCTGGCGATCGGAGCCCAAAATGGGCTTATCTGACCTCATCCCCCTTGACGGGTCTGCGGACACTCTTTCATCAGAAGAAAAATTTGCTCTTGTAGAAATCCTCTTTTGCAAAAAAAGAGTGCCCCCCTCTTGCGCCACCAGTCCCCCGTGGGGGACGGGGCGCATTACGATGCTCCAGGAATACACTACCAACACATCTGTAAAATGAATTTCTGTAATTCAGAGGCATCGCAACGTGGGGGATGCCCACGCGGCGGGCGCAGAGCCGAAGGCGGAGCCCCCACGAGCGTTACAATCGAGATCAAATGATTTCACCAGAGCAGAAAAAAAAATTCCGGTCCCCCTAACGCGCTCACTTCTTCATCGGGGCAAAGAACCGGAACCGGACCTGCGAGTCCTCGATCTTCTTTGCGTGTGCCGGGTTCAGGTCACGGCGGGCTTCGATGACGAGCCGGTTGAGGATGTTGTGAAGCCGGAGCGTGTCGTAGTCCTTGTCCTTGTGCTCGTTGAAGAAGTCCAGCAGGTCGTTCGTGCTCCGCAAAACACCGGTGCTCGCCACAAGGTTGAGGCGGTTCAACGTCAGGGCGAGATTCTTCTTTGCCGCTTCCATCTTGTAGGAATCGCCACCCGCAAGGTTCAGTTCGGTGATCGCGTTCAAAAGATCCGCATAGATCCTGAACCGGATCGAACTCTCATGCATCCGGCGCTCAGCGCTTCTGAGTTGCAGCATGGCAATCGCAACCGCGATCACGGTCACGATCACGACAATCGCAAACCCGGCCATCAAAAGTAATGAGTCTTCAGCCATGATTTCTCTCCTTACGGGTTCCGCTTTGCAGCGGTGAGGTCCACCTTGACCCGGTTGCCTTTCATCTCGATCTTGTAAGGACCGGTGACATACATCGGGATCTGCTGGTGCAGTTCAGTCGGATAGGTGCGGCCAAAGCCATAGGTCTCCTTCTTTCCGTTGTCGATGTTGGTCACGGTCATCTCGAACCAGCAGTACTGGAGATCATCGTTGAGCGGAAGCACGGAAAAGTCGATGCCCCACAAGGCATTGTCCACCCGGAACTGTTCAGTGCGGGTATCTGTCTCGCTCTGGAACGAGTACGATCTCTGGAGATAGTGGTCGCCGAGGGTGAAGAAGACGGAGGAAAACTGCCCGGCCGTGGTGGCAGGTGCGGAGGCAGCGGACACGGTCGTGGCGGGCGGGGTGACGGTTGCCGGGCTCTGGGTGCAGCCGGCGATCATGACCCCCGCGATGACGAGCGCGAGGGCTGCAAGGAGAAGAAAGTTCATATAAGTGAGTGTTAGGGAATCGTGATATATTAGTGTTTATTCACGTGAGGATCGATCCGATCTCCTCCGCGATCTAAAAGAGCGTGTCCTGCCGGGTGGGTTTTTTGAGATGCAAAACTTCGCAGGCCGCATCGCCCACCGTCTCCCGATGTTCGGGAAGCGAGTAGACGCCGAGGCGCCACTGCTCGCGCCGGGTCATGTTGAGGGTGTGGATGCGGGGCGAGAACTCTTCAAACGTGGAGAGAGACTTCCGGCTCTGCACCCGGACCCCGAGCGACATCTCGTGGGGGATTGCGGGGATGTCCACGAGCACCTCCTCGGGACGGACACCCGCGAGCCCGGCTATCCGGTCGCCAAGCTCCCGGGACTTTTCGAGCGGGATCCCGTCCTGGTACGTATTCGCGTTCACCTGGTCGCTGCCGGCGTACACCGCTCGCTTGTAGAGCCGGCGCTCGTAGAGCCGGTGGGCGAGCTCCCGCGCAACCGGGCTTTTCGAAGTATGGAGTGCCTGCATGCACGACGCATCGTCCATCCGGAGGAAGCAGGCGATCTCATCCGCGCTCAAACCGGCGCAGTGCTCCAGCGCCGCGAGCTGGAACATGCTCTCGCCGATCCGGCTCACATGATGATAATAGACGGTCGGGCGCATCAGGGTCCGGGCGATCAACAGCGACTCGGCTGCATTCACCCCGTTCTCGTCCAGCACGGTACCTTCCGGGTACCGGATCAGGTGCCGGATCAGGCGCTGGGCATCGACCGTGCCGTACGGGGCGCCGGTGTAATAGGCATCGCGGAGCAGGTAGTCCATCCGGTCCACATCGAAGTCGCCGTGGATGATACCCGAGAGCGGGTGTTTCCCTGCCACCACAGAGCAGAGTTCCGCGGGATCCACACCCGCTTCCGCGAGCAGGCGTCTCGTCACCTCATCAATGACCGGTCCGATCTCATCGTGGCTTCGCCTGAGATACAGCTCCATCAGCGGTTCGCAGGCATGCGAGAACGGCCCGTGGCCGATATCGTGGAGGAGAGCAGCAGAGACAACGAGCGTGTGCTCGTCTTTGGGAAGCTGGAAGCGGCGGCACGCCACATCCGCGAGGAACATGGTCCCGAGAGAATGCTCAAAGCGCGTGTGGTTGGCCCCGGGGTACACGAGGAACGAGAACCCGAGCTGCTTGACATAGCGGAGGCGCTGCAGGACGGGGGAGTCGAGCAGCCGGAGGGCATAGTCCTCCACCTCGATGTAGCCATGCACCGGGTCCTTGATGATCTTCAGGTTCACTAAAGAATCTTCATATACATCGCATAAAAGTATTGAGTAATGATTACCTTCCTGTCGGGCGGGACCGGTACGCCGAAGCTGCTGCGGGGCATGCAGAAAGTGATGGACCGGCACGAGATCGCGGTGGTCGTGAACACGGGCGAGGACATCTGGATCTCCGGCAACCACATCTCCCCGGATGTGGACACGGTGATGTACCTCTTCTCCGGCATCCTCAACACGGATACGTGGTGGGGGATACGGAACGATTCGTTCACCACCCACGACGAGATAAAACGGCTCGGCACTGACGAGTTCATCGGCATCGGTGACCGGGACCGGGCCGTGCATATAGCCCGCGGGGAGATGCTGAGAAACGGGATGCGGTTGACGAACATCACCGCGATCCTCTCCGAGCGGTTCGGGGTCCGGGAGAAGGTCCTGCCCATGTGCGACACGGAAGTGACAACGCAGGTGAAGACCGAACTCGGCCTCATCCATTTCCAGGAGTACTGGGTCCGGGGGAAGGGGAAACTTGAGATCCAGGGGGTCGTGCGGACATTCCGCGATCCGCCGGTTGCCACGCAGGAGGCGCTCGATGCCATTGCGGCAAGCGACGCGGTCGTGATCGGCCCCTCCAACCCGATCACGAGCATCGCGCCGATCCTGGAATGTGAGGGAATCCGGAAGGCCTTACAGGACAAGTACGTGATCGCCGTGAGCCCGTTCATCGGCAACGCCCCAGTAAGCGGCCCGGCGGCAGCGCTCATGAAGGTTGCCGGCTTTGCGGCAAGTTCTGCCGGGACAGCGGCCTGTTACGGTGACCTGGTCGACTGCTTTGTGCAGGATATCCGCGATCCCGTCACCGTGAACAACGCGGTCCGGTTCGATACCCTGATGGTGGACGAGGCGAAGAGCGTGGCCCTTGCAAGCGAGATCCTCCGGCTCGTCCGGGCATCACGATAACCATCCGGCTAGGTATCCTGCAACCGGATCGCCCCCGTTCGGGTTTTCGCCGGCAGAGACCCGTCGGGCAAATCTATATATCGCTTCGGAGTGACGGTTATCGTGAGAGGTCTAATCATCCCATGGTCCCGAAGCGTCTGAGTGTACCGATCGTTTTTTTTGTTGTCTTTTTCGTTTTGCTTTCGGGCTGCGTTGCCGAACCCGTTGCAAAGACCGCAACCGTCCAGTTCGAATCCCAGCCCACCGGGGCCCAGATCTACCTTGACTCCCAGTACCGGGGCAGCACCCCCACCACATTACCCGATATCGGGGCCGGCAGCCATGCCGTGGAACTCCGGTACGCGGGCTATGAGAACTGGGATGCCACCATGACCGTATCGCCCGGTGCCAACAACGTCTTTGTGGCACTGGTGCCGGCACAGGCCGTCTCTTCAGGAACGGTTGCTCCGACCGCCAGTACCACGATCGTCCCAACCGCGGTTCCCTCGCGGGACCAGCCCGTTTCACTGACCCTGAACGTGGGAAAAGATACGATGGTGATCGGGGATTCCCAGGTGTTCTCAGGAACGGCCACGGGAACCAGCTATGTGCTTGTCACCGTGTATGGTACGGGGAAATATACCAACGGGATCCAACTCGACAACCCGTCAGTAAACGAACTGGGGGCGTGGAAGTATACGTGGAACCCGGGCTCATCGGTCCTGCCCGGCACCTATACCGTGATTGTGACTGACCTCAATAACCGGGTATCCGAACGGAAGCAGTTCGCAGTGATTGGGGGAGGGACACTTTCCATAACCACCAACAGTTATGCAGCGGCGCGAGGCGATACCCTCCGGTTCTCCGGCATCTGTACCACGGGAGCGCAGAATGTCCAGCTGGTCCTTTACGGGCCCGGCAATTACGCGGGGGGCGTGACTCTTGGAACGATCTCGGTACAGGCAGACAAGAACTGGAATTTCCGCTATACCACTGACGCCACCATGCCCACCGGGGATTATACCATGTACGTGTACGATGTCCCGAAGACCGCTTCCGGCACGGTGAAATTCACTGTGGGGTTCAAGCAGTAACCGGCGTAATTTCCAAGTTCCCATTTTCCTGTTTTTTCCTTTACAAAAAGAGAGAACTGCCACAAACGGCTCCGGATTCCCGCCGATACCTATTTGAGGGCATTTATACTAATATTCGTTCGGAGAAGTCATATGAGCATTGGCAAGAAATTTCTCAACCTGTTCAAGTCAGGCAAGGACGAGCAGGAAGAGGCGCGCCTCCGGGCACAGAAGGAGCGCTACGATACCTTCCTCAAGGCACTGACCGAGGGCGATCTCGATGCCCGTTGGGCGGCGGTCCGATCGGTCGGAGCCCTCGGCGAACCCTTCATCGAGCCGCTGATCCGGGGACTCAAGGACGAGTACTGGATCATCCGGCGCGGCTCCGCCGACACGCTCGGCAAGATCGGCCAACCTGCCATCCACCCGCTGATCGGCGCCATGGACGATCCCGGCGAGGATGTACGGCAGGAGACGATCCGGGCGCTCCAGCTGATCGGCGAACCGGCCATTGCGCCCCTGCTCCAGGCAACCCAGCACGCTCACCCGCTGATCCGGCGGGGTGCCGTGCAGGCGCTCGGGATCATGAAGGAGGAGCGGGCGGTAGCCGTCCTCATCGAGTCGCTCAAGGACCAGGATGCCGGCGTGCGGTACGAGGCCGCGGTTGCCTTTGGCCAGATCGGGGATACCCGGGCCATTGCCCCCCTGATCGCGAGCCTCAACGACCCGCTGGAGAAAGTGCGGATCGCGGCCATGGCAACACTCTGCTCACTCGGGGCACCCGCCATCGATCCTTTGATCCGGGCGCTCATCGATAAGAACGACGAGGTCTGCCGGAGGGCTACCCTCGCTCTCGTCACGATCGGCGAACCGGCCCTCGATACCCTGATTGCGGCACTCGGCGACCAGAACCCGGGCATCCGCCGGGGCGTCATCGAGGTGCTCGGCCAGATCGGCAACACCCGGGCCATCCCGAAGATCATTGAGTGTCTGAATGACCCCGAACGGCCGGTCCGGATCGAGACCGTCAAGGCGCTTGCGGCACTCGGCGTTCCCGCAATTGCTCCCCTGATGCAGGTCTTCCGCGACGGCGACAACCGGGTCCGGACCGGCGCCATGGAGGCGCTCTGGATGCTCGGCCAGCCGGCCACCACCCCGCTCATCATGGTCTTAAAAGACGACCAGAGCGATGTGAGGATGCGGGCTGCCCTCCTGCTCGGTGAGATCGGCGACCAGAAGGCGATCGACCACCTGACCGGCCTGCTCTCCGATGAGAACGTCATGGTCAGGAAAGAGGCCTTCGAAGCCCTTGAGATGATCAAGAAGCGGACATAAATTTTCTCCGCCATCCTGCCTTTTTTTGATACGTATCGGGTGCCGGCGCGTGCCTGAGCATCCCCTGTTATTTTTCCCGGCCGGTTCCCACGAGGAATCGCCGGCACGGTTTGAAAAGAGAGATCTGCGGGGGGTTTAGAGCTCCCCGAGACCCTTCCAGTGATCGTACTCGTGCTTCCAGAGATCCTTGTTGAACGCGATCATGCGCTTGAAATACTCTTTACGCTCCTTTAAGATTGCTTCCTGCGCCGGGTCGGACCACTTCGTCTTGATCGCCTCGGCCAGGGTCTTCCCGAGTGTTTTTGCCTCTCTCTCAGCGCCAATGATTGCGTCCGGGTCGGCTCCCAGGAGCACGCCCACCTTCCCGACGGTCATGGCCCCGTAACTCAGGAGGGCCTCGTTCATGTAGTCTGCCACCTCATCTGCGTGCGAACCGCCCGCCGTGCAGACCGCACACCCGTATACGCCGGTGAGCGTCTGGCAGTGGACCACGTCTGCCATCCGGTCAAGCATGGTCTTGAGCTGGGCCGAGACCTGGTTGATGTAGTTCGGCGAACCGAGCACGATCCCGTCAGCATCCAGCATCTTTTCGAGGAGTGCCGGGAAATCATCGTCATGGATGCACTCGCCTTTCGCGTAACAGGCACCGCACGCGGTGCAGTACTTGATCTCAAGGCCGCAGATGTCCACAAACGTAATATCAGCCCCGGCCTGCCGGGCGCCTTCGAGTACGCCCATCACGAGG